>Ga0105097_10001137_pt1 | contig 12567 bp, 18 predicted proteins | sample PPLLak12cMay2015_FD_87035 | JGI IMG/M metagenome (GOLD analysis project Ga0105097, IMG submission 87035) | Freshwater sediment microbial communities from Prairie Pothole Lake near Jamestown, North Dakota, USA - PPLs Lake P7 Core (1) Depth... | ecosystem: Environmental > Aquatic > Freshwater >... | reverse complement strand
TCAGCCCTTGGATTCAGACAGGCCCACATGAAGAAATACTTCAGGCTTTTGTACTTCTCATCCTTGGGAAGCAACTCTTCAATCTGCTGGACACTGTATCCCTCATAACTGTCGATGATGTCCCTGAACTCCTGGATCAATACATCAGGAAGACTCCTGCCTGTATCCTTCAGAAGGATAGAGTTGCCATCCACCTCGAAATCACTGAACTGCTTCAGAACATCCAGGCTTGTAAGGATCTTCTCAGCTGCTTCATACTCCTTAAGAATGTCTTTCTGAATTGCTTCCTGCTTAATCATTTGACGGAGACCTTCCTCATTGGCGAAGATCTTTCTTACTTCTTCTTCAGAGCCAGCATTAGCTACCCTGTTGAAATCATCTACATTAGAATCCTGTTTAATCAGCACCTCTCCACTCTGTCTGAGATATACAGTGAGGACGTTGTTCACCATCTTCATACTTTTCACTGGCGATTCCTGTTTCAATGGATCCAAACCAGCGATGTACGTAGGTTTCTTCTCATCAACCACATTCTTCTTTTTCTTCTCAACGGGCTCATTGGTCAACATGGACTTGAACCATTCCAAACTAAAAAACTTCATAATTTTTGATTTTTAATTGTTTATATTACATCTTCTTCTTCTTCTTCCAACACTTCTTCATCGTCAACAAGCTCTGTAAGGGCTTCCACATCCTCATCAGTCAGTCCTTCAGGCTCCTGCATCTTGTAATTTGCAAGATCTATCTTGTACTTATAGTGCTTGAACAGATCGCACAGGATTTTTATGGCCTCACTCTGGTCAAGTGTATTACTCTTGGAATAGGAATGACTACTATTTACTACCTTCATGATGGAACTAAGGAACGTAAACTTCTTAAGAACTAATTTGATCTCCACATACGTATCGTAGATGGACGGATCAAAAAGATTGTAACGTCTTGCAACTTCAAGCATCGCTAAATATAGCTTTGCATCACCATATCCAAAGTAATTGTTCTTATACTGATGCAATAGATTAAACTTATTGTAGAGATCCTTTGAAATACTTTCAAAGACGTTACGTTTCTCGAACACTGCAGCGTTTTCAGCAATCAATCTTTCTATCAGATGTGCTGTCACGATGCGTTTGAATGGCATGTTCTTTCCTTCCATAAACTTTTCATAAGAGATTAAATTGTGAATGTCAAGCTGCTTTATTATTTTCAGCTCCCTATCAGAGAATGTAAGTACCCTCATTCCCTGTTTGAAATAAGCAGTTCCATAAATTGGATCCAATTTTAGGAAATCGTCATGATGAGCATACACAGTAAGGCCTTTGAACTTATGCAAGTCCTCAAGCTTCAGAGTGGTAGCTACAAACTTACAGCTTCTTCCTGATATGGATTTCTCCAGGTTCTTTCCAATCTTACAAGTCACTTCACCAGTAAGCTTTGTTCTTCTTGGAGACGTGTTGATAACTCTCAATCTCTTTCTCTTATCAAGCCATTCCTGGGAAATGACCATGGTATCCAAGTCTTTGAATGTCTTGGTATACTGCGATTGAATAAGCTGAAACTCCTTGATGATTTTTCTCCAGAGATGCTTGGGATATGTGTCCAGCTCCAGGATACGATAGTAATTATCATCCTTAATGGATCTTTGATTTCCCAGTGTGAAGGGAAGGATCTTCTTAACTACAAAGGTGTCTCTTTTAATAAGAGTCTTCAGATATTCTCTCATGTTACCAGAGATCTTCTTATCGAAGACATAGTAGTCATGGGTACTGAAGTCCTTTAGCTTCAATGGTGAAACCTCCTTACACTCAGACATCTTATACCTACCTACCTCATATCTCTTTCTATATTCACCAAGGATGCTTTCCCTGGTTTCGTACAGATCTTTGAGGTCCAGATACTTTATACCCTTGAGTTTTGGAGTACTGATCCTTCCATCAGCATGTTTCTTCAACTCAACAACATCAAATATTCTGTTCTCCATCCTCACATTCCTGTGAGCGTTTGCATAATAATCGAAGATGACGTTGATGTCTTCTACCTCACTGACAGAATCATTGAACCTGTTGACAAAGAAATTGGCTACTATCTTTATCTTCTCAAGGATCTTCTCTTTGGCCTCAGGAGTATATCGAAGACTCTCTCTGCTAGGCACTGGAAAGATTCCATCTGACAGAGAGAATCTCAGTGCTGCAGGAAAGTTGATTCGAGATATGCCCAGCTTTACAAAGTCAAGTGGATAATACACATTATCCAGGCAGATGTGCAGGGATGTATCAGATGATAGTTCTGACCATTGGAAATGATCCTCTCGATAGATCTTAAAGTCATTCCTCAGGTTTGGACCATCAAAATACACACCTTCAAAGTATGCAAGCTGTTCCTTGATCTTCTTCACAAAGTCATCCTTGCTTGAAAACTTTACAGGAACAATTACCTTCACACCATCAGGCTGATCAGTTGGTTCTTCAGAGAGAGAGTCAATGGAATTCTGTTCCTCACCCTCATACATCATCCACTTACGTTCTACACCATTCTTTCTTCCTATGAAATAGAAAGATGATGTGTATGCCAGTGGTGATTTGAAACCTAGCGGTTCTGTATTCTCTGATTTCTCAGAGTGTCGGACTATATCATCACCCTATTACTAGGGGCTGGACGCTTTTTCATATGGTTACTAACCCATACTACTTCCTGTTATTAAGCAGACTATACTGCTCAGGTAGTCTCTAAACCTTCTGAAGATGTATCTTCAGCTTGGCTTTTGATTGTCTTGTTAAACTCTTCAAATTTATCACGTTTTCTTTTTAAAAAGTAGGTAGCGTTTTCATACAAGTATGTCAGACAACTTTGAACATCATCCGTATTTTCTATCCATAGGATATATATTACTTGTGTTCTTTTTCGTTCAGCTATATAAGACTTCTTTATAGGTAAATGTTCAATGATTTTCTCTAAAAATGCACGATCTGTTGAGCAGAACGCCACCTTTAATTTATATCGTTGAATATGAGCATTTGAAACAGTCCAGGCAGTTTTTCGTTCATACTTATAATTTAAAGCTTTCAGTATAATACTACCATCACCATCCATAAATCCTCTAATAAAATGTGGTATCATAGAAACAGTTATCTCTGGAAATTTCATTCCATCTCTACTCTTTCTAATTCCACATCCTAAGTCTATTAAATCTTGTCCTAATACATTTGAACTAATATTGACACATACTTGAGGTTTGTAACCTCTACTTACACTAGAAGGTGTTTTTACAGTATGCATTTGTCCTCCAGCAGCATTACTCGATAATTCATTTAAAACATAAGAGTCTTCTTCTTGAACTCCTATTCTAAAATTTAATTGTCGATTTCCTACTGGTTGAGAAATACAACCATCTGCATATATAAAACCTAAAATGTAGGCTTTATATTCACTATCTATCTTCTTAAAATAATCGTGATCTACTTTATACTTATATCCCATAGGTATGTTATGTTTAGGATATAAAGTTACAGAATTTAATTTAGATTTCCAAAAATTCATCCAGTTATTTCACATAGAATTGCTTCTATAAGGGGCCTAAGTTTGACCCATCATTCCTAATGAGTTGGCTTCCTGTCTTGCCAAAGACTTACCATACTTACTGATAATGTTTGTAATGTCATCAGCATCCAGCCCCACACCAAAGTCCTCCACAGTGAATTCCCAATTGTACTGGGCATTCTGTTTAAGGGAAACGATAATAGGTTTGTCAACTCCAGCTCTTCTGTGACTATCCAGGGCATTGCTTGCAAGCTCCCTGACAGTAGAACCAATCTCGTCTGAATACAGATTTTTACTTAACATCATCATCAGCATCTGCTGAGAGTCTAAGTCCAGTGACATCGCTATCGTACCAACATCTTCTCCCTGTTGCAGTACTTGTGCTTCTTTTTGCTGTTCTAAAATCATACGTCTTTCCTTTCCAGGAGCCAAAACTCCTTACCATTTGGGTTGAAATACTTCGTGTAATTGTGATTGTCTGCTGTGAGAACAAAGAACTTCTCCTTACGGGTATATATGTTAGCCCCATAAGCGGTAGTCACCGTCCTCTCCTCTCTCCTGACAGACAGCTTGATGTTTTTGTAATACACTCTATCAACCTGTCTCCATTTTGGTGGCATAGTCATGATTTCTGGATCTTTCAACACCCTTGCCATAATGAAATGACCATTTGAGGGATACAATATAAGATCCTCCTTCTTTAAATCTTGAACAAATTGTAACATAATTTATTGATTATTAGTTCTCCATAATTCTGTTCCTTCTTCTACAGCATCTGCATATTTATCAAAATAGTAGTTAACTGTATCCCAAGTAATTCCATAGTTACAATCATGATGACGAATCATGTCGTTCAGTGCTTGTTTAGCATTGTCGTCAGTAATCTGGTAGCCATCTTTTTCAAGAGATGTAAAATCCTCAACAGACCACTTTATACTCTCCTCTTTATAGGTTTCAAACTCTTCTAAGAGCTTCTTATACTTCTCCTGATAGTTCATCTGTGTCTAACCATTTAATTTGATGATTGTTCGTATCATACAAGATCTTATTCACCTTCCTGAACACGCCTTCAGCATCCCAATCAGCACTTGCATAACTTGCACTGGCAGGATGACTGACCTTGAACACCCAGGTGAATGGATCAACGTATTTCTCAATCTTCGTTGATTCTTTCCCAAGGAAGATGATAGGGACTCTTACAACATCGAAGACCTCCTGAAATAAATACTTCATGAAGGGTTCCCAGATGTCATTATGAGAGCCTGCTTTGTTTGCTTCAACAGTGAGCCCTGCATTCAACATCAGCACTCCCTGTCTTGCCAGATAGGATACATCAGGATTCTTTTCATAGTTGAGGTTCAGTCCATCATAAACATCTCTTTCAACTCCCTCATAGAATTTTTCCAGGGTGGGTTGAAGATGTTCTGTTATACTGCATCCCATCAAAAGTCCATCAGCAACTGGTGCATCGTTACGCCAGGTGTGATAAGGACACATGCCAATCATAATAACCTTAAGATCATCATATTTGGTTTCCATGAAGGCCCTGTACGTGTTGAGTGATATGGGAGCGATCCTCTTACCCCTTGCAGCTTCACTCTTAAGGAACTTGTAGATCTTGTCACACTCTTCACTCTCGATAAATGGCTGGATCTTTCTGTGCCAGCTCTCATGAAACTTGTCTTTAAAATTCGCAAAATTCATACTTTTCTGATTTGTTGTATTTCATAATTAGAATTCTTCTCAGGATATTCATAATCTCCTGCTACATCATACGCTATCTCACGAGCCTTGTCTTGAGAAGGGGCCTCTACCAGAAGGGCCCTAAACCCTTCTGATATACGGCACATTTCAACTTCCCATTTCATAAGAATATGGTGTCAAGGGTATCAACCATGTCATCACGCTTCCCTTTACTTGGAAAATCAAAAGTCTCAACATCGATCTTGTTCCTGGAAGGACTGTAATACACGTTGAGCTTGTTGGTTCCATTGGGTGTGTACTTCTTGATCGAACTTTTCGCAAGACGTACCTCGTTGATTTTTACAAATGTTTTCATCTTATTCGTACATATGTAATTGTTGTACCCGTGGATCATTAGATGACAGGATGAGTGGAGCAGGCTCTGTCACCAGCTCATAAGGAACATCAATTGTTCTCTTTGTTCCCATCAGCTCAGCAGCCTCAACAAAGAACTTGTGGGCAGCCATGTGATCATCCATCCAACGAGCTGGATGAATTGCACCAATGGCAAACGTGGTGTAATTGTAGAGCTCCCAAAGAGAACCAGCAGCATTGTAATCATGCGTAGGTTTGTTCAACTCACGCTTGATGATGTTCAACTGGGTGGATTCAATGAACTCCTCCTCGATAAACATTCTTCCAAGGAGTTCAGCTGTGACTCTCCTGTCCACTTCAACTTGCTTCATTTCATCCCTGTCAGCCTGGAGAGCTGTGAACACTTCAGCTGAGTGCTTGATGTATTCAACAATCTTCTGTGGGGCCATAGTTTGAATCTCACCAACGTGTTTCTTCCTGAAAGCGTTCATCGCTCTGAAGGACATCATTCCATTGGTACATACCAAAACCATAGCTCCAATTGCAAAGTCGAGCTTTTTGGTCTTATCATAACTATTCTGCCACATGAGCTGCAATTGCATCTCTTTGTCTGCCACATTACCAATGAAGTAACGGGCTGCTGCAACATTGCCACCTTTTGCTGAAGAATAGACCTCCTTTGATACATTAAACCCTGCCTGGTGAATACCTTCCAGGGTAAGATCCATCAGCTGTTCGTGAGCCACTGGCTTGTACGTCCTGGTTTGTTCAGGAATTGGTGTGCTGATTAACAACTGTTTCGTTGTACTGTAAACGTTTTCCATGATTAATAATTAAATTTGAAATTTAAAAGTCTGATCTTTTTGTCCTGCTTGGTATCATAGGTCAAGGTCACAGCAGGATGACCGTTCACCTTTCTTTCTGAAAGGATCTTCAGTGTGGAGTTGATGTTGACTGTTTCATCCTGGAGTAAAATTCTTCTATACTCAGGATCTTTGATAGTGATGACGTTCTTTCCATACTTCACTCTTACATTTTCAAGAATCTTTCTGGTTACTTTCTCAAACTTGACATACAACTCATTAAGATTTACTGGAAGTTCTTCCTTCAGATCGAGTTCAATCTGAGCAACATCTTTCTCCTTACCACGAAGCTCTTCTTCATATTTCAAATCCTGAAGATCCTCTTTCAACTGATCCCTTTCCTGGGAAATTAACAGATTCCTGGTCTTGAGGTTACTCAGCTCAACCACCAACGTATCATTGGCTGTTTCGCATGCTGTAACCTGATCAATCAGGTCGTTTAATACAACAATCATGTCTTCAACTTGTTTTTGTAACTCTTTGTTTTTCATATCTCATTCATTGTTTTGATTAATAAAAGCTTGTACAATTTCTTTTAATTGTTCTTCTGTAAATAGGTCATATATATCGACTGTTGAGTCTATAAGACGAACAGATTCGATATCAAAATCGCCACCCTCTGCAGGGTAGCCAGGATCACCATTGTCCAGATAGTATCTGGCTGGCACGTAAGGAGTAGCATAATAGTCTATCTCCAAATCTATACCCTTGTAGGTAACAGGTCCTGTTCCATTCATGGCTAGTTGAATTTAATCCAATAAATTGGAAGTTTCTTCTGATTGAATTCCTGTGTTACAATCTTTCTTGCTTCTTCAGGAGAATTAGCTTCAACTTCCCTGGAATACTTCTGGTGATTATCCTCTCCCTTGTCGTGAGGATCAATGCTCATAACTGTCATTTGATACTTCATAATAGTCCTTTTTCTTTTAAATAGTTTTCAATTACTTCCAATCCATGGGCCTTTGCAAGATCAGCCCAGTCTTTGATTCCCTCTTTTAAATATTTCCTTGGGACATTGCAGTAATCAAAGCCAAACAGTTCTGTTATCTGTTTCGAGTTGGTAACTCCTGTTGCATCAGAGTCGAATGATAAAATCTGCCTTCCAGATACTTCCTTGAAATACGCTACGTTCTCATGAGAGAAACAGGCTATTCCTTCATTCTGCACTGCTACATTGTGGGGATACACTTTACTCATTACCATGAAATCTTTCTTTGATTTCTGGATCATCAGATTACTGCACATCTGTCCGTCCTGGCCATCGAGAGCTGTAATGGGAACATTGTTTGGAACCCACTTGCTTCTCTTGTCAACAAATGGTCTGTAAATCTTCCAATGGCCATCGTATAGATATCCAAACCTGAGATCTATTTCCTTTAAAGGAAACCTACTCTTGTTTAAGAAGACTTCCTTTATGGAAAATACATTGTTGGCCCTCAGGTCATCGAGACTCTGGTGATACTGGTTCCAATACTCAAGTTCCTCGTGAGTGAACTTCCTGACAGATGCCTGGATGAGAGCATATCTCTTTCCAAGCTCTTCAGGCTGTTTATACTCAGCAATGATTCTCTTGTAATCACCAATCACACCAGCTCTGTTGAATCCCAGACCAAAGTCCTGATCAATCTTCTTGAGCACATCATCCATAGACACCATATGATGCAACAGTTTTACGAAGGTGAAGCAATCACCACGTAGGTTTGTATCAGCGAAGTCTATAAAGCTGAGTGTTCCTCCCCTATTTCCTATAAGAAAGGAAGGGTTTTCTTCTCTCCTCAATGGAGAGAGTGTCACCTGATTGATCTTCCAATGCGTATCTGGCATATAACGTCTGAATATGTCGTATTCAGATATCTTATCCAGCACTGCCTGGGGCGTGAGCGTGGTCTTTCTTGTACCTTTAATCATAATAAGAAAATAAAGCCCCAACAGATTTCTCCATTGGGGCTAATTTCAAATAATTAACAATTAATAATCGTCACCGTCAGCACTGATAGGCTTGTCAGATGCAACCAGGTTGTCTTCTGCATTGTATTCCTTCAGATCTCTCAGGATGTAGAAATCCTTGCAGCCATACTCTCCTGTCACATTCAGGACAAACTTCTCATGGGCTTTCAGATCACGAAGTTTCTTGGCTCTTAGGTTCGCCAATATGGTTGAATCCATATAGTTGATGAGCCTGAAGTTCTTAAGACTGTACGGAGGCAGGAAAGCCTTGTTGTATACGCCTTGGAACTCCTTCAATTCACCTTCTTTCTCCTTCACTCTGACAGTTGCCAGGCAAACGATGTTACCACACCACTCGCTGTCAATCTGCTCTCTGATGTCCTTCACATTACCCTTCATCAGCTTCTTCCACTCAATAGAGAGTGTAGTCTCTGCTTCACGATAATCCAGGTTGCTCAGCCAGCTACGCATGAAGTTGTACAACTCCTCTTCACCATTGTAGGCTATACGATATTCACGAAGAGTTCCTTTGCCTTGCTCATCCAATCCTTTGAACCAGTTGGGAAGTAGGTTCTCATCCTCAGCCCAGGTACAAGTACCAACATCGTTGATGTATTGTGTCTTGGTCTGATCCTTGTTCATACGTTCCTTGTTCTCCAGGAAGAATGTGACAACGAATCTGTCACCGTGCTCCTTTTCAGCTTCCTTCTTCACGTTTTCCAGCCATACATCCACACGCAGATAAGCATTGCCATCTGTATTTGTTCCCAAATACTCTGTGGCCTTGCTGTCCTCCTTGAGCTCGATGTCAAGGATGTCTTTGTACTCTTCTACGTCAGGATTTACAGCGATCACTTTCGCTTCGAACAATCCTACATGCTTCTTGAACTCAAGATTCTCTCTTTGTTCTCTTCTCTTTCCACCAATTGCACTCATTTTACTTTCTAATTAAATTGATTATTACTCATTCTTGTTAAAAATCTCATTCCACTTTTTAGTGGACTTGTAAGGATCATTTACATACATGTTGAGTTCATCCATTGCGTCTGCAACATTTGCAAAAGCAATCTCCTTACATCCTACACGGATAACACATCCTACACTGCAGAACTTGATATTGATTTCATTTCTCTGAAGCAGTTCTCCTTTACGAGGAATATATTCCTTTTCCTCACAACACGGTCTTCCTGTCATTGCACCTTCGTTTTCCATAACTTGTTGATTTATTGATAATACTCGTTTACTTTATCCACAACTATTTGCAGATTGTTTGGGATTTTGATCTCATCAAACATCCCGTTGGGACTCTTTGCAGGGAATTTCTTGTAACGGTTCGTCAGGAAGTTGTACTCTGCGGAGCCATCTTTCTTCTCTTCGACATTCGTATACAGACACACTGTCAACAGCCCTTCCAATAAGACCTGATTGTCAATCAGCTTACCAGCAGTCTTGATCTTGTATCCAACGATGCTGCCATCATCTTCAATTGTCTCAAGGTGAGTAAGATAAAATACAATAATGTCATCACGCAACTTCCTGGCTTCCTTGAACAGGTTAACCATATCCTGTGCCATAAGGCTGAACTTGGTGTATCCTACCTCAGTAGCCTTGGCCACCATGTTAAATCCCATGATGTAATTACTGTCCTCAATCACAATTGTTTTGATGTGAGGAGCCTTTTCAGAGATGCCCTTGATCTTTCTTGCAATCTCATTTGCGTCATCAATCTCTGCGTAGTTCTTGTTCTCTGCGTTGTAGATTTTCTCTGATCCTTTGAATGGTAACTCCTTCTTTGCTACATTGATGATGTAGGTAGACTTAGGGTCCAAAAATTTGATCGCTGTACTCTTGCCAGTCCCTGTTGGACCAACAATCCCAATTAACTTACTTGCCATTTTTACCTCATTGTTTTAATTATTAAAGATTAAAGATACTAATTAATTTGATTATTTCCTACCGTTTAAGCAACTTTTGAATCTTCAAATTAGCCATGTCATCAACTAATTTATCCCAATCTTTTGCTGCGATAGCCTGATTGACTTTTACTTCAACAATAGGTGTGAGTATGTCAGATCTCATACTTTTGCCAGCCATCTCCTTCTCGTAGATCTTATGACCAGCATCCATCATAGCTTCCTTCATCATCCTGTTAAAGGCATATGTGTCCATACCCTTCACTTTACGACCAAGTTCGTCTCTGAAGATTTCTAATAACTCTTCACGAACAATACTTAAGACCTGACCTTTAATCATGTCTTTTACTGCTGCTCTTAACCCAGCATCATCTGTAACGTTCAATGTAACTTTCATATGTATTCTACTTTAGATTTATCAAAGAATTCAAGGGCTTTTTCCAACCACTTGTCTTCTGTCTCCTCTGTTGAAGAGATGATGTAGATCTCTGCCTTCTTGTCTGGATTGTCATATTCCATACTCATGCATCGATTGATTCTCTGGGCAAGGTTCTCTGCATTACTGTCAAAGGAATTGATGATAACCTTGTTCAGGGGCTTGTACGTCACACCAGTGTTACCAATCTTGATAACAGCCAGCTGGTTTCCCACTCCTTCTGCAAAATCATCAAACACTTTCTTTTCTCCAGACTTACTATGATAGACAGGAATCCCAAGGTTGTCAGCTACTGCTGTCACTCCACAGAATACTAATATTCTCTCATTCTGTAGTTCCTTTAGAAGCTGTTTGGTCTTGTTCAGCTTTGCCAGGGAGTTTTGTATTATCCTCATCCTTGCAAGACGCATGAAAATACTGTTTCCTCCATCCTCTTCAATCTTGTTAATGACGTAGGTGAACTCGCTGAAGCGTTTCTTCTCAGATTTCCACTTACCGTTGTAATCCCTGAGAGTCTTATCATCCAAAGGAACACGTATCACTGTAATATGATAATCTGGAAGCACACCTTCAGCGATGGCCTGTTCAATAGGATACCTAACAACCTCACGCAGCTTGAGATCATCATACAACGCTCGTCTGGTCCATCTGGTCATTGTGCCAGTGAGTCCTAAAACGTTCCTGTTGATCTCCATTACCTCTATAGCAGCTGTAACTTGCCTGTCAGATAGTAAATGTATCTCGTCAAGAACAATTAGATCATACAACTCACCAACATGCTTTTTCAAGGACATGTGGGTTGTGTATGTCACGCCTGATGCATCGTAACCACGCTTGGCAAAGTCTGTTTCCCAGGAATGTTTGATCTTTACATCTGGATAGGCAATCAAAACCTTTGCAGGCTTCAATTTCTCCATGATGTTAATTGTTGTGTAGATCTTTCCAAACCTGGGACACAGATGCAATATGCCAAACTTACGTTCAAGCCACTTGTCAGCAAACTCCTGCTGTCTTTGATCCCTGATAGACAGTTGTGTCATATCTATAATTTTCCAGCTAACAGTTGTGTTGCTGAACAGATCAGACATCGACATAAATTGCCAGGGTCCAAAACATCCATCCAAAACCTACAGCAAAGCCTTCTTCAGGGTTACGTGCAATATCGATTGTAGGGATAAGGCTGAACTCCCAGTACCATGCATGCTTTTTGCATGGAAACATACTAATAAATTGAATTTCCATAATTGTTTTACTGTTTGAAAAAATAAGTTTTGTTTAAAACTGCTGCATAATCGTGATCAGTCATCTCTTTCATTCTTGGAAGCTCTTTGAAAAGTCCTATCTGGCCAAGAAATGCAAGACCAATTCTCACATCATCTTCTCCATAGGAATTCTTAATCAGCCTCATGCTTCTAAAATACTTTGCTCCAAAATCATCAACAAGTTTATCAAGCTTGTATCCTGATTTATCTGGCACATTGTACCTTAACGGGTCAAATAGTGCCAGTACTACGTCAGCATCATCCTGGGTCTGACCACTCTCCTTGAAATCTTCAAGTTGTGGTTCCACATCCCCTGCTTTGATCCTGATAGGGTTAGCAATGTCTCGATTGAACTGAGAGACTGCTATGGGACTATATCCAAAGAAGTCCCTGGCATACCTCAATTCATCTGACATTTTATCAATTGCAGCCTTCTTGGTAGTTAACTCCTTGGTAAGCTTCAACAGATTCATGGTATCCAAAACTACTAAAGTTATTTCATTTTGGTCATCAGGAATGTAAACTTTGTTGTACTCATCAAGTGATTCTATCTT
>Ga0105097_10001136_pt1 | contig 12572 bp, 18 predicted proteins | sample PPLLak12cMay2015_FD_87035 | JGI IMG/M metagenome (GOLD analysis project Ga0105097, IMG submission 87035) | Freshwater sediment microbial communities from Prairie Pothole Lake near Jamestown, North Dakota, USA - PPLs Lake P7 Core (1) Depth... | ecosystem: Environmental > Aquatic > Freshwater >... | reverse complement strand
TATAAAAATTATTTCTTGTAAAAATCCATTCTAAAATCATGGAATTCTGTTGAAGAACCTTTAAATATATCATTGATCATTACATACCATGAACCATGATTATGGTATAAATCGTAAATTTTAATGTAGTTCCACGTTTTTAGTTTTTGGTGAAAGTTATAAACATCTTTTATTAAAAAACCATCTTCCTTTCCCCCAAAGCATGATATTAATTTTGTTGTAGTATTTCGCGTACTATCGAGTTCGTACGGATTGAATTTATCCCAATCTTTTTTATTTTCGTAATAATTGATGATTTTATCTCCATTCCATAAATGATCTGCATTTATATCTAATATTTCCATATTACACATTCCACCAAGAGAAATACAATTAAATTTATTAGGATGTCTCATATAGAAAAGTTGAGCATAATACCCTCCCATAGAACAGCCCATTAAAATCGGAGTTTTTGAAGTTGGATATTTCTCAAATATATACTCAAATAATTTATCTATACTTTTACAGAAACTATTTAAATTATTTATCTTATCATTATCAGATAAACTTGAATTATAAAAACAATTATCGTCATCAGTTTGTATTAAAACAAATAGAATATCTTCATTTAAAATTGGTGCAACTATATCTAGATTTAATATATCTTTTTTTTTACCATTAGATGTTGGAAATGTAAAAATAATCGTTGGATTTCTCGAACAATTTTTACATTTATATATTTCGTACAACTTTTCCATCTATAATATTGTCATTTATTTTTTTCGTGCTTAAGAATCTTTATATTTATCTTTTCATTTCTTTAGTTTTATCCTCGAGTTTCTTTAGATTTTTCATCAAGAATCCCAGAGTATGAAGAGTTTCTTATGGAAAACGAGATTTTTCTAAACTTTTCTAAATGGAAAAAATCTCGTTCTATATTATAGATGCCGCCACGGAAAAATCATTATCAAGAATTACCATTAATTGCAAAATCTATTCAAGAATACAAGACAAGTGGTCTAACACAAAAGGAAGCAGCAGCTAAATACAATATTCCATATAAGGTTTTTTCATACTATTATTTAAATGGTTTCAGTAAAAACAAACAGAAAGATGCATCGTATCTTCCGGAAGTTCAATATGAAAAAAAATCTAAATTGAGACAACAAAACTATGATATTGAAATAGTTCCATCCAATTTATCTGGAGGTGGAATGCAACAACCTATTGCTCCACAACCAATTCCAGTTATTATTCAGAAACCTCAAATATCACAACCGAAACAGAATGCAAATATACCGAGTACAATTAAAGATAAACTTAATGCTGCATCGCGTGTTTCTTCTTCTGGAAAAAAAGTAGTTGATTTATCGAGTTTTATTTGATTATAGTGTTTGATAAATAATTTTTTTATATCTAATTATTTATATAAGTATGGCAGACGTTAATGAAGTATCGGAACACGTTGAAGTATCTGCAAATAAACTCCAGATTCTAATTGCTCAAAGTCAAGAAAGTAAAGAAAAGTATGTCAAACAAATGGCTCATCTTGAAAGTCAACTTAAAGCACAAGATGAAAAAATCAAATTATATGAAAGTGCTATACAACGGCTCAAACTCGTGAAGAACGTACAACAATCACGTAATGGTGAAGGTTCTAAAAGAATTCTTGAAGAACTAAATAAAGCCAAAAAATTCGACGAATGGTTTAGTGAAAATAAAGATAAATTAGTTGAAGACCTATATAATAAACAGTTCAAAACAGAAGTCGATGACTTGAAACATAAACTTGAACATTTGTTTTAGACAATAAAATAACTTTCATTAAATATGTTATTTTTTAATTTATAAAATATCATATTATTTTATAAATTTGATATGTCGACATCTGATTATATTCCAGTAAGTAAAAAAAAATATATTGATAAAATTATTACTCTCGAGGCAGAAAACTTTGCTTTAAAGAAAAAACTTAAAGTATATGAAGAATTATTAAATAAAAAAGTTAAAAAAAATTTAAAATATAGCGTTGATAAACCCTTGTCAGAACCATCTATTATTCATGACGAATTCAAGCAAAATATTTCCAAATATCTCGAAAATCCTTCACAAAATGTCGACTTAATCGATCCACTTATTTCACAGATGATTGTGAAACGAAATAAAACTAATGTTTCACCTGAATTTATCCACGATTTTCTTGTTTCATTTTAGAAAAAATGAAATTTCAATACGAATGATTTAAATAATATTATTATAATTAAATTATAATAATGGATAATATAACTCATGCAACAACAATTGCCAAAAATATTTATCATTTTCACAATGATAAATTAGCTATGAAATATTATGATTCTTCAATTGATCATCGCAAAATAATTTCATCTTTATTAATTACTGACGAACAAGCATTGGATTGGGGAGTTCATCCAATTCTAACAAAAAATTTTACACATGAAATGCCGTGGTGGAAATATATTGTTGAACAATATATTATCAACTTTAAAAAAAAATCATTTTTACAATATTTAGAAGAACAATATTTATTATCCAATTTTCCAGATGAATATTTAATTTGGTTCGCAACTAAACCAACAGAACAAGAAATTAAATATTTCTCAATTGAAGCATTAACACAACATGTCTTAAAATTTCTTTAATTTTCGAAATATGATTTATTGAAGATATTTATTTAATGGATCAAATTTGTATTCTTTTTCTAGTCCTAAATGAGAAATTCCATGAATGCCAAATACTGCTGCAAATAGCAGAACTAACATAATTAAGTGAAATAATTCAAGATTTTTTATTGAAGTAAAATTTTTTATGGTTAAAATTACAGCAACTAAAATCAAGAGTCCATTTGCAACGTGAGCAATGAAAGATGGATGTTTAAGAAGTTGAATCATTTATATTATAATTAACGATAAATAAAAATTATGAAATAATCATCGGAATCACTTGTTCATTAGGAACATCTGGAATTTTGAGAAGTGTTTTAATTTCTTCTGCATTCTTTCCCTTAATCATACTTGCTATTTTGATTGACATTAGTCTTACCAATGGTTTGATATTCAAAAAATTCGCATCTCTCATTAATTTACATTGAGAATCAATTTCTGAACCATCAATATTTCCACTGATTTCATTATCAAATGAATTTGTAATTTTTAAATCTGAATTCTTCCGATAATCTTTAATATTGATTTCCGGATGTTGTAGATGATATTCGCAAAAAAGAATAATTGTAGATAATTCTGTTGAATCAATATTTGATAATGGAATTGTTGTAATTTCATCACTTACATCTGATAACATATCTCTTATGACTGCTGAAAAAGTTGTTATAACATTTCGTGATACAACAAAAGATACATTATCTGATGATATTAATGTAATATTAGTTGTTGTCATTATATTCTTATTATATTAGATGGTTTTAACTATAAATTGGAACAGTTTAATCTTCAATTTTTTTATCCAATTGTTTCATCATAAAATATGTCTTTAATTCGAACATAATTTGTTTGAATATCTTTCTTGGTTCAATTTCTTCATAATAAACTCGTGAAACTAATAAATCATCTTTATTTTTAAGATTGTGTCCATGGAATTCTATTTCTTTTGCTATATTTAATTCTAATTCTCTCAAGTATTTAGGACAAATATCAAAAATAGAAGTTGGAAAATATTGAAAACGATTTTCGCTCAAAATAAAGTTTTTGATATTAAATTCATCAATTAATAAATTATTTAGTGCATAAATTTTCAATGTTTCATTTCCAGATAATTTGTTGTAATCTACAAAAATACTTGTTGCCACAGAATTCATATATTTATATATATGAATTTTATTATTGAATTAAATTTTCAACATTCCACCGAAGATTAAATAGGTCATGACAATATTAGTGTATGCATGTAATACTAATTCTTTCTCTGTTAATTCAGGATTTTCTAGTTTTAATTTCTGTATTACAGCATTATTAGGTATATCAGTTACTAGTGTTGGATATTGTTTTAGTATATCATCATATGATTGCATAGCACTACCGTAAATTGATTCATATAATGTTTGACATATTATTTCACTTAATTTACTCATTTTATATTATCATTATATTCTATTATTTTTATATAGAATTTCATTAAAAATATTATTTAATATTATACGATGAATATAAACCAGCATCATATTTTGTATAATTATGTAAATTACGCTCAAATACAAATTATTGTTGTATTGTTATTGGTAATATTTGGTTTTATATTTCATCAAAAATGGATAATATTATTTGGAAGTTTTTTACTAATATTTTTCTTATTTTTCTTTAGAAATTGTTCTCAGGAAATATCATCATGTCATGTTGTCTCTCCAAGCAATTCTAAAATTACCAAAATTATTCATAATATTGATCCACATTCAAAAAACTCTGGAAATTATACTTGTATTAAAACATATTTAAGTCCATTCGACCGTCATTATCTTGTTTCACCAATTGATGGTGTCATTGTGAATATCGAAAATTATAAACGTAAAAATGATCTGGAAAATATTCGGATGACTGTTAAAGATAAAAACAATCATTTACTTTATTTTGATCAAATTGTTAAAAAAATTGGACATTGGGGATACATGTTTAAAATTTTAGTTGATAAACGTGTGATTGTTTTAAAAAAAATTGGAGATAAAATTACAAAAGGAGAACATTATGGAATGATTCGTTTTGGTTCCATGATGAGATATTATCTTCCAAATGAATATTCTTTAGCAATTAAAGTTGGTGATAAATTGCTACAAGGTAATTGTTTAACAGATTTTTAGTTAAATTCAAATCCTAGTTCTAAAAATGTTAAATTATTATATTTTTTTTCATTAAGAATTTGATGCTTTTTGAAACTAGGATCAATATTAATTTTATAACAATTTTTAAGTTTAGTAAGATTGCTAAAATAGTATTCTCTTTGAGAAAAAAGACTTGGAAGAATATCACTTATATCGTAACTCGATATATCTATTTTATGTAATCTGTTTAAGGTTTGATATGATGGAAAATTATATGCGATTGATGTTTGATTTACATCAGTGATATGACAATTTTGTAAATTTTTTATTTCATCTTTTTTTATACTCTGACATGAAAATAATGATAAATTTTTACATTTTTTTAATTCATCTAATTTGGTTATTTTAGTTAGATTTAAATTAACTGTATGACATCTTCCCAAATATGGAAGACATTTATCTGTTATTTTTGAACACCAATTTAAATTAACATTTCGGCAATTTTGTAAACATTCAATTGCATCGTCAGTGATATACGAATGACTTAAATCAACTCTTTGTAAGTTAAAATAATTCATTATATTTTTTAACGCATTTGTATCTGTATCTTTCTTTAAATGAATACTTCTTTCAATCAATTTATTTCTTGATATTTCATTTATTCTTTTAGATAGAAATAAAAGATGTAATAATTTCGGATATTTCATATGTTCTAAAATATTATTTAGTAAAAACTCCATTAATTAATTAAAATTTTTTATCTATATATATTTTTTTTTCAATAAAATATATATTATTTGTAATAAAAAAAACTTAGAAATTATCATTTCTGTTTTGGTGTAGGTGTTGTTGTTGGTGTAAAACCATAGTTTGTATTATCGTTGATTGGAAAATGAGTTCTTTCAATTTGAGTTCCTGTTGAAAATATTTTAGATTGTTCCATTACCGATTGTTCAAGTTTCTCCAAATCATCTAAATTATTAAGAGGAAAATCTCCCCATCCATGACTTTGTCCCATCCTCTCCCGTAATTTCAAAAGTTTCTTTTCTAACTCGTCTTGAAATGGGATAATTGGTTGTACTTTTTTATGCGGTAAACATAAAATTTGATCTGTTAATAGAGGTGGACAAATTGGGATTGATAGTACTTGTGGTTGTTCCGTCTGTTTCTTTAACTCCTCAACTTTTTCAGTTAAATCGTGAATACGCTGTAATAGTGTATCAAATGTATCTTTCTTGATTGTATATGTTTCGCATATTACAGGTGTTTCCTCTTTCTTGGGTGTAGAATATCCGAACCAATTGAATAGAAACATGTTATTTATATTATTTATATATAATAAGTAAGATATATTTTTTATATTGTTTAAATTTCATTTTTTTTTATCAAATAGTAGTTTTCATTTTTTCAATTATTCTAGTTGTACTAAATCCAGATTGATACATAATAATATGTGTTTCATCAGCATATTCCCTTCCAAGAATACTTTCAATTTGATAATCTCCTCCTTTCACTAAGACATTCGGTCGAATTTCTTTAATAATATCTTCTGGTGTTTTCTCTTCGAAAACAACTACAAAATCTACATAATTAATTGCACTCATTTGTTTAATACGATATTCGATATTATTGATTGGTCTATTTTCTCCCTTATTCATTTTCACAGAACTATCAGAATTTAATGCAACGATTAATATATCGCCCATTTTCTTCGCTTCTTCTAAAAATGTTAAATGTCCATAATGTAAAATATCATAACAACCATTAGTAAAAACAATTTTTTTATTTGTTTGTTTTATAGTCTGAATATATTCATTTAATGATTCTCTTGAAATAAATTTATTTCTCTGACATTCATAAAGTAAAATATCATATTTTGTTATTTTATATGTTCCAAAGTTTTTAACTTTAATTTGTCCACAATAATTTGAAAATTGCATTGCTTCAACTAAACTATTGGTTTTTAAATAATAGTAAATCAAACTGGCTAAAACTACATCACCTGCTCCCGTTATATCTATTACATTGTTGTGTTCTGCATCCACGTGATATATATTTTTATCATTTAATAGAGCCATCCCATTTTCCCCCAATGTTAATAAACAGTTTTGACTTCCAGTTTTTTGACATATTTCTTCCATACTTAATTCTAAATTTTCTTTTGTTATAAAATGATTACAAATTTGTTCTCCTTCAGTTTTATTTGGTTTAATTAAAAATGTTCCAATATATTTTTCTATGTTTTTAATTTTTGGATCAACAAAAACTTTTATATTTCTTTCATTAGCTATTCGAATTAGTGATATGGTTAAATTCGGAGTTAATAAACCTTTGTTATAATCTGATAAAATTAAAATTTTACAATCCTGACAAATATTTTTAAAAGTATTGATGATATTTTGCTCTTCATCATTTGTTATATTTTGCGTTTCTTCATTATCATATCTAAATACAATTTTGTTATTAACATAAAATCGATGTTTAATTGTACTACATCTATTCGACTTAATCATGAAATTATTAACGGTACATGAATTTATTTTTTCTTGAATAATATTTGAATATTGATCATTACTTCCTAAATAAATCATATTTATATTTATTCCCATCTGATATAGATTATGACAGACATTGGCAGCACCACCCAATGAATATGTAATATTTTCATTTCTAACATTAACTACTGGAATACATGCTTCTTGTGCTATTCGATTCGCACTTCCAATATAGTTAACATCCAACATTACATCTCCAATTATAATAACATTATTATTCATTGTAATATTTTTTATTATATAAAAAATATTTATATCTTTTATTTTGTATTAAAACGTAAAAAAATAAAATTATGCTCTTGAACGTTGAGCAAAATAAAAATCTCTATCGGAATCATAATCAGTGTATAAAACAGGAACGCTGTAACATTTTCTCTCATTTGAATGTGTTATTAATTCTTTCATTGCTTCTTCATTTACATCAATCATTACAGACTTTTCCATATCATCTTGTTGTTTTATTTTATTATATTGTTGCGATGAACCTTCTTCAACTCTATACGAATCTTCTGGACAATCATGTGTTGAAACTTCTATAATTTCTCCATTTATTTTCGCCTCAATTTGATGAGGTACTAATCTTGGAATTTTCATAGTTTGTCCCTTATTTAAATATGTCTTATGTCTCGATGCATCTTTTGTATTTAGTGTTGTAATGATAAATTCTCCTTCTAAAACATAGAAGGTTTCTGTTTTCTCAGCATGAAAATGCATACTTGTTTTTTCACCTCCTGTAAATACCATAATTTTTCCACAATATAAATCTTCACTGGCAAAAATTACCTCACAACCCCATCCTTTTTCCACAATAACTGGCTCCCCGACTTGCATTGATACTTAATATTATTATCATCTTTTTATATCAATTGTTTTCATATTTATTCTTTTATGGATCTAAATCAACAATAATATTGTAATAAAAAAACTTATTCGGAATTCCATATGCAACTAATGGATTTCGTGAATAACATATTCTTGTTTTTGCTTTTTCAATATTTACAATCAGTGCCAATATATGAATACTACTATCAATTACATATATACCTGTTGCATTCTCAAGTAATTTTCCGTAATACAATATAACTGATAAATTAATAAATTTTTCACATATACTATGAAATTTATGTTCTTTTGGATATAAATTTCTATTAACATCAATTGTCAATGTTTCATCAATATTCAAGTTATTATATTTAATAATATCAATTGTTGCATTTGAACCTGTTTGATGGACGACAATATATTCTGGATAATTTGTCAATAATTCATCATAAATTTTTAATATTTCATCTGAATAATTAATCTTAAAATATTTTGTCATATACTCGAGAGGAATATCAACATCACTGTAATAAGATGTTGGATAATCTGTAATTATTCTTCTAATAGAACCATCGGGCATCTGTTTAATATATTTCTCCATATCTATCGCAACTGCACCGTAATTCCCTAACATATAAATATCATATAATGTTTTGAATTGATTAATTATTTTACTATACTTGTATAAATCAATCATACTTTTACGATTATATGGTTCTAAAATAATTTTTGGATCATCATAAAAATGTGTCATTTGTTTGTAATATTTGTTTAAACATGTAACATATACTCTTTCATATTTGGTTGCTAGATAATTTACCATACCAATTATGGAAATTGAATCACCCAAACCATCATTCGCAACAACATAAGCAAACTTTTTCATCCTTGATATTTTTTCATCATATATTTTAAATTTAAGAATTTCGCAATCATGTCTAAAAGCATAAAAACAAAATATTTTACTCTTTTATAAATGGTTGACTTGGGTTCTATTGCTTATTCTGAATCAAATGATTCTCTCGGTGAATTATTAAAAGATCCTACTTTAAATAATATTTATAATGATGTCGTAAATATTTATCAACATAATCATCCAAATATTCGCGAACAATTATTACAAAATTTACTTCAAAAATATGATGGTCATTATTTTGTTTATTATTGGCTCGGCGATTATTATACATCTTTACAAAAATATAATGATGCTGTAGCTTGTTATAGAATTTGTCTTCAAAAGAAACCATTTGTTGATGCTTTCCTAAATTTAGCAATCCTATTTCAAATAACAGGAAATTTGGAAATGTCTAAAGAACTAATAATTACTGCTCTTACATATGAACCATCTGAATTACGTCTTTTAAATATGATTGGAGCAATCTATTATTTGGAAAAAGATTACTATGTTGCTATTGAACATTATAAAAAAATTATAGAATCAAAACCACCTCAAAATTCATCACTAAAAAATATTTATAATAATATTGGATTTTCTTGTTCCGCTATTGGTAAATGCGGTAAAGCATTGAATTATTTTGAAGATGGTTTAAAAATAAAATCCGATAAAGATGAAAAAACAACTGAACTGGATGTTCAACTATTACAGAATAAATTAATTAACTATGATTACATGTATGAAAATCCTGAAGATGTTTTTCTACAATTTCTACGTATTAATGAAATGTTAAAAACTAAATATATGTGTAATCGCACAAAATCAATGGATGGTCTTATCCGCATCGGTTATATCTCTCCCGATTTTAGACAACATGTTTGTATGAGTTTCCTGACAGCTATTTTCAAATATTACAATAGAACTAAATTTGATGTTTACTGTTATGCAAATGTTAGATCTGAAGATAAGGTTTCAGAAACAATTAAAACAACTCCCGGTATTAAATGGTTTAATATTAATAATATGACAACACCAAATATATGTGAATTAATTCAGTTACATAAAATAGATATTTTAATAGATTTGGCTGGTCATACAAATGGTAATAAATTAACTGTACTTTCTCAAAAACCTGCTCCTATTCAAATTACTTATCTCGGTTATCCTAATTCTACCGGTTTAACTAATGTAGATTTTAGAATTACTGATAGATTATCAGATCCACCAACTACAAAACAACTTTTCTCTGAAAAATTAATTTATATGCCACGTTGTTTTGTATGTTATACTCCGTCCATCGATTTATCATTAATTCCAGTCATTCCTCAAAAACATGATTTTATTACTTTCGGTGTTATGAATAAGTTAAATAAACATAATAAACATACTTTCCGTGCTTGGAGTGAAATTATTAAAAGAGTTCCAAATTCTGTTCTCTTAATTAAGAGAGACATGAAATCCGCATTTGACATTCGTGTCAAATATTTACAAAAACTCGGTTTAACAGAAAAACAAATTCAAGTAACTAACTTCATTAAAGACCAAAAAGATTACTGTAATATGTATAATGATATTGATATTTGCTTGGATACATTCCCATATTCCGGAACAACTACATCTTGTGATGGATTTTTAATGGGTACTCCAATTATTACATATGCTATTCCAAATCGTCATGTTAGTAACGTGACGAAATCCATGTTAGTTAATATGGGTTTTCCGGAATTAGTTACAAATTCACTCGAAGAATATATTAATTGCGCTGTTCAATTAGCTAATAATCCAGATAAAATTATCTATTACAAAAATAATATTCGTAATAAATTCTTCGAATTAATGGAAGGGCAAAAATTTGTTAAAGAATATGATGATTTATTAACCAAAGTATTCAATAATCATATGTAATCTTTTTATTATTCAACTTAATCATAAAATAATAATTTAAAAATTATTATTTTAATTGAAAAAATTATTTTTCACAAACCACCATAAAACTATTATTTAGATCTACTCCACTACATATTATGTTTTTCATCTTATGATCTTGTAAGAACATTTTCATAATTTCAGAAGTAAAACAATGACGATGCTTTTTATTATTCCATGGACGCCAGTATTTTTGCGAAAAATCTGGTAAATATAAAAATAATATTCCTCCATTTTTAATTTTGGAAATCCAATATTCTAATGTTTCAATCCAATTATCCACATGCTCTAAACAATGACTAGAATATATGAAATCCATTGTTCCATCCATGCAAGGAAGATTATTAGCATCATATTCTTCTGTTTTATCAATTCCTATTGCTCCTGGAAGCTTCCATTCTTCCTTACAAAATCCAATATCAAAACCAATCCCTTTACAAAAATGGGTCGCAAATGGAATCGCAAACTGTGAAGCATTTCCTTGTGATTGAAATTTTGGATATTTTTCATTTTCAAATTCAATTAATTCCATTTTTTATAATAGAATTAATCTTTAATTTTTTATGTATTATTCTAAATTTGTCATTTCTACATATTGATGAATGACTTTTATATCTCCATCTTTCACAACATAATCATTATTAATTCTGGTAACATCTAATGGTAATTTAGTTTTGACAACAGTATTACCTGCAATTAAATAATATTCGAATTTATCGAAACCATATTTTAAACGATATTCTCGTTGATAACATTTTTTAATTTTAACAGTGGAAAGATCCTGAATTAATGCTAGTACATGAATACAACTATCAATTAGATATAACTCTCTAGCATTCGTCAGTAATTTTGAATAGTGTAATATGGATGGAAAATTAATAAATTTATTGGCAATTCCGTAAAATTTATGATTTTTATCATATAAATTTTTATTAACATCAATTACTAATGTTTTATTAATATCTATATTATTCATTTTAATTAAATTAACTAATAACGAAGTTCCAATTTGATGAACAACAATATATTCTGGATAATTTTTCAATAATTCATTATAAATTTCTTCAATTTCTTTTGGATATATTACTTCAAAATATTCTGTCATATATTTAATTGGCATTTGTATATCATCATAATATGAAATGGGATATTCATATATGATTGGTTTTTGTTTTCCATTATTATCAATTTTATAATATTTATCATAATCTATCTTCTTTGCTCCATAGTGTCCCACAGCATAAACATCAAATTGTGGTGAATTTCGCATCATTAAATCAAAATGACACATTGTTGTTTGATTATCTTGATCTATTGGATAAAGTTTAATATTTTCACGGTAATAAAATGTTTTCGCTTGTATCATATTTTTTTTCATACAAGCAACGAAAACGTTTTGATATTTTGACGATAAAAAATTAACTATTCCTATACACGCTATCATATCACCATATCCACCATTTCCTATTAAAAAAGCATTATTTTTCATTAATAATAATATTATTAATTATTTTATTATTCACAAATTAACACATATTTTTACTTCTTAAATTTTTTTTATTTCAATTTGTTGATGAATCATTTTTATTTTTCCAGACATAATATC
>Ga0105097_10001135_pt1 | contig 12572 bp, 10 predicted proteins | sample PPLLak12cMay2015_FD_87035 | JGI IMG/M metagenome (GOLD analysis project Ga0105097, IMG submission 87035) | Freshwater sediment microbial communities from Prairie Pothole Lake near Jamestown, North Dakota, USA - PPLs Lake P7 Core (1) Depth... | ecosystem: Environmental > Aquatic > Freshwater >... | reverse complement strand
CAATACCTGATGAAGCGATCCGGCAAGCAAAATTGATGTGGCTCAATTATCCCAGCAATCCAACCGGCGCCACAGCAACAAGGGAGTTCTTCGCTGAGGCGGTGGAATTCGCACGACGGAACAAGTTGCTACTGTGCCATGATGCAGCCTATACCCAGGTAACATTTGACGGGGAGCCCAGCCCAAGTATTTTGGCGGCGCCAGGGGCACTCGATGTGGCGGTGGAGTTCAACACGTTATCAAAATCTCATAATATGGCCGGCTGGCGGGTCGGCGCCCTGGTTGGACATGCGGAAGTCGTACGCAAGCTGTTTGTCTTGAAAACCAATGCGGACAGCTCGCATTTCCTGCCGATCATGGAAGCGGCGGTGGAAGCCATGCAGGGCGACCAGCGGTGGCTCTCCGCCAGGAATGAGGTTTACCGCCAGCGGAGGGATATCGTTGTGGATGGATTGCGCCGCATTGGCGTGGATGTCGTGCCGCCAAAGGCTTCTTTGTACGTTTGGGCGCCGGTGCCAAAAGGTTGGCAATCGGTAACCTTTGTCACAACCGCATTAGAGCAGGCTCAGGTCAGCCTGACACCGGGAGACATGTTTGGCGTGAATGGGGAGGGCTATATTCGTATAGCCTTAACTGCTCCTACCCGTCGTGTAAGTGAGGCGATGGAACGCCTGGAAAGGTGGTTACACCGATGAGCCTGCGTTTCCTAACTGCCGGAGAAAGTCACGGCCCTGCGCTGGTGGCCATCCTGGAAGGAATACCAGCCGGTGTATCCTTGGATGAAAAGATACTGGCAGGAGAGCTCAGCCGCCGGCAGAGTGGTTTTGGCGCAGGACCGCGTATGAAACTGGAGCAAGACCAGGCCAGGATATTGGGAGGCGTGCTGGAAGGCAAGACAACTGGCGCGCCCATCGCCATCCAAATAGACAATCTAGATCATGCCCGCTGGCATGGTAGAGCGATTGAGCCATTTACTATCCCGCGCCCTGGTCATGCCGATCTGGCCGGGGCTGTAAAGTACGGCTACACCGACCTGAGGCCTTCCCTGGAGCGGGCATCGGCACGTGAAACTGCCGCCCGCGTAGCGGTTGGGGCAATCTGCAAGCAATTCCTGGAAAATTTTGGCATTCAAATTGGTGGATATGTGGTTGCCATCGGTGGGGTTACCGCTGATCTCGAGGAAATGCCCTATCGCGAGCGCATCCTGAATGGCGAAGCCAGCGAAGTGCGCTGCCCAGATGCGAATGCATCAAATGCGATGAGTCAGGCTATCCGGGAGATCATGCAGCAGCGAGATACCCTGGGTGGTGTGATCGAAATTGTTGCCCTGGGGCTGCCGCCCGGACTTGGCTCGCACGTCCAATGGGACCGGCGGCTGGAAGCTCGCCTGGCTGCAGCAGTGATGAGCGTCCAGGCGATCAAAGGAATTGAGGTTGGCCCGGCTTTTAAAAACGCCCGTCTACCGGGGACGGCTGCCCAGGACTCGATTTACCTGGAAGGCGAGGAGCTGGTGCGGCATACGAACCGGTCTGGGGGCCTGGAAGGCGGGATGACCACCGGCCAGCCTCTGGTCATCCGGGCTGCCATGAAGCCTATCGCCACGACATTGACCCCACAGCAGTCGGTGGACTTGCACAGCGGGAAGGAAATCCCAACACAATACGAGCGCTCAGATTTCTGCCCCGTACCGAGGGCGGTGCCTATTCTGGAAGCGATGGTTGCCTTCGTGCTGGCGGATGCGCTGCTAGAGAAGATCGGCGGAGACTCCCTCAACGAAATGTTGCCGCGCTTTGCTGTTCTGCGCCGATCACGACTGGATGATGCCCGCATGGATGGTGAGCCGCACGTATTCTGGCCGGAGTAGAATGGCGATGATTCTGTACACCTACGGGGCACCCGGCTCTGGTAAGACGACCATCGGCCGGGAGCTCGCTTCCCAGCTTAACTACGGCTTTTTAGACCTGGACGATGAAATCCAAAAGCAGGTCGGCAAACCTATCCCCGAGATTTTTGCTGCCGACGGAGAAGCAGGATTCCGTGGCCTGGAGTCTAAGGTGCTCCGCCAGGTTGTCACTCCGTCGATTACCGGCGGCAAAAACCTGGTATTGGCGCTTGGCGGAGGCGCACTCCTTGACTCGGCGAGCCGGGCATTTGTTGAATCCCGTGGGCGAGTTCTGTACATGGATGTGCCCGTTGAGCTGCTCCTGCAACGGCTGACACGTTCCGCCACCCGGCGGCCTCTATTGGCTGGGAGTGTTGAGGAACGCTTAAGTATGCTGCTGGCGCAGCGATCCGAGCACTATGCCAGTTTCACCAACCGTATCGATGCGTCCTTGCCGTTTCAGCAGGCTGCCTGGCAGGCGCAGGTAATCCTGGGCGTGTTTCGTGTTACTGGAATGGGACCTGGTTATGAGGTGCGGGTTAGTCCTGGCGGACTCCCAGAAATCGGTAATATGCTGCGCCCTCATCAGGCAGCCGGTAGGGTCGCTCTAGTGTGTGATGAGACGGTTGCCGGGCTGTACGCCGCAACCGTGGTGGGCTCGCTGGAGGCGGCAGGCTATTTGGTCCACTCAATCGTTATCCCACCCGGGGAAGCAAACAAGACGATTTCTACTGTCAACTCCCTGTGGGATGGCTTTCTACGGGCTGGCATCGATCGGAGCAGCACGGTATTGGCGCTGGGCGGCGGCGTGGTTGGCGACCTGGCCGGGTTTGCTGCGGCGACTTACCTGCGGGGCGTGCGTTGGGCTTGCCTGCCGACGACTTTGCTGGCAATGGTGGATGCCAGCCTGGGGGGCAAGACTGGCGCCGATCTCCCCCAGGGGAAAAACCTGGTTGGCGCGTTTCACGCACCGGCTTTTGTCCTGTCGGATCCGCAAGTCCTCGATACCTTGCCTGAGGTAGAGCTTCACAGCGGGTTAGCAGAAGTCGTCAAGCATGGTGTGATTGCAGACCCAACGCTTTTTGCTATCTGCGCCCAGGGGTGGAATGCCGTGCATGCCCAACGAGATGAAATTATCCGGCGAGCGATTGCGGTAAAAGTCCAGTTTATCAAGGAAGATCCGTTTGAAGGCGGCCGGCGGGCAGCTCTCAATCTGGGGCATACCCTGGGACATGCTGTCGAACAGGCCTCTGGATTCCAGCTCAAACATGGCGAGGCAGTGGCGATTGGCACGCTCTTCGCCGCCAGGTTATCCAGGTCGTTAGGTTTAGCCGAAGATGGAGTGCCGGAAGCGATAACTGAAGTGCTGAATGGGCTTGGGCTGCCGGTAGAAATTCCCACCTGGATCGGGCGAGAGCAAATTCGCCAGGCAATGAGTTTTGATAAGAAAAAAGCGAGTGGCCGACTTCGCTGGGTGCTGCCTGTCCGGATCGGTGAAGTACTGGTCGGCGTGGATGTTGATGATCCGCTACATTTCTTGCCGGGGTAAGCATCGCTTTGGCGGATTTGGTACACCAGGGAGATAATTATGCATCAGATATTGATCTTACATGGCCCCAACTTGAATTTGCTCGGCGTCCGTGAACCCGATACCTACGGACGTGTAACCTTGGATGAGATCGATCAACGCATGCGATCACTGGCAGCAGAACTGGGTATTCAGGTACGTTTCAACCAGTCCAACTCGGAGGGAGCTTTGATCGATGCTTTACAGGACGCAATTACCTGGGCATCGGGTGTGGTGTTAAATCCGGGCGGCTATACACATACATCCGTAGCTTTGCGAGATGCAGTAGCCGCTATCGGACTGCCGGTGGTCGAAGTCCACCTGACCAATACTCAGGCGAGAGAAGAATTTCGCAGCCGTTCAATGATCGCACCGGTATGCCTGGGCAGCATCATCGGGTTTGGATGGCGCTCTTACGCACTCGGACTGCGTCTGCTGGCAGAAATCTTGACGATTGACTGAAGTTGAATACGGAACGGTGATAAGATTGGAATACCCCAATAACACCAGTGCCGGCATGATCCAAAATCTGACTCTGCTCCAATCCCCGGAATACAAGCATAAGCTAAACCAATGCATCCATTGCGGGTTGTGCTTGCAAGCCTGCCCGACGTATTTACAATTCGGCACCGAAATGGATTCGCCGCGCGGACGCATCACTTTGATGCGGGCGGTATCCGAAGAACGGGTGAGCCTGCAGGATTTTCAAGAGAGCATAGGACCCCATATAAACCTGTGCCTGGCCTGCCGATCCTGCGAGACTGCCTGCCCATCCGGTGTTCATTATGGCGAGCTGGTGGAGGCGGCGCGGATTGTCCTGGAACAAAACCGGCAGCCCGGATTGGGAGAGCGAATGTTACGCCAGGTTGGCCTGGAATGGTTGATGCCCCATCCGCGACGATTGGTGTTTATGGCTCGCTTGCTGAAGATGTACCAGGTTATTGGTCTGCAGGCCCTGGTGCGCAAGTTGAACTTCTTGCCCCAGGCACTGCGGGCTATGGAGGCTATCCTGCCTCCAATCCAAACGCAATTCCAATCATCCGGTGGATTATGGACGAACGAAACCGGAAACAGGGTGCTTTTTTTCACCGGCTGCATTCAGGAAGCCTTTCTGTCACCAGTTAACCGGGCGACAGAACGCGTCCTGGCTCGCAATGGATTAGCGGTCCACGCTCCGGCTGACCAGACTTGCTGCGGCGCAGCCCATCTGCATCTCGGCGATACGGAAGGCGCCCGCCGTCTGGCCAGGCAGAACATCGATGCCTTTCTTTCCGGATGCCAGGATGGTGATGTGATCGTCACCAACGCTGGGGGATGCGGGCTGTCACTTAAAGAATATCCGCACCTGCTGAGTGATGACCCGCAGTATGTCGGGCGCGCCCGGGAATTTGCCAACCGGGTGCGAGATGTGAATGAGCTACTGGCGGAAGTGATGCACAATCCACCCCATGGTGAGGTGAAAGCCAGAGTCACTTATGCGGACTCGTGTCACTTACGCCACGGACAGAAAGTGATACGCCAGCCCAGGGACCTGGTGCAAGCTGTACCAGGTGTTGAGTTTATAGAATTGCGCTCACCTGAGATGTGCTGTGGAAGCGCTGGAGTATATAACATTGCCCAGGCAGAGACGGCTGAAAAAATCCTGCAAGCCAAGATGGATGATGTGCGTGAAAGCGGAGCCGAAATCCTGGTGACAACCAATACCGGCTGCCATATGCAGTTGATCGCCGGGGTGAGGAAATCTGGATTGCCGGTCCAAGTGATGCACATCGTCGAGCTGCTGGACCTTTCTTATGCCAATGAAAAGGCGGGCCAGGATGGGTAGTGTCAGGGTGGTGGATTCCCGTCTGAAGTCACTCAAGGAATTTTTCCGGGAGCATTTTCTCACAGACCCGGTGGCTTTGTATACCTATGAAATCGATGCTGCCAACGACCGGGGCGTGCCGGATGGGGTAATTTTCCCCACGTCGGTTGATGATGTTGTCCAGGCGGTCAGAATTGCCGAGCGCGAAGGACTGCCATTGATTCCCAGGGGAGCAGGTACTGGTTTATCCGGTGGAGCGGTGGCAGAGCATGGCGGTGTGATCATCGAATTTTCCCGCCTCAATCGCATCCTGGAGCTTGATCATGGCAGTCGCAGCGTCCTTGTCGAGCCCGGGTTGGTTAACCTGAAGCTGGACGAATATGTGAAAAAAGCCGGCCTGTACTTTCCTCCAGACCCAGCCAGTGGGCGGTCGGCGACGATCGGCGGAAATCTGGCTGAAAATGCCGGCGGCCCCCACTGCTTTAAGTATGGCGTGATGACCAACTACGTCACTGGCTTGCAAGTTGTGCTGGCCAATGGATCAACCCTCCGATTGGGCGGACCGGCTTATGATTACCCGGAATACAATTTCAGCTCAATTCTGATAGGGAGTGAAGGGACGCTTGGGATCATCACCCAGGGTTGGCTGCGGCTGCTGCGCAATCCATCGGGCGTCAAGACATTGATGGTTGCGTTTAATACGGTGGAAGATGCCGGCCAGGCGGTCTCGGCGATCATCGCCCGCGGCCTGGTTCCAGCGACCATGGAATTCATGGACCAACGCATGATGCGCATCATCGAGGATTACGCACACGCCGGGCTGCCTGTGGAATCTGGGGCTGCGTTGATCATCGAAGTAGATGGATTTCCAGCAAGCCTGGATAACCAGGTGAAAGAGATCGTCGAGATTCTGCATGCCCATGCGGCAGAAAACTTGCGTATAGCCCAAACCGTGGAAGAACGAGAAAGAATTTGGTACGGACGTAAGAGCGCCGCCGGTGCGATGGCCCGTCTTTCACCGGCTTATTACCTGCTGGATGGCACCGTGCCACGCAGCCGGCTGGCTGAAGCGTTGGCAGCAGTCAATAAAATCTGTGCATCCCTGGAGCTGCGTGTGGCCTATGTCTTCCACGCAGGCGACGGGAATCTGCATCCGTTTATTTTGATCGAAGAACCAGGTAATCCGTTGTATATGCAGCGCGTTCACCAGGCAGGCGAGGAGATCATGCAGGCCTGCGTTGACCGAGGAGGGAGCATCACCGGCGAACATGGCGTGGGCATTGAGAAGCGGCGCTTCATGCCGATGATGTATGGCCCGGCCGAATTGTCGGCCATGAGCGATATCAAGAGGATTTTTGATCCGGCCAATCTCATGAATCCCGGTAAGATTTTCCCGCTGCAAGGGAATTCTGGGATTATCCAGCCGGCCGCTATCTTGATATCGACGGATGGGAAGCATCCGAGGGTAAATTCAGTAGAATCTCCACAGAACGCCATCGAAGCTGCGGAAATAATCCGGTCGTTTTCCGGGGAAGGCGCCAGAATGCGTGTGGTTGGCGGCGAGACAAAATCCGCCCATCTACCACAGGTGGATATCCGGATATCCACGCACGGCATGCGAAGCTCAATCAACTATGCTCTGGAAGATCTGTACATTGAGGTGGGTGCCGGTATGCCACTTGTTGATCTGCAAGCCATGCTTTTACCGGAAAGGATGCAGGTACCCCTGGTTTCGCCCTGGCAGAAATCTACGGTGGGGGGCGTGTTATCGACGAATTTTAATGCCCCGCTGCGTATGCGCTTTGGTGGATTGAAAGATTTGCTCCTGGCTGTTGAAGCAGTCCTGCCGGACGGTCGCGTGGTACGTGTAGGCCGGCCAGTGGTCAAGAATGTAGCGGGATACGATCTGCAGCGGCTGTTTGTTGGAGCGTACGGCACTCTGGGACTGGTTACCGGATTGACCTGGAAAATCTCACCGCTGCCACGCCTGAAGCTCAGCCTGGTAATTCCGATTGAAGACTTAGCTCAGGGGCTTGAACTTGGTAATCGACTGCTTTCCAATTGTCTTTCCGCTTCAGCGCTGCTATTGGTGTCGCATAGCCAAACAAATATTGCTCTAGAACAGGAATTCGCAACCGATCAGGCGCCATATACCTTGATTTACTCCGCCGAAGGGCAGCCCGAAGATGTGCGCGCCGAGCTGGATGAGGTGCGCGGAGTCCTACGGCAGAGCAGTGCTTCACAAGGAACCATCCTGGAATACAAGACCGGCAACGATCTGTGGGCAGAGTGGCTGCGGTCGCAATATTGGCAGGAAGGGAGCTTATTACGTCTGGGTATCCCTCCCGGTAGGGTCACTCATATCCGGGAGTTCCTGCCTACCCATAGTGATATCCTGGTAGATTTCGCCAGCGGGATGATCTGGCTGTCTCTGCCGCCAAATACAGAAATCTCGAGCCTCACTCGCCTGGCGCAGAAGGCTTACGAATGGCAGGGTTACCTATTGCCGCTTGCTGGTCCAATTCTGAACCAGGCGGACCAGGACGGATTGGTCAGACCTCCGGATAGCCTGGAATTGATGCGCACCTTGAAAGCCCGTTGGGATCCACAAGGACTTTTTAATCCCAGCGCATTTCCTGGCTTATAGCTGGCCGTCTACCTCAAATTCGTTTAGCTGAGCTAAATAATCAGGGTCCTGGTAGCGTTCCAGGGTGAAAGCGGGGGAGTAAGCAGGCAGTTCGCTGCCGGTCACGTGATATGCCAACAGCTCGCCCGCACCGCAGGCGGCCATCAACCCAAAACCGGATAAGGCACCGATCATATACAACCCATCTACAGGCAATTTGCCAATCAGTGGGCGGTTTTCGCGTGTCTTGATATAGTATCCGCCATCGATGCGCGGCCGCGGCAAGCGGCTGAGATAGGCATTCATCCCGGGAACCAGGCGGCACAGGCCGCGTAGGACGATCTCGGCGTGAAAGGGGTCAATAGGCGGCAATGGATAGACTGGTTCCATCACTCGGGTATGGTATTCCCACAGCATCAGGATCATCTGGCTTCCGGGACCACCTTCGGGACGGGTATGTACCCCAGCGGGCAGCTCTCCTAACAATGATGCGCTTTCGGTATCTTCTGCCAGCATCGTGCGCTCATCCTGAGACCAACCCAGGCGCTGTGGATCGCTCCAGATCAGCAGAGGAGCAGCACGGTCGATGACACCCAATTGATCCTGGATGGCGACCTTCAAGTGTAATTCTGAAAATACTGGTAGGTCAATTCCAGCATAGGTGGCAACTCGCTTGAAACCCGGTCCTGCGGCATTTATGAAACAACGTGTTGCCAGGGTTTCGCCGCTGCTCAATCTTGCCCCGGTGATGCGGTTCGCTTCCAGCTCCAGCCCGGTAACTTCCGCCTGAATTACCTTGGCTCCCGCCTTGGAGGCTTCTTCCAGCAAATACATGCCCAGTTGTTGGGCGCTGAACCAGCCGGCTTTGCGCACGTGCAGCGCGGCGATGGCTTTATCGGTTATGCCGGGGAAGTAATGCTGGATAGTAGATGCCCCAAGCAACAGATCAGCTCCCTCTGGCATTCCTTGATACCCGCTACTGGCGGAAGGAATGTACGTCGATGAATTGGCTTCCGAGTGCGTGCGCAGATCGCCGCCTCCCAGACGGGAGATCGACTCCGCTGTCTCGATAAATCTGGGCAGATGCCCGCTATCTCCAGTGACGTACAAATAGCCGCGCCGGTTCATATGGAAGATATTCCCGCTGCGCTCGGCCAGGTCTTCGAGCAGATCGATACTGCGGTTCATCAGCTGGACCATGGAAGAGCCAGGCCCAGGCCACCAGTTCCGGTAACATTCTGTAGAATTATCCGTCGTCAGGGAAAGCGGAGGCCTGGGGTCCACCAGGGCGATATGCTTTATTCCTTGCCGGCAGGCAAGAAAATAAGCCGCACTGACCCCGGCAATACCCGCTCCGGCGATTACCACATCGTATGTTTTTGTCATGCTGTTATTAATCCTTGGATGAGAACGGGAAATTACTGAAGCTACTCAATCTCTACATAAATCCGCTTATTGATCTTGCCTTTGCTCTTATAGTCTACCACTCGAATTTGGCCGACCTCTGATGTGTTGCGGACATGGGTTCCACCATCTGCTTGCAGATCCAGGCCAACGATTTCGACTACTCGTACTTCCGGAATCCCTTCTGGGAGCAGATTGATCTTGGTTCGGATCAGATCGGGGATTTGAAAAGCCTCTTCGCGGGGGAGAATTGCTATTTTTACCGGGCGGGCATTGGCAACTTCTATGTTGATGGCTTTCTCGATGGTGCGTACCAGCTCTTTTTCCATGCTCTCAAATTCGAAATCCATCCGTCCACTAAGAGGTTCCATATCACCCCCGGTAACTGAGGCGCCGTAATCTCGGAAGATGACGCCGCAAAGGATATGCATTGCAGTGTGTGTGCGCATAAGCTGGTATCTCAAATCCCAATCCAGCTTCCCCTTAACTAGCGCCCCGATCTCCGGTAAGGAGCCTTCTGCCTGCGTGTAATGGTAAACTTGCCCTGAGATTTTTTTGACTCGATTGATGGTATACTCGATTCCGGTGCATTCCAGGCTGCCCCGGTCGGATGGCTGACCGCCACCACCCGGATAAAAAGCAGTCTGATCCAGGATAATACCCCGGTTTTCTTCATCAACTGCCACTACACTGGCTTCAAATTGGGATAAATAGCTATCGGATTGGTAAAGTAAACGGGTCATGGCAGGTCCTGATCGAATTGAGGTTATCCCGGAGGTATTCATCCAGTATGATCATCGTCCATTTCGGTCTTTGAATACTCCCCATTTTACCAGGATCAACTCAGCCTGATGGAGGCACCCAGTGCAGTCACTACAAGAATTCTCCGCCGCCATTACAGAAAATATCGAGCGCGTCATCATAGGCAAAGGTGATGTGATCGAGCTGCTAATCGTCGCTTTGCTATGTGAAGGGCATGTGTTGTTGGAGGATGTGCCCGGCACTGGAAAAACGATGCTCGCCCGTTCATTGGCGATCAGCCTGGGTGGGACCTTCAAACGCCTGCAGTGCACTCCCGATCTGCTGCCGAATGATGTCACCGGGGTCTCGGTGTACAACCAACAGGTGGCGGAGTTTGAATTTCGCCCGGGGCCGATTTTTGTCAATATACTGCTGGCGGATGAAATCAACCGCGCGACGCCACGCACCCAGTCGGCATTGCTGGAGGCGATGCAAGAGCAGCAAGTGACCGTCGATGGTATCACGCGCCCGCTGCCACGCCCCTTCCTGGTGCTGGCGACGCAAAATCCGATTGAATACGAAGGCACTTTCCCTCTCCCGGAAGCCCAGCTCGACCGTTTCTTGATGCGGCTTACAGTCGGGTATCCATCCCCAGCGGATGAGAAGGCGCTGCTGAACCACCTGCGGCGGGAACACCCGATCAATTTTTTGGAGACTGTCGTCATGGCAGCGATAGGAACACAAGCAGAAGACCCTCTGACGCTGCTACAGATTTACCGCCAGCGTGTGTGGGAGGTGTTCGTCGAAGATTCACTCCAGGAGTACATTGTCCAGCTGGTCAACGCCACCAGGGAACACCCCGACCTGGCTCTGGGGGCCAGCCCGCGGGCAAGCCTGGCCTTATTTAAAGCCGGCCAGGCACTGGCGGCGCTGCGCGGGCGCGATCATGTTCTCCCGGATGATATCAAAGCCCTGCTGACAGTCACCCTGGCTCACCGTTTAATTGTGCGCCCGGAGGCAGAATTACGCGGTAAAAATGCACGTACCATCCTGGACGACATCTTACTGAAAACGCCGATCCAGCTGGAGGTGCAGTAAATCACAGCCGCATGTGGCCGATGACTGCTCCCCAGCTCGAAATATTCCGAGGAGATGAGATCGATGTCGCGAGCAGGTGATGGGTAAGTATTTTTGGTTCTTGCTCCTGGTACTGCTGGGTCTAGCTGTTTTTTTGGGACAAGCGGGCGACTTTGTTCTGACTCTGCTCTACCTCTTGCTGGGGGCTTACCTGGTGGGGCGGGTTTGGAGCGGACGATCCCTATCTCTATTAAAAACCGAACGTGAGTTTGTCTCGCACGCATTCCTGGGCGAGCAGGTCACGGTAAATGTGGCTCTGTCCAACCAGGGACGATTTCCTTTCGCCTGGCTGCAGGTCAAGGAAAGCCTGCCGGTTGAATTGGCGCCTCCCAATAGCCTGCACCAGGTAATCAGCCTGGGGGGGAAGAGCAAGACACGATTCTCCTATTTGCTCGATTGCCGCCGCCGTGGATATTATTCCTTGGGGCCGATGACCTTTAATACCGGCGATGTCCTGGGAATGGCAGACCGATCAGGGTTTTTCCAAGCCGACCACATTACAGTTTTCCCTAAGATCATCCCTCTAGCCAGGTTCGGTATAAAATCTCATGCCCCGATTGGCACCCTGCGCCATACCCAACCGATATTTGAAGATCCTAGCCGCGTAGTCGGCAAGCGGGATTACACCAGCGGAGATTCACTGCGGCGCATCGATTGGAAGTCATCTGCCTCTTCGGGGAAATTGCAAGTGAAGGTCTACGAGCCTTCAATTGCCTTAGAGACCGCACTATTTTTGAATCTAAACATCGGTGAGTATCATTGGAGGACGTCGCATGACGACACCGAGCTCGCCATCATTCTGGCGGCTTCTCTGGCGAATCACATAACGGCGCTGCGCCAATCTGTGGGGTTGTTTACGAATGGGATTGATCCGCTTGGGTTGGATAGCGAGCAACCTTTCTTGCCGCCTCGTCACGGACGAGGCCATCTTCTCAGGCTGCTGGAGCTGCTGGCGCGCCTTCAAGCTGGTGAAACTTATCCGTTGGTACAATTAATCCAGAGCAGGCAAGTCCATTTGACCTGGGGCACGACGGCTGCATTGATCACTAACCATGTCGATGATGCCTTGTTTGATAACATTTTCCAAATGATGCGCCGGGGAATTGATTGCACCTTGTTGATCTGTGGACCGGTTGCTGGATTTCCGGCGATTCAGCAAAAAGCCGGATATTTTGGCATCCCGATGTATCAATTCATGAATGAGCGAGACCTTGATATTTGGCGGACATAGGTAATGGAACCATTGCCGTCTAGTTCAGAACTAAATTGGAATGCAAGACTTGCTTCACTGGTGTCATTTCTATTGGTGAGCTTGATGGTGGCATGCATCGTATCGACCCTCCTGGTAATCATCCGCCTTATTTATCCGATGTTTCCTGGGTCCTACTTGATCCCCATTTGTATTCTTCTT
>Ga0105097_10001134_pt1 | contig 12583 bp, 8 predicted proteins | sample PPLLak12cMay2015_FD_87035 | JGI IMG/M metagenome (GOLD analysis project Ga0105097, IMG submission 87035) | Freshwater sediment microbial communities from Prairie Pothole Lake near Jamestown, North Dakota, USA - PPLs Lake P7 Core (1) Depth... | ecosystem: Environmental > Aquatic > Freshwater >... | reverse complement strand
TCGTCTCGTTTCCGGAAATGGTTTATCTGCCGTTCGAGGACGAGTACCGCCAGGCCGACCAGATCCCGGAGGGCACGCAGGTCATCTCGTTATCCGGTTCGGACATCCGCCGGCGAGTACGCGAGGGCCGGCGAATTCCGGATTGGGCCACGTTCCCGGAGGTGATCGCGGAGCTCGAAAAAGCCTATCCCCCGCCGAATCGCCAGGGATTCACGATCTTCATGACGGGCCTTTCAGGTGCCGGAAAATCGACCATCGCCAAGATCCTGTATTCCAAATTCCTGGAACGCGGCGACCGGCCGGTGACCCTGCTCGACGGGGATATCGTCCGCCACAACCTGTCCAGCGAGCTCACCTTTTCCAAGGAGCACCGTGACATCAACGTCAAGCGCATCGGGTTCGTCGCTTCGGAAATCACCAAGAATCGCGGGATCGCCATCTGCGCGCCGATCGCCCCGTATGCCAAGACCCGTGCGGAAATTCGCCGCACCATTGAGGCCTACGGCGGATTCATCGAGATTTTCGTGGCCACGCCGCTGGACGTGTGCGAAAACCGCGACCGCAAGGGCATGTACGCCAAGGCCCGCGCCGGTCTGATCAAGGGCTACACCGGCATCGACGACCCCTACGAGGAGCCGGAAAGCCCGGAGGTGCGCATCGACACCACCCACATTACGCCCGACGAAGCCGCTCAGGAAATCCTGCTGTTTTTGGGTCAAAAAGGGTTCATATGAACGTCCTCGTCACCGGCGGGGCCGGCTACATCGGCGCCCACTGCTGCCAGGAGCTCGCCCGGCGCGGGTTCCACCCGGTGGTCTACGACAATCTGGCCACGGGGCATCGGGAGCACGTCCGATGGGGGGAGTTTTTCGAAGGCGACATCGGTGATGCCGCCGGTCTGAATGAAGTCTGTTCGCGCTTTCGGATCACGGCCGTCATGCACTTTGCCGCCTTCATCGAGGTGGGGGAATCGGTGGCGAACCCGCTGAAGTACTATGCGAACAACGTGACCGGTTCGCTGCAGTTGATCCGGGCGATGGTGCGGCACGGCATTCGCCATATCGTGTTCTCATCCTCGGCCGCCGTCTACGGCAACCCTCACCATGTGCCGATCGACGAGGAGCACCCGACCCGCCCCCTCAGCCCCTATGGCCGCACCAAGCTGATGGTGGAGCACATCCTGGCGGATTGCGAAAGTGCCTACGGGCTGCGCTGGATGGCCCTGCGCTACTTCAATGCTGCGGGAGCCGACCCCGCCGCCCAGATCGGGGAGTGGCATAACCCTGAAAGCCATCTCATCCCGCGGATTCTGGACGCCGCCGGGAACGGGGAAAGGCCGGTCCAGGTCTACGGCACGGACTATCCGACGCCCGACGGAAGCTGCATCCGTGACTACATTCACGTCGCCGACCTGGCCCGCGCCCACGTGCTGGCGCTCGAACGGCTTCTGGCCGGGAACGACGGAGGGGCTTTCAATCTCGGCCAGGGGCGCGGCTATTCGGTCTTGGAGGTCATCCGTCAAGCACGGCGGATCACCGGCAAGCCGCTCTCGATTCAAACCGGACCGCGCCGGCCGGGCGATCCACCCGTCCTGATCGCCTCGAACCGGAAGGCGCAGGACCGGCTCGGCTGGGCCCCGGAACAGAGCCGCCTGGAGGATATCATCGCCTCCGCGTGGAAATGGCATTGCAAGATGAAAGAAGCGGTGCACGGCGCACGGCACACGGCGCAGGGCCAAGCGGAATAACCCAATCGTTCCGTGCACCGTGTACCGTGAACCGTGCATCATTTTCTAACTTTAGACACTTTAGCGTACTTTAGGCACTTCCTTCTGATATGTCTGATCGTCTTCTCATCATCGGAGACCTCGGCAGCGACGTGCACACCTGTGCGGATGCGCTCGCTCAGGACTTCAATCTGAGCCTGGCAGCCACGATCGCCGACGCGCGCAAACGCCTGCAGAAGGAGGCCGCGGCCCTGATTCTTTTCGATGTCTGTGAGAACGGCGGACCGCTGACCGAAACGATCCGGACCCTTCAGCAGCTGGCCCCGTCCACACCGGTTATCGTCAGCTCGCTATGCGGACAGGCCGACCTGATCGTCGATGCCGTCAAAGCCGGCGCCGCCGATTTCCTGACACGGCCGTTCGTGGCCGATAAATTGAAGCTGGCCGTGCACCGTGTACTGGAAAACCGCAGCCTTAAGAACGAGATCGATTATCTGCGCCGCGAACAGGATGTCATTTACGATACCGACCGCATCATCTCCGCCAGCCCGGCCATGCAGCAGGCCGTGGCGAGCATTCGGCGGCTGGCTCAAACCGAATCCACCATTCTGGTGACCGGGGAAACGGGCACGGGGAAAAGCTTCGTGTCCGGCAACATCCACTTCAACAGCCCGCGCCGCCACAAGCCTTTCATCAAGGTGAACTGCGCGAACATCCCGGAAACCCTGCTCGAAAGCGAGCTGTTCGGGCACGAGCGGGGCGCGTTCACCGGCGCCGACAAGACGCGTGTGGGACGTTTCGAGCAAGCCCACGGCGGGACGTTATTCCTGGACGAGTTCTGCGAGTTGTCGTTTGGCCTGCAGTCCAAGCTGTTGCGGGTGCTGGAGGACAAATCCTTCGAGCGGCTCGGCGGAAACAAAACCATTCAAACCGATGTCCGGGTGATCGCCGCCACGAACCGTGACATCGAAACCCTGGTCAGCCAGGGCCACTTCCGGGAAGACCTCTACTATCGGATCAACGTGCTGCGGATCCACCTGCCCCCCCTGCGCGAACGGGCGGCGGATATCGAACCGTTGGCGAACTACCTGCTCGCGAAGCTGGGCCGCTCCCTCAAAAAAAGGATAGACGGATTCTCGCCCGAGGTTCTGCGGCGGCTGCATGACTATGACTGGCCGGGCAACATCCGCCAGCTCTCCAACGTCATCGAACGCGCGATCCTCATGGAGGAAGGCGCGTGCATCCGGCCGGAGAGCGTGCTGCTGCCGCAAATTCGTCGACCGGGCGAACCAATGGATGCGCCGCCTGCCGTGCTGAGGCTCACGACGATCCAGGAAAAGGAGATGATCCTGCGCGCCCTGGAGGAGAATCTTTGGATCCAGAAAGACGCCGCCCGCCAGCTCGCGATCTCGCCGCGCGCCCTCAACTACCGGGTCAAAAAACTCGGCATCGCCCACCATCGCTGGCGCAAAAACAAATAAGCCGGATGGGCTCTACCACGCCCAGCCGGCTTGGATTTTCCTCCAAATCATTTCTTAGATTTTAGTCCACTCCAAGTTTTCTCCCGATGAAAAACACAAGCACACCCAGCAGCAGGAACCCGGGCCACAGCGGCCAAAAACCGACACGATCACCGGATAGGGCGCTGATGAAACATCCACCCCCACCGCCGCCGCCACCGCCGCCGCCGCCACTGTCCCCTTGACTTGCAGCGGGACAGGTAATGACGGAATTCACCGAGCCGATCTCGGCACAAACGGGAATCGAATAAGCACTTTCATTGCCGGCGGAATCATAGGCCGTAACCGCAAACTGATATTGGCTGCCCACGTCTAACCCCGAAACGATGAAGGCCGGGTTGTCGGAGTCGTCTAGTTCGACGAGCGCAGCATAGCCGAACAATTCATACTGCGCATCCGGAGGAAATTTTTGATAATAGACGCCGTAGCCGGCCAGATCGACCTCGCTGTTCGGATCCCATGCCAGCGTGGCGTCTGCCGCCAATACCGAGCCTGCCAAGAACACCATCCAAGCTACGGCAAAGAAGGCAACCAACCCAATTGAACATGAACGCTGCTTCTTTTGCATCGACATTCCCTAAATTGCAGTTTGTTTGCAACCGTTCGGGCGATTTGATCGTGGCGCTATCAAGCATTCAACGCTTCTACGCCTTTATATTTCCTCAAGCTATTATCAGGGCATCGTCAGAATGTAAAATATTTTTAATAGGCTCCTTTCCTTTTGAGCAGCACGAAGACCGTCTCAAAAAGGATATTGAAATCCAGCTCCATGCTTCGATTGTAAATGTAGTACAGATCGAGCAGGATCATATCTTCGAAGCCGACCTCGCTGCGGCCGACCACCTGCCACAGCCCTGTGATCCCGGGCCGCACCGCCGTTCGCTTTTTATGCCAGTCCTTGTAAATTTCATACTCATAGGGCAGACAGGGCCGGGGGCCGACCAAGCTCATGTCGCCTTTGAGCACGTTGATCAGCTGGGGCAGCTCGTCGAGGCTGGTCTTGCGCAGAAGCCGGCCGACCGAGGTGACACGGGGATCGTTGGTGATTTTCAGCGTCTTTCCGGAGCCATCCTGGGTAATCTCACCGCTGATCATTCGGGTGACAAAATCTTTGTGGATGTCTTTGCTGGCGCCGGTGATCATTGAGCGGAACTTGAACATTCTGAAAGGCCGCCCGCCCTTGCCCACCGCCTGGGCCCGGTAGAACACCGGCCCTGGCGACGTCAGTTTGATGGCCAGTGCAAAGGATACGAAAACCGGCAGCAACACGGCAATACCCAGCAGCGCCGCCACTGCATCCAGTGCATATTTACCTTTTTCGAAAACCCATTGGTGCCATCGGCGGCTGAGTCGAATCATGGGAATGCCGCAGAGGTTGTCGATGTAAAGCTTTATCCCGATAATCGGCATCAGCTTCGGTATAAACCAGACGTTGATGCCCTTGGTGGTGAAAAAATCAAGCAGGTCGATCAATTCGGCCTTTTCAATGGTTTCGTCCGTGATGATCGCTTCCTGGAAGAAATATTCCCCGAGAATCGATTCCAAGTCCTGAATCCGTCCCAGATTGCTTTTAGGAACCGCGGCCATCAGCCGGTCAAGAGGCTGGGGGCTTACGGTTCCGGCAATCCAGAAAGGAGCCTTGCGGCGAATGATGAGATCCGTTATGCGCTCTGCGTCTTCATTCATCCCGATCAGCAGCACCTGCCGACGGAAATTCCGGCGGAAGTAAATATTGAAGACCAGATGCACCATGACCCAGCGAGTTAACGTCAAAACAACGCCAGCCATCAGTACGCCGATGATGAGCTCATCAAAATGGAGGGTGAGGATCGGTTGGTCGAGCGGGCCGACGATCCCGAGCAGCCCGACTGCAAAAAACGCCAAGCCCAGGGCTTTTAACAGCACGGTAATGCTTTGTTCGCGATATGGCTTGCTCAGAATATGGTTGGCCATGAGTACTGCCAACGTAAATCCGATTGCTACCGGCAAAAAGAGATCGGGCGACATGAATTCCTGCCACCGGTAGGTCAACCCAATCGCCCCGATGGCAAATAGCCCCAGGGCGCCGGCCTTGGCCAGATTGGGCAAGTGGTACTTGGGGGAAAAAATCAAATGGTAGCTGTAAAGACGGAAGTTCGGAAAGAAAGCCAGCGGTATCAAATAAAAACTTAAAAATATGATTTCTTGAAGCCCATGCAAATCGGCGTATGCCCCTTGCCGTTCCGTCCAGAGGCCGACTGCGGCCGTGCCCAATGCAGCGGCCAGATCGATGGCGACGAGAGCGAGCTTGTAGGAAAGGACACGCGGCCCCCTGCAACGCTTGGCATTATCACGGTTGGTCCTCGGCAGGCTCGCCCCGACAGGACTGCTATCCAAACAGACATCGCCCATTAATTATGCAATAACCTCCGGAAGCAGCATTTTGCCGTGTCCAACGGATCCCGCCACCTGATGCAACTTATTATCAGGCCTTTTCAATTCAAACTTTATGCCATTAACACGATTAAGAGATTAGACTTTTTTACAATTACCCGAATGCCTTCTCTATTGCCGACCGCTCGGTGTCCGGAACAAACATTCGCTTTTTCGCAGCATCCAAACAAGAGGTATGAGCAACATCAACGCAACCGCAAAAAACGGAATCCCTCCGCCGCGGTGGATCCAGTGATCTGTCACAAACCGCTCGTCCACCTGGTTGGCCAGGAGCGTGATCGTGACGATCCGCAGAGCGTTCTTGAACACGGTGATGGGGAAAACGGCAAGCGCCAGAATGATCCTTCGGGATACAGTCCGCAAAAACAAATAGCCGGTTACAGTGCTCAGAATGAATAGGGCCAGGCTCGAACGCACCCCGCTGCACTGTTCGGCCACTTGAACCGCCACGTTGGAAAATTCAAAAACCAGACCGTTGCGGTGGTAGGCGGCCCCGCTGAACGTGAAAACAAGGTTGGAGACCTCGGCGGATGCATGCTGTAATAACGAGACGACACCATTCAATAAAAATGTCGGGATCGGAATTGCGAAAATTAAAAACAGAAGGGCAAACTGCCCCCTTCTGAAAGCCCGTGGCCCATAGACCGAGAGAAAACTGCCGATGACCCAGGTGACCACGCCGGCCATACAAAGGCTCAAATAATCGTTCGGCTCACCTTGGCCTTGAGGTGCCGGAGCATAGAAACGGGCTCGCAGTGCCGCAGCGGCAGCATAGAGGATACTCGCCATTGTACAGGGGGAGAACCCCAAAACAGGCTTTCCGATCGCCCCGGCCAAAATGTCCTTTCGATGAATCGCGATGAGGATCAGGCTGACCAAAGGAATCAGAAAGATATGCGAATACGTTTCGTTCTTGAAAACAAGATTCCCCACGGCGCCGAGCGGTGAAACAAACACCAACACTCCGAGCAGAATCATCCCGGCAAAATAGATGTGGGACCGCACTTCCGGCATGGGGGATGCGTTAACTGCCAATCCGTTGGACCGGCCGGCCTCGACTGGTTTCATACGACGATTGGGATAAAAAAAGGATCGCAGGTATATAATCCTCGATCCTTTCTGAGGGTTAAGATCAAACTGAGATTTTCTGTGGTTGATTCTTTGGGCCGATGGCAGTTTGCCCGCAACATCGGTTATCGTTTGAATTTCCTTCTGCCAAAATACCCCGATAGACTGACCAATATTATGCCCAGCATAAGCATCGTTGATGAATCGAGTACCGAGCTGTGTCCGCTGGTAATAGCCCCGGTAATGAAAAGTGCGCCGACCCCCCTGCCGAATGAATCCGAAATATGCGGTGAGGGCAAGCCGCCGGTATTCCGATCGAATGAAAATGAATCACGAGCATCGAGATCTTGCCAGTCTTGAAACTGAAGCGCCCCCAGAGTTGGAATCGGTTTGATCGCTGCGTAATAGTCGATCGTCAAATCCAGAGATGAATCTGGGATCATTCCATCCTTTTCCACCTCGAACATGCCCGCACGGGATATGCTGAAGGCATATGCAGTGAGGAATAAAATGAGTATAAATAATGATAGCCGTTTCATTATAGAGCATTGTCCTTTTTGTTAACCCTATGCATTTTGCATGCCTTTTGGGCGAATCTTTCTTTTTATTCTTTTTTATACAATATAATTGAATTGTTATGTCTTATTTGATGATAAGAACAAATAAAAATGTATTTTAGTAAATAAAAGTGGATAAAATAACTCCATATTTAATGGCTTTTTGCACATAACTAATAGTGAAGTCCAAGAACTAGCCACGTGAAATGGTGTTGTTTTTTTCTTTGTTAACTCATAGACTGATGCGTTAACGTCACCTTATGGCTGCCAGCCACTGCCACTGCGGCTGCATAACCGGGCGCTGTCGCTACATCGGCCAACCGGTATTCACTCTCGGGTGAGGCCTCCCTGATTCGTGTGATCCACGTCCTCTGACCGTCGACAGGAGATGACACATCAACGCAGGCCGCAGGAAGCAGCAGTCCCTGTCCGCATGCTTTTAACACCGCTTCTTTGCGTGCCCACAATTTAAAAAAAGCTCCCATTCGATCCGCTTCCGGAGCGTTGTCCAATTCGTAGAGTTCAGTGGAAGTGAAACTCAGCGCCGCCACGTCGCGCATCGACTCAAAATCGTTTATCCTTTCGATGTCGACCCCAATGCCCGCACAACGGCCAAACGCCAACACCGCCAGGCCGGCAGAGTGGGAAATATTGAACTGCATGGGCGGCTCGTGCGGCTGATCCGTCACATACGGCTTGCCCTTGGAGTCAATTCGGATTTCAACATCAGGCGGTTTGCAGCACATGTATGCTGAGAGCAGCAACCGCAGAATTCCATGCCGGACGATGTATCGATTCCGGTCTCGAGCGGCATGGAATCTGGATGAACGGGCGGTTTCGTCATCAGACAGCATAGCGGCATACTGCCGGACTTCAACCTCCGGACGGTCCACCTGCACCATCCAGATGTCGATGCCAACGTTGGCCCGTTCGCAGTTATCCAAAATTTGCATAGACCGGACGGGTACTCCCGTTCACTGCAAAGCGATCGCGGCGACGGGTGCCTTTATCCCGGCGGACTCAACCAGCGCCCTCTGGGCTTCGTCCAGCAGAATGGTTCGGTAGCCGAGCCCCAGGGCGGCCGCCTGCAAGGCGGCATTCAGAAGCTGGTAGCCCACCTCCCAGAAAGCTCTTGCGAATTCCTCGTTCCGCACAAACACCACTAGACCGGCATCCGCATTGAATCCATGCCGGACCTTCCGGTTCACTTCCGCCGGCAGGTCCCTGAGGTGCTCAATCGCGTGCGTGGGTCGGCCCTTGGCATGGTTGAGGTACTCGAAGAGCCCCTGGTTCCGCAGCAAGAAGACTCCCGAGATCTTTTGCTCTCCCTGCGCGGTAGGAATGGTCAGCCCCCAGTGCCTGGATTTATAAAGATGCGGCGTTCGACCGCGGGCAGCCCAGAGAACTTGCCCGAGGGATTCATCGGTCACAGACCCGTTGCCCGAGTGGATCGGGTGAATTCCGGGCAGCACTTTCAGCAGCGGGCGGCCGCCCTTGCGATCCGGGTCCGGCAGATTGCCTTGCGACCATGGTTCGCCGGGAGCGTCCGTGGTCCAAAAAGAGCCTCCGTACGACGGCTGCATGGCGTCGATTTCCATTCTGACGGTCGCGATATACCCATCGTTGGTTTGAGTGCCTTCAGTGCCCATTCCGTGAAAAACCATCCCGGCGCCCAAAGCCGCACATGCGAGGCATACCGCTTGCTGCTGCATACCGCTTTCGACCATCAGCCTGTCCCGATTGAACCCCTTTGGTGCCCCCTCGACCCGGAACGTCAGTTCGCTTCCGGAAACCAGGATATCGGCGCCCTTGCCAGTCATATTGGGCAGCCTGGCGCTCTCCACGATATGCCGGACGTCCTCCTGGCGCAGTTTCTTAAATAGATCAAACATGCCCCAGTGAAATACCTTGGAATCGCCGTCCTTGTCGCTGGTGCAACGGGAGTTCAGCGCGGTTTCCAACGAAATGCCCGCTCCGCCCTCTGGAAGACCGGATAGATGGCGTTCGCCTTCCGGCGGCAGTTTCGGGCTGGAGATCAGGCGCCCGCGGATCCGGTTGAACAGCTCTTCAACGGAGGCCCAGGAAATACCCGCCATGCCGGGGAACAGGGATGAAGACAGGCCCAGGGCCGCCATGCCATGCAGGAACAGCCTACGGGAGGGCTGATGCTGCGACTCCCTCTTCAAGAAGGCACGTTCGCCGTTATCGAAAACAGAAGCCGCCGGCTCGGCGAGCTTTGGTGCCGTCTTCATCCATTGCCCCCGGATTGGGCGGCCAGCAGCAGCTCATTCAGCTTTTGGCCGACCGCCCTGGCGTTTGGTTCCTTCATGATGTTCTTGTGGAAACAGTCCACTTCAAAGGTGCGAATGTCCCCCTGAACCAGCTGGGACCAACCCAGGAACTCATCATTTATAAAAAAGCTGGGGTTGTATCTAACCCGAAACATGACGGCGTTTGTGGAGCAGGGCTTCGGATCGTAGTTCATGAAAGCATGGTCTTGGTTCTGAACGGATTGGTAAAGAACGTAGTCTCTCGAGTGCCAATTGGCATTTGAGCTGAATTTGGAGAAAATCCGGTCCAATAGAATTTCGCAGTTGATCTGAACCAGGTTGTTGAAACGCATCAGCCTTTCTCGGATATAGTTATATTTTTGATTCCAGTTCAAATGAGATAAATTGTCGCATTCCAAGCGCACCCGTTCGGACAGCCGCTCCGCAAAACGTTTCAGCATGGTCGCACGGGAGCTGCCCATCCTCAAATATGCCGGCGTCCTGGCGCTGATCAGTGCGAGAAAATTTACGGTCTCGCCCTTTTCTATCAGCTGTCTCGCCATCTCATAGGCAACCAGTCCGCCCAAACAATAACCTCCCAGATAGAATGGCCCCTTTTTCTGGACCCGTTCCATCTCCGACAAGAAGCTTCCGGCCATTTCCTCCACGGTCTGGCTGACGACGGCCGAGCCCTCCAGCCCCTTGGCCTGCAGGGCATATACGCCCTGGTCGGCGGCGAAATAATTGCTCAAGGGCCAGTATTCCAGAACATTGCCGCCCTCGGAATGCATGAAAAAGATGGGCGGCTTCGAGCCGTTTCCCTTTTTGATCTCGACCAGGGACGACCAAGAAGGTGAATGCTCTATCTCGGCAATCTTCTTGGAGAGCTGCCGGACGGTCGGCGCCTCATATAGGGTCGCCAGAGGAAGCCTTCGTCCTATCTTTCTTTCGATCTGTTCGAACATGCGCACGGCAAAAAGGGAGCTCCCGCCCAGCTCAAAGTAATTGTCATCAGGGTCGATGGCCGGAAGATTCAGCAGCTCCTTCCAAATGGCGGAAAGAGTTCGTTCGATCTGATTTTCAGCCGACTGGGGTTGGCTGCCCTGGGGCTCCGTCTCGTCAGTTGAAACCGGATCGACCCCGGCCTTCGGGTGGCGATCATCCTTCCCATCGAATCGATTTGAAACGGCTGCGATTGACGATTCCACCCGGGCAGGCTTTCCCGGTTCGATCCAGTGTCGGTTGCGCTCGAATGCATAGGTGGGAAGCGAGATTCGACGACGCGCCTCGTTCCGGTAGAAAGCCTGCCAGTCCGGTTCGCCGCCTGCCAGCCACAGCCTGCCGAGCGAGGTCAGGATATGGGCCATGTCCGACTTGTCCTCTTTGGGATGCCGCAGCGAAGACAGGACCGGAAAACCGGCGGGCTTCCGCTCCTGCTGTCCGGCGAGGGAACAGAGGGTGTTCCCGGGGCCGACTTCCAGAAGGATGGGGTTCTCTTCACCCTTCAGCGATGCCATGCAGTCTGAAAAACGCACGGGCCGCCGGATATGATCGCTCCAGTATCGATGGTCGGTGGCCTCGGCGGCGGTGATCCAGGTGCCGGTGGCATTGGAAAGGAACGGAATCTGGGGGGGGCGGAGCTCATGACGCCCGATCTCCGCCGCAAACCGATCGACCGCCGGCGCCATCATATGCGAGTGGAAGGCATGCGAGGTAACCAGGCGACGGTGTCCGATCTTGCCCTGTTCAAGCTTTTTTTCCAGCTCTCCGATCGCCTGGAAATCGCCTGAAATCCCACCCATCGACGGCGCATTGACCGCGGCCAGCGCCAGCTTGTCGCTTAAGTAGGCCAGCGCTTCCGACTCCGGAGCCGCCACGGCGAGCATGGCGCCCGGAGGAAGCTCCTGCATCAAGCGCCCGCGCGCGGCGACGACGGCCAGTGCGGCCTCGAGGCTGAGCACCCCGGCCAGACACGCCGCCACATATTCGCCGATGCTGTGTCCGACCATGGCTTTCGGCCGGATCCCCCAGTCCTGCCAAAGCCGGGCCAGGGCGTATTCCACCGTAAAAAGGGCCGGCTGGGCCCAGGCGGTTTGGTTCAATTGCTCGCGCCGGGTCTCGATCTCGTCGGCGCCGGGGTACATCACGCGGCGCAGGTCCGTGGAGAGCAGGGGTTCGAGTATTCCGGCGCAGGCGTCGACGGTCTCCCTGAAAATGGGCTCGCTCTGGTAAAGCTCCTTTCCCATGTCGACGTACTGGCTGCCCTGCCCGGAAAACATGAAAACGATGTTGGGGGGGACGCCGTCCGATTGGTGCGTCACCACCCACGGGGGTTTGGGAGCGGCCAGTTTCTGGATGGCATCCTGCGTGTCGCGGCAGACGATGATCCGGCGATGGTTGAAAACCTTGCGGCCGATCTGCAGCGAGTAGGACGCATCCGCAAGGTTGATGTCCGGGCGGTTTTCAAGATAACGTTTCAGCCGACGGCAGCCTTCCTCCAGAGCCGCCGGTTTTTTCGCCGAAATCGGAATCAGGTGCCACGGCCGCGAGTCGCTTCCGGGTTCCGGCGGAGAGGCCTCCTCCAGAACGATATGCGCATTGGTGCCGCCGACGCCGAAAGAGCTGACGCTCGCTCTGAGCGGCCCCGGATGCGATCCCAACTCCATCAGCCGGGTATTCACGAAGAAGGGAGATTTCGCGAAATCAATTTGAGGATTGGGTTTCTGGAAATTGACGCTCGGCGGGATCTGCTTGTGCAACAGCACCAGGGAAGCCTTGATCAGGCCCGCCACGCCGGCGGCCGCATCCAAATGTCCTAAATTGGCTTTCAGCGACCCGATCGCACAAAACTGGCGCTTGCGTGTTTTTTGATTGAAAGCCTGCGTGAGGGCTTCGATTTCGATCGGGTCCCCCAGTCGGGTGCCGGTGCCGTGCGCTTCGTGATAGATAATGCTCTCAACGTCGATGCCGGCGTTGGCCTGAGCCAGCGCAATGACCGATGCCTGCCCG
>Ga0105097_10001132_pt1 | contig 12588 bp, 13 predicted proteins | sample PPLLak12cMay2015_FD_87035 | JGI IMG/M metagenome (GOLD analysis project Ga0105097, IMG submission 87035) | Freshwater sediment microbial communities from Prairie Pothole Lake near Jamestown, North Dakota, USA - PPLs Lake P7 Core (1) Depth... | ecosystem: Environmental > Aquatic > Freshwater >... | reverse complement strand
TGCCGATCGCTGGCTCCCAGCTCAATAAATAAATCAAAGGTCTCGTTCAGCACCCGTTCCGGCTCGGCATCCTTGCGGTCCACCTTGTTTATCACCACGATCGCCTTATGGCCCATTTCCAGAGCTTTCTTCAAGACAAAGCGAGTCTGCGGCATGGGGCCTTCTGCGGCGTCGACCAGCAGCAGCACCCCATCCACCATGTTCATCACCCGCTCGACCTCGCCGCCAAAATCGGCGTGCCCGGGGGTATCGACGATGTTGATTTTGACCATTTCTTCGCTCTGGTCGTCCCAGATTTCGATAGCGGTGTTCTTGGCCAGGATGGTAATGCCGCGCTCGCGCTCCAGGTCATTCGAGTCCATCACGCGTTCGATGACCTGCTGGTTCTCACGAAATACACGCGCCTGCCTGAGCAAGCCGTCTACCAGCGTTGTTTTTCCATGATCAACGTGGGCGATGATGGCCACGTTGCGGATGTCTTTGCGTTCAGTCAACATATTCCTAAATCTCTTTCATTTAAACTATTAAAGATAAAACCAAAGAAAAACCTCGGCCCGAATGGCCGAGGCCTTACTGCAGGAAAACTTATTGTATCGAATTATTGTCGCTTTGAACAGGGTGTAATGGAAGGTTTATTTTGGTTAAGATTCCCGTTCAAGCTCAGCCAGGATTTGCGGGTCCCGCCCGCATAACCATGGCAAGTCTATCTTGGCCTCAGCTTCGATAGCCTTACCATCCGCAGAAATCCGGCTTTCCAGGTTGACACCGATCTTAATGTTGCTTACATTGAAAGACAGCTCCACATCCAGCTGGTCCGGGTGGCCTTTAACCGTCTTTCCGGTAACCGCCTGCTCTACTGCCGGGACAGCTACTGCCCCACACCAGCCGCCATCGATGAATAATCCCTCTCCGATCGATAGCGTGCCAGAGATGTCTTCGCCGCGCTGGATCAGGTCGAGTGTTATCGGTGCTTCGCTGCCGCGATCGCCGCTCACAAAACCGGTGAACTGCCCCTGATAGGGACCGGTTGCGGATGGTATCCCAGCCGCCTGGGAAGTCAGTGATCCAACCAGTATGGCGATTACAGCCATAAAGACACTTACAGATAATTTCTTCATAGACGCTTTACTCCTAAACGATCAAAAATTGAGTGACATAACTGGGGATGATGATACTTCCAAATGTCGGGGGTGTCTTTATGCCTGGCTTGTGCTATGCTTAAATTGACATTAAAGGCCACGCCTGGGTTTGCTTCCCGGCGCTCATCCCGCCTTTCCGGAAAGTAAAACTATATGAACGTCTTGTCACTCCAAGGTGTCGCCAGCACCTTGTTAGTTCCCCTGGCGTGCCGGGCTATCGAATCCGCCCGTCCGGATGCGATCTTGCATGATCCTCGGGCTGAAGAAATTTACCACGCTTTGGGCGGGAACCCCGATTTTTTAATGGGGATGGGGCGGGTAGATGCGTTCGTTACTGTGATGCGCGCCCGGCAGTTCGATCGTTTTGCCCGCCAACACCTTGACCGCTTCCCTTTCGGTCTGGTGGTTGACCTGGGCTGTGGTCTGGATACCCGCTTCGATCGCCTTGACAATGGGCAGCTGACCTGGATCGGCATCGATCTGCCGGAAGTGATCGAGCTGCGTCGGTCAGTGCTGCCCGATCGCCCTCGCTGCCAGACCATCCCGCAATCCATGCTGGATCTTTCCTGGATCGATGCCATTTCCCAGCTAGGAAAACCGGCAATCTTCCTGGCAGAAGGCGTATTTCCATATTTCAGCACAGCAGAGATCAAGCCGATGTTATTAACTCTGGCGGAGTGCTTTCCCACTGCTGAGCTGGTCTTCGATGCAGCTTCGCCATTCATTTCGCGCCATCATAACCGGACCAGCAGCGTGCTCAAACGCTCGGGGGCCAGCATCCGCTGGGATGCCAGGAATCCCCAGGAAGTAGAAGACTGGGGATTGCGCCTGATAGACCACTGGTATTATTTCGACGAGCCCGAAGCGCGCCTGGCCGCTTTCCGCTGGGTGCGGTGGGTCCCTTTCATCGACAAAGCAACGGGCATTTTTCGCTACCGGCTGCGAAAGTGAGAAGTCATACGTCTATCCCTTCGTACTATATTGACCGCAAGCCGCGCTTGCTAAAAGAGTATGATTTCTTCGCCCACTATGTCCGCCCGGTGTTAGCACGTAATTTCAGCCCGGAGCTGATGGACACTATAGTGGCTGAGACGCGGCAAGAATATGAGCGCTTGATCCCCCAATTACCATTTATCGGGGGAAAGCGACCTTTCACCCGCTTCGTCATTTATACCGGCCTATGGCTGGCCATCTATCGCACCGCCTCCGCCCACGGAAAAACGGTGGATGAAGCCGGGGTGCTGGTATTCGAGATCGCCCGCGAATTCCTGAAAGCCTACCCTGCGTTCCTTGGCCGCTTCTTAAAAGGGGTCAATTTTTCACGCCTGTATCTGTTTCGCCTGCGCCGCCGAGCCCTCCTATCCCAACAGCACAGGTATGCGGAAGATTACGTCTACTATTTCGTCCCCGGAGATGGGCTCAACTTCGACTATGGCGTCGATTACACAGAATGTGCTTCTTGCAAGTTCCTGGCAAGGCAGGGCGCTCCCGAACTGGCTAAGTACCTGTGCCCGGTGGACATTCTGTACAGCGAAAGCCTGGGTTGGGGCCTGACCCGCACGATGACTCTGGCAGAAGGCTACCCTAAGTGCGATTTCCGCTTCAAAAAAGATGGTCCGACCCGAGTCTCCGTGCCGGCACCGCTGCAGGCTTATCTTAAAAGTGAGAGCTCCTGATGCGAATGACGAACAGCTGGAACCGGTTTATCTACCGTCTATGGGCACCGGTTTACGACGCCAGTGTGAACCGGTTCTTCCTTCCAGGTCGCCGGCGAGCGCTAGAGCTGCTGGCTGTCCAACCTGGAGAACGTCTGCTGTTGGTGGGCGTTGGCACCGGCGCCGACCTGCCTTTGCTGCTCAGCAACATCCAGGTACTGGGCATCGATCTTAGCCCGGCTATGCTCGCCAAAGCAACGCGCAAGCAAATGAACAGCCGCTCCACCGTCCAGCTGGTAATTGCAGATGCCCAGGCGCCTCTGGTAGCCGAAGGAACCTTCGATGCAGCCGCACTGAACCTCATCCTGAGTGTTGTGCCAGATGGGCCTGCCGTCGTCCGCCTCACGCTTAAATCGCTGAAGCCTGGTGGGCGGATGGTTGTTTTCGACAAATTCCAAGCGGATGCCGCCCCTATCTCCCCGGCCCGCAGGTTTCTCAACACCTTCAGCACTGTGTTGGGCACCGACATCACACGCCGGTTCGGACCAATGCTCCAAGGATGCCCCTGCAGCGTGATACTTGAAGAGTCCAGTCTTATGGGTGGCATATACCGCATTTACCTGTTGCAGAAATTGCCATCCATAATTATTTAAGGCGGCCAGTCATCGGGGTAATAAAAATACGGCCGGGCATATCCCGACCGTATTTTTTTTATTCTATTAGAAGGTGCTTTTATTTTGCGGTGGTGCCAAATGCGGCGCGCACACCGGGCAGCATACAGTAGATCAAGATCAAGGCGTTGACCAGCACAGACAGACCCAGCGCTGTGAGACCTGCAGGTCCTACTGCGGATTCAGGTCCAACCAGGTAGACCGCATCCAGGATCAGGTTGAAGGTGGTAATTACGACCAGGAACAGCCAGGCCTGGGGATCTACATCCCACAGCATCTTGACCAGCCAGACGTACACCCACACCATCAGGCCCCACATCAGGGCATACCAGATGTTGGTGAAGCGTACGCTTAAGAAACCAACATCGAACTTCAAGATGCCCAGGAACTGCAGGGTATGGATGGCGGCCAGTAGAGCTGCGATCCCGGCCAGAATGGCCAGCACAGTAACACCGAACGGACGAGCTTTAGTCATTGCATTCTCCTTCTCGAAAATAATGATGGATGATCTGGCCTGATAATCAGGCCAATCGTAATAACCCCGGAATTTGCTGCGGGTTACGCCCGGTTTTAGGAGATTTACTTAATCAACCATACTTATCCTCCCTCGCAGCCACCGTTATAACCTATCCCACTTTCCTGGACCCACCCAAGGCTGTTGATGTTCGTGCTGCCGATATTCAGGTCAATTTGTACCCATCCGGAAGAAGTCCCCAGCGCCTGAACATAATCTCCAACATGGAGGGTGGTAATCAAGGCGGAGCCTGTGTCGGCGTCGGTATAGACCGGTGTGTCGCCCATCGACATCACATAGCACAGGTTTGTTATTGGACCTACGACGGTATCTACCTGCGAGCAATTCCCAGAGAGCTCCACCTGGTAGGTTTTTAAGATCCACCGGTTGCGGAAAATTCCGACATTGCCTGCCTGTGCCACACCGGGATCAAAACCAAAAAAGCCGTCTGCAGTTTTCACCTGCGGCTGGATGGCTTCCCCGGCGTCAAGTGTGCCAAACACATCCGCAGCCGCGCTGGGTCATTGTAAACAGTCACAGGAGCAACTGGTGTCAATTGGCATGGGCTGCAGGCAGCCAACAACACAACTATCGCGAGGATGATGGTGGTCCCTTGCATTGCAACCTCCCTTTCATGAATTAAGTATAGTGCCAATTTGCGAGGATAGCGCACACAAGGTGGATAGCAATAGGATATAATCTCTTTGATCAAAACCACTCGGAAATAGGTGCAGTACCTGTGGAGAAAAACTCCTGAAAAACAAGGCCCTCCTATCCATTCACTGGTCAGAAAGCTCCACAGCCTGGTGCCCAAACCGAAGGTCATCGTCATGAGCAGCAATCCGGAATTCGGCAGAAAATACTTTAAAGCCGGCGCAGATGCCTTCATTAGCAAAGGTGATCAGCCCGAGTGGTTATTCGTAACTTTGCAACGGTGGTCCAGCCAACCCAGCAGTGAGTTAAATCAAAGCTGAAAACCAACGAGAAGGAGGGCTTATAGAACCAACTCAACGACCCTTACCAGCAGCACCCACAGACTAAATCATTCAATCATACATTCTGGAGGAATAAATGTTCGAACCAACTTCGTTCTTTGCAATGGCATGCGGCGGCCTGATTGCTTCATTGTTCGGGGCGCTCCTGTGCTTCTTCGGCTACCGGCTGTTCCTGGTCCTCCTGCCCATCTGGGGCTTCTTCTTTGGCCTGGTACTAGGCGCTCAATCGATGCAGGCCATATTCGGCACCGGCTTCTTATCCACGATCACCAGTTGGGTGGTGGGATTTGTAGTCGCCGTCGTATTTGCCGGTCTCTCCTACCTGTTTTATTTCTTTGCCGTGGCCCTCATCGCCGGTTCACTGGGCTATATCGCGACGGCAGGAATTTTATTGGCACTTGGCATGGAAATGAACTTCCTGACCTGGCTGATCGCCATCGTCGTCGCTGTCGCATTGGCCTTCGTCACGCTGCGCTTTAACCTGGCCAAGTGGGTGATCATCATTGCCACCGCGGTTGCCGGCGCAGCGGTTGCCTTCGGCGCTTTCTTTGTCATGTTCTTCCCGCATGCGCAGCTGCTGGAGAACCCCATTCGGGCTTTCCTCAATCAATCGCCGCTGCTGGCGATCATGGCACTCATCTTTGCCGCCGTCGGGATTGTATTCCAGTTCCGCTCCACCAAAAGCTACACCGTGGTCGAGTACGACAATTGGGCTGAAGAAGCATAACAACAATTTCAAGAACAACCCAGGGCCAGGAAGCTATCCGTGATTCCTGACCCTGGGTTGTAGACACAGGGTTGGAAAAGAAGTTTGCACGCCCCAGCGCGTTCACAATCCTGTTTATCCTAGTTGACCACCTGCTTCCTGTTGTTCGGCATCCTCAGGCGGTTGTCCGAAAAAAACCTGATGGATACCTTCGTCGATGGAGCCCAGGACATGTGGGGCGTGGCTTTGATCATCGGTGTGGCTCGCGGCATTACCGTATTCATGAACAACAGTCTGACAAATGACCCATACGCCAGGAATTTACTGGCTTTAACCGGCATTTAATGACCGGTCCTGCTATCCACACTATACTGAGATAATCAAATCCACCCACAAATAAGGAGACCTGATATGGCTTTCAATTTACGCAACCGAAATTTTCTTAAAGAGCTGGATTTCACCACTGATGAGCTGAAATTCCTGCTCAAGCTTTCCGCCGACCTGAAAGCGGCAAAATACGGCGGCTACGAGCAGCCAAGACTAACAGGCAAGAACATTGCCCTGATCTTCGAAAAGACCTCCACCCGCACGCGCTGCGCCTTCGAAGTAGCCGCCTACGACCAGGGCGCCCACGTCACTTACCTGGGACCCTCCGGCTCGCAGATTGGCCATAAAGAGTCGATGAAAGATACCGCCCGGGTGCTGGGGCGCATGTACGACGGCATAGAGTACCGCGGCTTTGGCCAGGAGCTGGTGGAGATCCTGGGCAAGTATGCCAGCGTACCGGTATGGAACGGCCTGACCGACCAGTTCCATCCCACCCAGATGATTTGCGACATCCTGACGATGATGGAGCACAGCGACAAACCGCTCAACCAGATTGCCTACTGCTACCTGGGCGACGCCCGCAATAATATGGGCAACTCACTGATGGTCACCGGCTGCAAGCTGGGCATGGACGTACGCCTGTGTGCCCCCAAGGCGCTCTGGCCGGAAGACGAGCTGGTGGCGACCTGCCGGGAGATCGCCGCCGAGACCGGCGCCCGTCTGACCCTGACCGAAAGCGTGGACGAGGGCGTCAAGGGGGTCGATTACCTGTACACCGATGTGTGGGTATCGATGGGCGAGGCTAAAGAGGCGTGGGACGAGCGCATCAAGCTGCTCAAACCCTACCAGATCAACATGGACGTGGTCAAGAAGACCGGCAACCCCAAGGTCAAGTTCATGCACTGCCTGCCGGCTTTCCACAATCGCGAGACCAAGGTCAGCGAAGAGATGTACCAGCACAGCGGCATGGAAAGCCTGGAAGTAACCGAAGAAGTGTTCGAATCCGAGTATTCGATCGTCTTTGCCCAGGCGGAAAACCGCATGCACACCATTAAAGCGATTATGGTCGCCACATTGGGAGATTGATTTCATCCAGATGCGGCGCACGCGGCGTTCGTGTGCGCCGCATCTGGCACTGTGCTTTTTCTTGCGACCAGGTATGGAGGCAAAGGAATTCCGATGCATGATATTTCCTACCATCTGAGAGCTCAGCAGGCACCCATGAAGGCCGCGCTGGTAGAGCTGGTGCGTATCCCCAGCGTATGCGACGAAGGCGCCGGCGGGTATCCGTTTGGCGAGGCAGTGGACCAGGCGCTGCGCAAAGCGCTGCAAATCGCCGGCGACCTGGGGTTTAAGACTTATTACGACGATGGCGGATATTACGGCTATGCCGAGGTCGGCGAAGGGGAGGAGCTACTTGGCATCCTGGGGCACCTGGATGTGGTTCCACCCGGCAAACGAGAAGATTGGACGAATGACCCCTTCAACCCCGTGGAAAAAGACGGCATGCTGTATGGGCGCGGCACCCAGGACGACAAAGGTCCGCTGATGGCCGCTCTGTTTGCGGTAAAAGCCCTGCTGGATGCCGGCGTTCCGTTCAACAAGCGCGTCCGCTTCATCTTTGGCACCGACGAAGAGACCCTCTGGCGCTGCATCACCCGCTACAAAGAGATAGAGGAGCTGCCTGGGATGGGTTTTTCGCCCGATTCCCGTTTCCCCTTGACCTACGCTGAAAAAGGGCTGCTCCAGCTGCGCCTGGAAGGCGCCAACCAGAGCGGCGTCACTCTCAGAGGCGGTTCAGCCTTCAACGCAGTGCCGGATGCGATGCTCTACACCGGTAAGCGTCAGGTTGAGCTGGCCGGCAAGCTTACCCAGCTGGGGTTTCCTTACCAGGAGCTGACCGGCGGGATCGAAGTTAAGGGCAAGGCCGCTCATGCCATGCTGCCTGAGGAAGGCATCAACGCCATCGCCCGCCTGTGCCTGGCACTGCAGGCCATCGGCATCGAGTCCAAAGCCATCAATTTTATTGCCCAGGAGATTGGGGAAGATCCAAACGCGACGAAAATATTCGGTCCATGCGCCGACGAGCCTTCCGGAAGGCTTAAATTCAATGTCGGCAAGATCGACCTGGGTGCGATAGAACAACTCTCCATTGATTGCCGTATCCCGGTGACCGTGGACAAGGAAGAGGTTGTAGCGAAGCTCATCGCGGCGGCAGCTAAGTATGGACTGGAATACAGGGAGTTCGATTGGCTGGCGCCGATCTACCTGCCGCTGGACCATTTCATGATCGAAACCTTGATGAAAGTGTATCGCGCCTTGAGCCGAGACAAGGTCTCGCAGCCTGTCTCTTCCGGCGGGGCTACCTACGCCCGCGCCATGGATAACTGCGTGGCCTTCGGCGCCCTCCTGGTGGGTGAGGAGCTGACCGAGCACCAGCCCAATGAGCGTGCCGTGCTCAAGAATTTATATAAAGCCATGGAAATTTACGCGCATGCCATCCACGAGCTGACCAGCTGATTGGGTATCAAGAATAGAAAGCCAGGATCAGAAATGACAACGAAGACTGATAAGCAGGTTAAGGAAATCCGAGAGCCAACCCTGCTGGATGCGCTGATCCCGCTGATCTTCATGATCGTCATGCTCGCCCTGTCGATCGTCATATACGGCCGGGATGCATCTCTCGGTCCCCTGCAGGTATGCTCATGAGCGCAGTGGTAGCAGCAGTTGTGGCGCACAAGAATGGACACTCCTGGGAAAAACCGGGGGAAGAAATCGTAAAAGGCATCTCCCTCAGCATTGGAAGGCCTGCGTCAGGCGCCTCTGACAGACCTGAGTAAATAATCGTCCATGAGTACCATGGTGAAAATAACCACAGAAAAAAAGATACCTGCAGGCTAGCGCATGAACAGTGAAAGAATTGGAACCGATTTAGAGACCCTGCCAGCCATTGCGCCGGAGCTGCTCGAGTGCATGCGCAAGCTTGGTAAATTCATGATCGCCTCCGGCAACTCGGTTGGCGTGGTCGAAAACACGCTGACCCGCATTGCCCTGGCATACGATGTGCAGTGCGAAGTGATCGCCCTGCCAAATATCCTGATGATCACGATGGGCCAGGGGCAGCAAGTTTTGTCCGATTTCTCCATTCAGCGTTCTGCAATCCTCCCGCTCCATCAGATCTCTGCATCGGTGGAATTGATAGACCAGGTCATGAAAAAAAGCATCTCGCTGTCCGACGCTTCCCGGCAGATCGATCGCATCCTGGTCATGCCAACCCGTTTCCATGTGGTAGTTGTGGTCTTTGGCTACGTCATTTCGATCATTGGGCTCACCTTGCTCTTTCGCCTGGATATCGAAGCCTTGCTGGTGACAGGATTTGCCGGTCTGCTGGTAAGCCTGCTGATCCTGGCGTTCAAGAAATGGCCGCGCTTCGACCTGCTGCTTCCAGTGATTGCTGCCGCCCTGGTATCGGCCTTCATTTTCGGTTTGACCAAGTTGGGATTGGTCTTCGGACCGTCTAATTTGATCATTCCTCCCCTGGTCACCTTCCTGCCCGGCGCCACACTGACTACCGGGATGATCGAGCTGGCATCCAAGCACCTCTTATCCGGCTCAGCCCGCCTGATGTATGGCGCCGCTACGCTTTTCTTGTTGTTCATAGGGATTGGGATCGGGCAAAATCTATCGACTCTACCCGATTCTCTTGTATACATGTACGAAGCCAGTGTATTTCCCTGGTGGGCTCCGCTGTTGGGCACTCTGCTGTTTGGGGTGGGAACTTTCTTGCGGCTTTCGGGCGCCAACCGGGATTTATTCTGGATGCTTCTGGTGCTCTACATCGCCATGATCGGCCAAACCATCGGTGAGCAGTTTTTCAGCCCTTATATTGGCGCTTTCTTGGGCGCCATGTTGATGGCGCTAAGCTCCGAGCTGATCGCCCGCTCGCCGCGGCGTACCCCGGCACTGGTCTCGCAAATGCTGGCCTTTTGGTTCCTGGTTCCCGGGGCGCGCGGCCTGCTGAGCGTGACCAGAATCTTGAGCGAGGACTTACAAAGTGCCATGGTAGGGGTCGGCGAGATGCTGGTATTGATCACCGCCATCACCCTGGGCGTTTTCGTCGGAACGCTGATCGTTTCGGCAAACAAATTCGTTCCGGTAACCACGGAAGCGGATCCCACGCAATCGATTGCCATATAATCCTATGCTAACCACCATTCTGTACATCATCCTGGCTATCCTGGCCGCCACAACATTATTTATCGCAGTGCGCACCTACCTGTTCGAAAGGTCGCGCGGCGCCGTTGAGAAAATCGAGGGGCTGCCGGTTGACTCCCAACAAGTTGCCGAGCACCTGGCGGCGGTGGTGCGCTGCCAGACGGTGCCGCTGGACGAAACCGGTACGCCGGACCCACAAGCCTTTCAGCAGCTCCACCAAATGCTGGAAGTAACCTATCCTCTGGTGCATAAAAAGCTAAAAAGGGAGGTGATTAACGGTTACAGCTTGCTGTACACCTGGCAGGGCAGCCGGGCAGATCTGGAACCGGTGATGCTGATGGCGCACCAGGATGTGGTTTCGGCCAATCCCTCCGACTGGACACACCCGCCCTTCGCCGGAGAAATCGCCGACGGGTTCATCTGGGGGCGCGGCACGCTGGATATAAAAAACCAGCTGATCGGTATCATGGAAGCCGCCGAAGCACTGCTGCAGCAAGGCTACCGCCCTGAGCGCACCATCCTGTTTGGCCTGGGGCACGATGAAGAAACCGGCGGAGTCAACGGCTGCAAGGTGCTTGGGCAGCAGCTCAAAGCGCGCAACGTCCACCTGGCCGGAATTGTCGACGAGGGCGGTGGGATCATGGCCGGCCTGGCAGCCGGGGTGCGCGGCCAAATCGCCCTGGTCGGGGTGAGCGAAAAGGGCTACCTGACCGTCGAGTTTACCGTCAACGGCCAGCCCGGGCATTCCTCCACTCCCCCGCCACAGACGGCCATCGGCATCCTGGCACGCGCCCTCTCCCGATTGGAAGCCCACCCAATGCGTGTGCACCTGGGGCGGCTGCGCCCGATGTATCACGGCATTGGTCATGCTGCCCCGCTGCACATCCAGGTTGCCTTTGCCAACACCTGGCTTTTCGGGTGGTTGCTGAAGCGCTGGTTGGTGCCTCTCCCCGAAATGAACGCCAGCATGCGCACAACGACCGCCCTGACGATTATCAATGGCGGCGTGGAAGACAACACCATCCCTGGCGAAGTCAAGGCCATCGTTAACTTCCGCCTGCTACCGGGAGATACCATTGCCGAAGTGCTGTGGCATGTCAAGAAAGTGATCAAAGACGAGCGAGTAAAGTTCAAACCGGTCGAGGGCAAATTCAATGAAGCCCTCCCCATCTCCCCGCAGACCGGTCCGGCTTATGACAGCCTCGCATACGTCATCCGCCAGGTGTTTGACAATCCGCCTGTCGCTCCATACACGATGCTGGGCGGCACCGACTGCCAGCACTTCGTCCCGGTGTGCGACAATATCTACCGCTTCACCTCCCTGGTGATGGACGAGAGCTTCATGGGGCTGGAGCACGGCATCGACGAGCGCATCCCGATCGAAGGCATGGCTGGTATGGTCAAGTTTTACGGCCAATTGATGCAAGTTTGGGGAAGCAAGGAAATGCGAACAGGTAAAATAGAATCATCTATCCATAATCCACGCCAGTAACTCAGTCATCGACAACGGTGTTAACCATGCGAGTACTGGTACCTTAAGATCATTACATAGAGAGAAAACCATGACAAGCCTGTTTGGTGTCAATTCAGAAGTCGGCAAGCTGCGCAAAGTAATCGTGCACCGTCCGGATCTGAGCATGAAACGCCTGACCCCCACCAATCACGATGACCTGCTGTTTGACGATGTCCTGTGGGTAGAACGTGCCCAGTGGGAGCACGACCAGTTTGTCAAAGCCATGCGCGAGCGTGGCATCGAGGTGTTCTACCACCTGGACCTGCTGGCCGAAGCCCTGGCAGCCTCTGAGGCAGGGCGTAAGAATGTAATTGAGATGGTGGCCTCCGAATATACCGTCGGCTGGTCGCTGATGGATGAGGTGCGCCAACACCTATCCGGGATGCAGCCGGATTTACTGGCCAAGCACCTGGTAGGCGGCTTGACGATCGGCGAGATGGAAGCTGCAGGGTTTGACCTGGCCAGGTTCAGGAAGATCTCCCTTGGCGCAGCCGCAGTTGATGACGACGGCTTTTTTGTCCTGCCGCCGGTGCCGAATTCGCTCTTCCAGCGCGACCCATCCTGCTGGATTTACAACGGCGTGACGGTCAACCCGATGTTCTGGCCAGCCCGGCGCCGCGAATCTCTGAACATGCTGACCATTTACCGCTACCATCCCATGTTCCAGGATGCCGGCTTCGAATTCTGGTACCCGGAGCAGAGCTTTGATGGTGGTTTCCCCATCCAGGACTTCGGCAAGGCGTCCATGGAAGGCGGCGATGTCCAGCCGATCGGGCATGGAACCGTGGCGATCGGAATGAGCGAGCGCACCCAGGCCCGTATGATCGAAATTGTCGCCAAGGCGTTGTTCGAG
>Ga0105097_10001131_pt1 | contig 12590 bp, 3 predicted proteins | sample PPLLak12cMay2015_FD_87035 | JGI IMG/M metagenome (GOLD analysis project Ga0105097, IMG submission 87035) | Freshwater sediment microbial communities from Prairie Pothole Lake near Jamestown, North Dakota, USA - PPLs Lake P7 Core (1) Depth... | ecosystem: Environmental > Aquatic > Freshwater >... | reverse complement strand
TCGAGGTAATCGCCCTGGTTTTGTGCAAAATATCCAATCTGCACGTTGTGGCCGTATTTAAGTGTTCCGGAGAATTCAAGCTCACTGACGATGATGCGTGAAAGGGTAGTTTTCCCTTCACCATTTCGTCCGACAAAAGCAATACGATCGCCATTAATAACCGCAAAGTTAAGTTTATGCAATACCTGCAAATCCCCGTAATTTTTACCGAGGTTGTGCGCTTCAAGCACTACTTTTCCTGATCTTGGTGCAGGAGGAAACCTGAAATGGATTGCCGAATTATCGATTTCATCAAAAGATATTTCATCGATCTTTTCCAGCATTTTGATCCTAGATTGAACCTGTTTAGCTTTGGTACTCTTGTACCTGAAGCGTTCAATAAACCGCTCGATCTGGTTGATTTGTTTTTGCTGGTTGTTGTAGGCTGAAACCTGCTGCTCGAGCCGGTCCTCACGCATTTTAACATATTCAGAATAACCGGCCTTGTAATCATAGATTTGCCCAAGGGAAATCTCGATCGTTCTTTTGGTTACATTGTCCAGGAAAGCCCTGTCGTGCGAAACCAGCACCACTGCTCCATAATAGTTGATCAGAAAATCTTCGAGCCATTGGATGGATTCGATGTCGAGGTGATTGGTGGGTTCGTCGAGCAGAATGACATTCGGTTTTTGAAGGAGGATCTTGGATAATTCAACCCTCATTTGCCAGCCACTGCTGAATTCGACCATTGGACGCTGAAAATCGGTGCGCTTAAATCCCACTCCAGTCAATACCTTTTCCGTTTCTCCTTCCATGGACTGTCCACCGACAATTTGAAAACGCTCGTTGGCTTCTGTTAATTGATGGATCAACCGGGAATAATCCTTCGATTCGTAATCAGTCCGTTCTGCAATTTCTTTTGTCAGGTGATGTATTTTTTCTTCGAGAATCAGGGTTTCAGAAAAAGCAGTAAGCGCTTCCTCAAAAATGGTTTTGAGGCTATGGGTCTCCATCTCCTGCTGAAGGAAGCCAATACTTGTGTTTGATGGAATGATGACTTCGCCTTCCTGAGGTACAATGTATCCAGCAATGATATTCATTAATGTCGTTTTCCCTGAACCGTTTTTCCCAACCAATCCAATCCTATCCCGGTCATTGATCAGAAAAGAAGCATTGCTGAACAGGTCAGTGCCGGTAAAATGGATGGACAGATTGTTAACAGAAATCATATAAAACTCGTTTCAAGGAAAGTGCAAAAGTAGGAAAATTGAAGTCGAATCTTGCCAGATATATCACAAGAGTTACAATGGTTTTTGGATTTATTCAATCACCAGTTTCCGGATAACCTGTCCCTGATTTGTATGTAATTTTAGAAAATAGATTCCCGGATTCAATTGAGCCGCGTTTAGCTCAAAAAAAATTCCATTACCGTTTTCTTTTAATATACATTTTCCTGAATTGCTGAACAGTTCAAGCTGAGAGATTGGTACAGGAGACTGAATATTTAGTTTATCTTTAAACGGATTCGGAAAGACATTTATCCAAATAAGTTCTTCATCTAAATCCTCAATAAAAGTCCCACCGTCAACTGTCATTTCAACCTGAACTACCGGAACACCTACATTCGGAGTAGAGGTAAAATGAATTTCCGCTTCATAGACACCCGGAATAAGCTCAGTGGCATCAAACATTACGGTTACATCCTGGTTCATACCTCCTGCCAGTGATCCGATATTCGGGCTGATAGAAATCCAGGTTTGGGCATCAGTCAATTCAAGACCCCAAATCCATTCGTTTTGTACTATTCCTCCAAGTGTCCATTTCCCGATAACCAGATTTGGATAGGCAAACAAGCCACCGGCAAAGTTGTAAACCTGTCCGCTAAGTTTTGCGGCAACATCCAATGTTAAACCAGTCTCAGTTCCAGAGGGTAGCTGAATTTGAATGATTTCATTTTTTGAATCGCCAACCTGGGCGTAACCCCAAAGAAATGGCCCGCCCAATGTTGCATTATCATAGGCAAAACCATAATACTCCGCTCCATCCGGACCCACATTAAAACTTCCCAGATTATTACCTGCTTTATCAAATTTTACAATGGGACTGCTCCAGTTATTGGCATAGAAAACCTCCTGGTCTTCATTATAGGCAATAGCGCGGCAGTCGGTAGGTGCATTAAAAGTGCTGATCAGAATTTGGTTTTCAAAATCCATTTCATATACAGTCGATAAACCTGTACCCCCATAGAACAAACTTCCGTCGTAAGCCATATCTCTGATTGCCAAAGCTCCGCTGATGGTGAACGAACCCAAATAAGTTCCATCCAAATTATATTTATAGAAATTTGCCCCATTCCATTTGGAGGTGTAAAAGTAACTTCCATCTGTTTCGATGCCGGCTTCGCCACCGCCCACGCCAACAGGGTATTCAAACTGAAGGTCCATAAAGTCTTTTGTGTTTTTCCCGATAATTTGCAAAGAAGCGGACCAGTCGAGCAATCCGTTTCCACCATTTCCAATTGTAACAATCTCCTCACCGGTAGTATTTGGAGCGAGGGTTATTGAAATGGATAACGGGCTTACTTCAATGGTCGGCTGAGTGAGCTGAAAATCCTGAGTAGCAGTAATATCCTCGAGTATTGACACTGACACTGACACTGAGTTATATCCTATCTTGGCGCAGACAGCGGTATAATCCCCTACCAATATATTTTCAATAAAATAGGTTCCATCCGATCCGGTTGAAACAACGTAATTTGAAAGACCCGTCAGGGTTATGGAGGCATCCGCCACGGGTGAGCCATTGGACAAGTGAGTAACAGTACCTTCTAAACTTCCAAAGGATGCTTCACCAATGACAACATAATAGTCTTCAGCTTCACCATAGGTATAATCAATGCATGGATCATTACAGGATCCTGCCCAGTTTGTGCGCGCCCTCATCATGTGTTGCCCTATTAATGCATCCGAAGGGATTTCAACTGGGACAGTATACAATGTTCCGGCTGATTGCATTACATAATTTGATAGTATTTTTTCATCTTGCGACAATTCTTCATCATTATTAAAATCTATCCAGATGGTAACATATTGGTCACCGTATCCTGTTTTCATAATAAAGTCATAGGAATACCCGGGCGTTAGAATTGCCGGCCCCAGCCCCAGATATTGACTCCATCCCGTACCATTAAGATCTTCACAGCCGGAGTTATAATTTTCTATTTCTGCAACAGCAAAATCGATAAAACCATCCCCCTGAGAACATCCGGTTGAATAACCAGGTGTACACAGATCTTTGGAATTTCCCATAGATTTAATGTAATGGGTTTCAACCGATAAATCTGCAGGTTTTGTCTGTATTTCCCTTTTAGTTTCTTTTGAAGAGTCACCATTAAAACCAATACCATCATTTTCTGTCTGGCTTTGCAATCCATCGGAATGATATATAATGGAGAACGTGAGAATGAGTAAAAATTTAATAGATTTCATTTGCATGTTGTTAAAATGAAGGGTGTAAATATACAAAAGGAATGAAAACAGGCAATAAAATATAGAAGCGGTAAAAAAAATTGGAGACCAGCTGCATTGCTGTCCCACGGTTATCTATTTATGATTAAAGTGATTGACTATAATTTTTTTTATCATTTCACCATCCAAAGTTTCCAATTTAATGTAATAGACTCCTCTTTTTAATTTTGATAAATCAATCCGGAATTGCATTCCATTGACTTCATTATCGATTACCAACTGGCCTGAATTGTTTAGTACTTTAATGTTTGTTATTCCGATAAGCGACTTTACAATAACATGGTTCGAAGCAGGATTTGGGAAGACCCGGAATTCGCCGGCATTCATTTCATCGATACCAACAAGTACGCCAGTCGGATCAGAATTACCTGATTCCCCAAAGTAATATACAGCTTTAATATAATACTCATAATATCCATAAGGTACTCCGGTGTCGGTGTAAGACAGGGTGGTGGAACTTCCAACCATTGTATTGTACCTGTAAACATTGTATTCATCCGGAGCAAGACAAGCCTCCGGAGCTTCCCATGAAATCCCAACGGTATTGTTACCCTGAAAAGTTGCTTCGGGATTTAACGGTTCCAGGTTAGCCGGTGCAGGAACAGAAATTGTTTCAGTAGCTGTTGGCAGCGATTCTTCACCGGCATAAACCGCTTTCACATAATAACCATACTCTACCTCAGGGTCAACCATTGGATCAATATAGGTCAGGATAGTGGAATTTTCAATCAATATCCCATCACGGTAAACATTCCAGCTATCAGGTGCACCACCGAAAGGCATTTCCCAGGTAAGTATTACATCCGTACAATCAAAAGCAACATTCAGATTGGTTGCAGGGATAAGTCCTTCTATATGCATTGTGACATCTACAACCGGTGAACCCACATTCGGATTGGTGCTAAAGAGAATTTCGGCAAAGTAATATCCGGGAATCAAATCCGTTGCATTAAAATGTAAAATCATATCCTGGTTTTGACCTGCAGCTATTGCACCGGAACCAGGTGCAATTGACAACCAAAAATTATTTGATTCACACAATTCAAGACCCCAGATATCAATATTTTGTGCAGTACCCAGCAGTGTATAAAAACCTAAAACGATTTTGTCGGTAATTGCCAGGCCTCCTGCTAAACCGGTTCCAACCGCAGCAATACTTCCTACGTCGAAAGAAGTCCCTGTTTCAACCCCTGAAGGTAATTGAATTTGTATTAATTCATTCAATGTGGGTCCGGTTTGGGCATAACCCCATAAGCAGGGTGCGCCACTACTATAATTATCATAAGCAAAACCATAATAGCTGGCACCAATAGGCCCAACCGGGAAACTGCCAAGGTTAGCACCTGCAATGTTAAAATTGGTAATGTCAGTATCCCAGTTATTACCGTAGAATGTGTTGTCGTCTTCATTGAAGGCAATTGCGCGGATATCAGTCGGAGCTGTAAACTGGCTTACCAAAACCCCATTGGTGAAGTCCATCTGGAATACGGTGGTATTTGCTGCAGCACCATAAAAGTAAGTTCCATCAAAAGCCATATCCCTCACAGAACCAGCGCTACCGCAGGTAAAAGGACCGATGTAAGTCCCATTCAGTTCATATTTATAAAATGAAGTACCATTCCATTTGGAAGTGTAGATATAATTTCCGTCGCATTCAATACCGGCTTCGCCGCCACCAACACCAACCGGCCAGTCAAATTGTAAATCAAATTGTTCATCTATACCACTGCTGTCAGTAAGCACAATGTTTCCGATCCACTCTAAATTTCCGTTACCAGAGTTGCTAATGTTTACTGTCTCAGTAGTAAAAGTGTTTTGTTCTAAATTCACAGAAACTGTTGTTGGATTCAGGACAATTTGAGGAGCAGTAAGCTGAAAATTCTGGGCAGATGTAATTTCAGGACTTATCGTTACCATTATAGAGTCGATATTGAAACCTTCTTTTGAGCAAATTGCACTCCAGGTGCCCACAAGCACATGTTCTACATAATAGTAACCATCATTTCCGGATGTTGCTGAAAAAAAATCACCGACATTAATAAATGCTCCCTCAATGGGGGCGCCCCCGGCCGCTTGCGTTATATAACCTTCAAGGTTACCATATACACCAGTTTCAATCTGCACATAGTAATCTTCAGCCTCTCCATATAAATATGATCCGCATGGGTCATTAAAAGCGTCAGGCCAAACTGCCATTGCCCGCATAGCATGTTGCCCGGCGGGAGCATTGCCCGGAATAGTTACCTGGACATTGTATAATATTCCAGGTAATAACATTATATAATTATATAGGATGATCTCATTGGGTGTAAGAACGAGGTCATCATTGAAATCGATCCAGATATTAACATGCTGATTTGAAAAGCCTGTGGCCATTATAAAATCATATTCAGAACCCGGGGCTAATGAAGCGGGTCCTAAAGTATAATATTCACTCCAGCCTGTATTTCCTGTATTATCAGCACAACCATTACTCAAATTCTGAATTTGCTCTAATGCGAAATCTGTGAATCCATCATTATCGGAACATCCATATACATAAGTGGGTTGACATAATGCATCTGTTTGATACCTATTTTCAGGGTAGTTTTGAAATATCTTTTCATCATAAGTTAAGTTCTTTTGTATTATTTTTTTTTGAAAATAACCTTTAGCGGAGAGGAAATATTCTCTTTGGGCAAAAACGCCGGAATTAATATAGATCAAGGTTATAAAAACACTTATTAAACAGTTTCGCCTATTCATCATGAAATAGTTTAGATCAATTATGTAGCATGTCAAAGTAATTTAACAAAACAGTGTAAATAGTAGTTTGATCAAATTGCTGCAAATCATCAATTAAAATACAACCTGAATTGAAAGCCCAAAATTATACAATTAAAAAAAAGAAATGTTTCGCCTGTATAGAGTTACATCAATTTTATGGAAATGAAAGAAGGCCAGCCATTTGGCCAGCCTTCTTTGTCGTATTTTTTAGACTACGTTAAAAAAGCAATTAATTAACTGTAATCTTGCGAAGCAATTTACCCTCGTTAGTTTCGAGCCTGATATAGTAAATACCCTTCTCAAACTGAGATACATCAATCTGGTAACTCATCACATTCACTATTTCATCCATAACGACCTGTCCGGAATTATTAAATACTTTTATTCCGGTGATCTCCATTGTTGATTCAATAGTAACCATTTGTGATGCCGGATTCGGGAAAATCCTGAATAAGCCATCATCTGTTTCTTCAATGCCAACAGGGATAAACGCAACAACTGGAGTAGAAAATCCTGATTCTCCAAAATAATAAACAGCCTTCAATTTATATTCATACAATCCTGAACTCAGCGGACCATCAACATAGGTCAATCCCGTTACAGAATCAGTTGTGATCTGAACGTTATCACGGTAAATATGATATCCATCCGGTTCAAGGCAGGCATTTGGCTCATTCCAGTCAAGAGTCACATAGTAATAGGTGGGTGTATTTGCACTTGCCGATAGGCCAATGGGTTGCAAACTGCCAGGAAGCGGCACCGTAATAGTTGCAGGCGCTGACGGCATCGATTCTTCTCCGGCATAAACTGCAGTTACGTAATAACTATATTCTACCTGCGGCATTACTAAAGGATCAGTATAATCCATGTTAGTTGAATTCCCCAGCAGACCGCCATCTCTATAAACATTCCAGCTGTCAGGATTTCCGCCTGTAGGCATTTCCCATGTTAATTCAACATCTGTACAAGAGAAAGTAGCAGAAAGATTTGTAGCAGGAATCAGTCCAACTACAGTCATGGTAACATTTATAACAGGAGAACCAACATTCGGATCAGTGCTGAAATGAATTTCCGCCTGATAAACACCGGGTAACATTTCTGTTGCATCGAAATGAAGGTTCATATCTTCATTTGTACCGGCAATTAGTGTTCCGGAATTTGGAGCGATTATTAACCAGGTTGAGAATGGCGCTAATTCATATACAAAGAACATATCAGGTGTCCCCTGTATCAAACCACCTAAAGAAACTGATCCCGGAAAAACATTTGGGGCGGTAAAAAGTCCTCCAGCAATTGCACTTGCATTTGGAGGAAGGTCGGCAGTAACATCATGCGTAAATCCTGTCATTGTAATAGAAGTTAAGTCAGCCTGATGAATAATTTGCGGAGCTCCGGCTCCTGCTCCCTGATCAAATATCCAGAGGTATGGACCACCTGCACTCCAGTTATCATAGGCTGTTCCATAGATTCCTAAAAGCCCATGTGTAGATGCAGGAATGGTGGATAGGGTTACACCCGACATATTTATTAACACTATATCGGTTGCCCAGTTGGCAACCCAAAGTCCATTTTGTCCTTCATCATAAGCGATGCTTCTTACAGGTTGAGGCGATGCTATCGTGCTAATCAATGTATGGTTGGTGAAATCCATTTGGTAAATGGTATTGGCTGCAGCTCCACCATAAAAATATGTGCCATCATAAGCTAAGTCCCTTAACCCTGTTACGCCTGGGATAGAAAATTCTTCAATTAAATTTCCACCTAAATCGTACTTATGAATTAAGCTTGAAGCCCAACGTGTGGTATAATAAAACTCTCCGTCACATTCAGCGCCGGCATTTCCGGCAGCTCCGCTCGCAGCGGTTACATCAAAAGAAAATTGTAAATCCCAGGGATCTTTTGTCTGCTCATTTAATAAAACAATCGAAGCATCCCAATCTAAAGGTCCATTACCAGGATTGGAGATGTTAGCAGTTTCATCTGCCTGGGCATTGGGTTCAACTTCCACGGTAATAGTTAATGGATTTACAACCATCTGTGGAGCGGTAAGTGAAAAGTCCTGCGTTGTTAATTGATTTTCAAGAATGGTAACATTTGCACTTTCAGGATTATATCCTGCAGCATTGCATGTAACTAAATAATTACCGACCAAAATTCCCGGAATGCTGTAAGTTCCATCACTTCCTGTAGTAGTTGACAAAGATCCAAGATTTATTTCGGCACCTTCAACAGGTGTACTATTGGATAGTTTGGTAACAGTACCAGTGAGATCGCCATAGGCAACTTCAAAAACATTTACATTATCGATAAAGCAGTCAGGCCCGTAACCCGAATGACCGAAGAACCTGACCATTATTGGACTACCAAATTGGGATAGGGGTATAATATCAGATGAAACAAATGTTCCCGGAGTTGTGTTCCCGGCGCCATCATTCGAATTAAAGTCTGCACCTACTTTGTACCATACCTGTGTCCAGTTTGCTCCGTTATCGTCCGATACCAATACTTCTAAAGCGTCGAGAGGATAGGTAGTGCTGAATAAATGCGACCAGTAAAATTCCAATCCGAAATTACCGCCAGTAACATCGATGAGAGGAGTTGTCATAATATCAGTATTACCTGAAGTTTGACCCCAGAAGTTAGCTCTTGCACATTCAACCCCGGTAGTATATTGTACCCAGCTGTATGTTCCTCCTGTTAAATCCCAGCATAACGGTGGCCAGGTTGTATATTCTTCCAAAAATGGAGCAACAAATAAATCACAAGCCGTGGTAAAAGTTTCAGGCCCTGCCCATGAGCTATAACTTCCCGAACCACAATCATCTCTCACATAGAAAGAATAAGCGGTTTGGGCGGTCAAACCTCCCATAGTATATGGACTTGTAATTCCAGCCTGTGTGGGAATTCCGGTTGGTGTGAAACCTTCAAGCCCAAATTCAATGTCAGATAATCCGGAAAAACTATTCCACGTTAGATCAGCTGTGGTTGGAAAAATATTTGCAGCGCCAAGATTCCCTGGCATTGGACAATCTGGTGATGGCTCAAACCTGAAATCATCAAAGCTTAAATACCATGGGGATGAACTTGGGCAATTCACGCGGATTGCGAAATAATAGGTACCTGAAGTTGCAGGAACAAACGTATTAATAACCTGTTCATAGATTTTTGTAGTCGTTGTGCCAGCCTCCACAAAAGATGTTCCCAGTTGGGTTGCACCGGCTGAATTCTGACTTGTATTGTAAAACACATCCCCTGTCCAACCAGCATAATTATCTCCTGCCCACCAGAACGAAAAATCATAGGGAGTTCCTGCATCAAGAGCAAAGTTTGGCGTCCAGATATATTCATTTGTAGCATTCCATGATTCCCTTAAAAATTGAGTGCCTGTATAAGCATCTGCATCGTAAGTAGAATTCGCATTGTTGGTCGTTATCCAATCCCCATTTTCCTTGAGCCAGCAGGCAGGAAGAGCAGGAATAGTAACAGCTTCAAACCCTTCTGTCCATGGGTATGTTGAAATTGCACCGCATTCGGTCGAAAAAGACCAGACGGGACCCGCAGTTTCAAGTTTGCTTGAATTTCGGGCAATAACCTGCCAAAAATAGGGAATGGAATAATTCAGGTCATTGGGAGGATCATACAATCCGGTAGCTCCTGCAGTCTCATTATCAACTACTTTGGTTACCGGAGGATTTACTATATCAAAGTAAAGATCATAGGTTTCTGTCAGTGAACCGAAATCCCATGTTAAATTTGTTGAAATAGGTACAGCTAGTGCTCCGTTTACAGGGTTAGGATTAAAAGGTGATCCCGGTGAACCAGCCGGTGGAGGATTAAATATAAAGGTCAATCCATCGGGGGGAAACACAACATCGCTGAGAGTACAGGCGTCAGCATTTGTTAATCCGGGAATAGTAGCTGTCCAATCGGTCGTTGTGGTTCTGTTAAAAAAGTCAGATGGAATACTCCCACCCAGACCTACCTGGACGGTTGTGCTTGTTGCATTGCTTGTTACAGCACCATAGACTAACTCAATTACATTTGTTGTTTCGTAAAGTCGGATCTGGAAACTAAAATTATCCCCCGTTCCGGAGGTTCCATATTTCTTATACCCAATCCATTGAACTACAAGTATACGATCGGGTTCCGTACCAATTGTCTCTATTCTCAATTCTGCACCGGCTTGTGCCTGAATATCTCTTCCCATAACAGCTACCCTGGACCTTAAGTAATCGGGAGTGTTAACAGCAACAGAACTCAATGGTGTATAACCACTGGTTGAATTCATATCCACAGATGGAGTCAACGAACTTTGACCCAGACCCATCCATCCATTATTGTTTATTCCAAATACATCAAATGTATAACCGTTGTAATTAAAGTTAAAACCAATAGGAAAGCCGGGTCCTGTTTTAGTAGTTCCACCTGTTGGAACCGCAGGATCAACAAAATACTGATCATCAGAGGTTGCAGTTCCCAAAATAGTCCCTCCTGCAATTGGTGTAAAGGTTCCACTGGTTTGGTCGAAAGTATAAACAGATACAGGATCAGACGGCGAACCAGGATTTTCCTCTTGTTTATTATTATCCTTACTTGTCATCCCAAGTAATTCTTCTGCTTTAATCAGATAATCCTTGTCTTTTAAAAGTTCTAAGTCGATCCCTTGTTTTTCAAGAATAAGAAGCTGGTCTGTTGTAAAACCAGTTTCATTAAGGATTTTTAGTTGCTCAGCACTAATCTGGTTTTTAACTGGTGCCCTTTCAGCAGACATATTCTTCTGTGCCTGCAATAAAAGCATCGATGATGAAAGGAGCAGGATCATCATCAATCGCCATACATTTGTAAACTTTTTCATTGTAATAAATTTTTAGGTTAGTATTATGTGTTCATGAATTATGTTAAACCATTCATTCACAGTTAAATTGCCAAATAAATCTTTTTCAATTGACCCTACTAAATTACATCTTTTTTAGATTAACAAAAAAGAAATTCAATATTTATCAGAATTTAATTTCTCGATGAGTTAAATTCAAATTATTTGGCTTACAATCAAAAGCTTCTCAGGAATGGCCTTCAACGATTCTTCACAAGGATTTTCGGTTCCATCATTTCCATGATGGCATATTTTACTCCTTCCCTGCCAAATCCCGAATCTTTTATCCCACCATAAGGCATGTGATCCACCCTGAAAGTCGGAACATCATTGATAATTACCCCACCTACTTCAAGCTGATAAAAGGCCTGATTAACCTGTTTCAGATCATTGGTGAACACGCCGGCCTGTAATCCAAACTTACCTTCATTTACTAGCGAAATAACTTCTTTAAATGATGTATAAGGTTCTAGCGTTACAACTGGTCCAAAAACCTCAAGGGCACATACTTTCATTTCACTTTTTGTTCCCGTCAAAACAGTGGGTGGATAAAAAGATCCTTTACGCAAACCTCCTGTCAAAACTGATGCACCCTCATTTATGGCTTCATTCACCCATTTTTCCACCCTGATGGCATTGGTTTCATCAATCATTGCCGAAATATCTGTTATACTATCCAGGGGATCACCAACCCTTAAACTTTTAACAGCATGAATAAATTTGTCAGAAAAAACTTTGAAGATTTCCTTTTGCACGTAAATCCGCTGTGCATGGATACATACCTGACCGGAGTAAGAAAAGCCACCAATAACGCATTTAGCAGCAGCCAGATCAATTTCAGCGCTTTCGGTAACAATCACAGCAGCATTTCCTCCCAGTTCCAGAACGATCTTTTTCTTTCCGGCATCCTGCTTCATCTTCCAGCCAACTTCAGGCGAACCTGTGAATGTCAGCAGTTTAAATCTTTGGTCGGTTACTAAAAGATTTCCTGTCTCCCTGTCCATCGGAAGAACGGAAATTGCTCCTTTGGGTAAATCCGTTTTACTTATTGTTTGTGCAAGTTTAAGCGTGGATAAAGGGGTAGTGGAAGAAGGTTTTAAAATGATGGGACATCCTGAGGCAATAGCAGGAGCAATTTTATGAGCTGCAAGGTTGAGGGGAAAATTAAATGGGGAAATTCCTGCAACCAGTCCGATTGGAAAATATTTAACCAGTCCTTCTTTTCCTGTGCCTGCGGGTGTCCAGTCGAGGTCGATGTATTCCTTCGGGAGGCGTTTGGTTTCTTCGGCTGCAACAATGAATGTTTGTATAGCCCGGTCAACCTCACTTAAAGCATATCGGATGGGTTTCGCCGATTCAAGGCAAAGTAAGCGGGCAAATTCTTCACGGTCTTCCCTGATCAGTCCGGCAATTTTTAATAATGATTCGTCTCTGGCAAAAGACGG
>Ga0105097_10001130_pt1 | contig 12591 bp, 7 predicted proteins | sample PPLLak12cMay2015_FD_87035 | JGI IMG/M metagenome (GOLD analysis project Ga0105097, IMG submission 87035) | Freshwater sediment microbial communities from Prairie Pothole Lake near Jamestown, North Dakota, USA - PPLs Lake P7 Core (1) Depth... | ecosystem: Environmental > Aquatic > Freshwater >... | reverse complement strand
TATAGAGAAGCTGGCTGCTGTCATGGCTGCAAAACTTCTGGATGACAAGGGAGAGGCTTCCAAAATCTATCTCTACACTCCAATCATTCTCTGGCCTTCCCGTGGTTTTGACCTTTCAGCGATGACTGCGTATAGGGCAGCCTTCCGATGAAAATTAACGACAACAACCTTCTGCTCCTGGCGATTACCGGCCTTGTGTTTGCTCTCCTGGAGGCTTGTCCCTACATTCCTCCCAGGCAGCACTCAAGCTCTGAGGTTTCTTCTGCGGAAACAGCCAGAGTTGAACAGGAACGTAGAAGCCGTTGCAACGAAATGTACTTTGACGCAAACATACTGGACATGAGACAGTGGTGCGCCACGGATGTTACCCTTATCAGGCAAGCAGCCAGACAGGCTGCCTGCCAAACTGTGGAGAACTATGAACGACAGTGTTCAACAGATGACTAGACACAATGAGCGGCCAATAATCGTTCTCGACGGTTTCAATGTCTTTCTAAGGCATTACTTTGTCAACCAGGAGGTCAACTCAAGGAGCCAGCCGGTTGGTGGGGTTGTGGGCTTCTTGAAGCACATTGATCACCTTGTGACAACCTTCTCACCTGAAAAGGTCTTTGTTGTTTGGGAAAATGGCGGTCCCTGTCCAAGAAGGAAGAGAATTCTGCCATCCTACAAAGCAAATAGGGCCAAGATCAAAGAGGTGAAGAATATCCAGGCTGGCAAGGCTGGCTCAATTAAGGATGCCCTAGCCCTTGATGATGAAACAAGGATTCAACAGCTCACAATTCTTGCTCAGGTTTTGAAGGCCACACCAATATGTCAGGTGTTTGTGCCTGAGACCGAATGTGATGACGTTATCGCCTACATGGTAAAGACTAAGTTTGCCAAACTCAAGAATAAGAAGTTCATCGTGTCAAACGACAAGGACTTCTATCAGTTACTTGATGACCCAAACGTAAACATATACGACCCAGCCACACGAAGTCTGGTTGATGGCAAGAAGGTGCAGGAGAAGTTTGGAGTATCTGCCAGAAACTTCTGTATCGCTAAGACCCTGGCAGGAGACAATTCAGACAACATAGATGGTGTCCCTGGTGTAGGCTTTACAACCGCCGCTAAACGCTTTCCTAGCCTCTCTTCCGAGGACATGGACGTTGACATAGCCCAGGTGATTAAAGAGGCTACAGAGGCCAATAGGGGCACCAAGAAGCCACCCAAGGTGTATGCGGACGTAATGTCCTCAGAGAAGCTCCTGAGAAGAAACTGGGAGCTGATGTACCTGTCAGATTCCAATCTCAGCGCATCCCAGATAGCCAAGGTTGACTTCATTTTGGAGAGCCACGAACCACGAATGGACAAGCTGGCTCTGATCAAATCCATCACCGAAGCGGGCATAAATAGCTCGTTTGACTTTGATCGTTTTTCCTCGCAATTACGCAATTTCATTAGGTAATTTGTCATTGCAACTTTAAGGAGAGAAAACTCCGAGAGTATGCTGGAAGACCTTACTGACCGGAGTATTTATGAGAACCACTATGGCAGCAGATGACCGCACGACAGAGTCGAGCTCCCTAAGCTCGAACGTAAAGGCACTTCATTCTTTGCAAAACAATTCAACAGTCTCCACAAAACAGTTTCCGGCACGACCCAACAAAATAGCAGAGACATCGACAATGAAGTCAGAACTGACGTTCTCCTTTGACAAGAGTTTTCAGGAGAAGATTATCCAGGCAATGATCGTCGATCGAGTTTGGTCATCTCAGATTTCTGAGGTTCTAAACGTAGATTTCTTTGAGTATGGATACTTGAAGAAAATTGCATCCTCCTACCTCTCATACAATGAGAAGTACAAGGAATTTCCATCCCTGGAGTTGCTGGCTACCATGACAGCAACGGACCTAAAGAACCCTGCCGACTCTCTGATGAGAGGACAGGTACATGACTTCCTGATAAAGGTCTCCGAAAACAAGGACCTTGGTGACCTTGGGTATGTCAAGGACAAGGCCCTGGACTTTTGTAAGAGGGCAGGCCTACAGAAGGCTCTGGAACAGTCAATCGAGTACATTGAGACAGAGAAGTATGAGAAGGTCGTTGACATAATCAAGAGGGCCATCACGGCTGGAAATGAGCACTCTCCCGGCCTGGACCTATCAAGCGATGTTGATGCCCGCTACTCAGAAACCTTTCGTAGAACCGTTGGCACCGGAATCGGTCTTCTAGATCAAAAGAAGGTACTAAACGGTGGTCTTGGAGCTGGTGAGCTTGGAGTTGTCATAGCGCCCACTGGTGTAGGCAAGAGCCACGTTCTGGTTCACTTTGGAGCCCAGGCCCTTCTCCAGGGAAAGAATGTTCTTCACTACACCTTCGAGCTTAATGAGAGGGCTCTCGGAATTCGTTACGATTCACACTTTCTTGGAATTGACTCCACAGAGTGCTCAGAGCATAAGGAGTTGATCAGAAACTTCTACGCAGACAACTCAGAAACGCTTGGTAGGCTGCGTATCAAATACTACCCAACAGGTGGGGCCACCGTCAACACTCTCCGTGCCCACATCGACAAGTTGGCGGTAGATGGATTCATTCCAAACCTAATCATCATCGACTATGCTGGAATCATGCGAAGCACGGAGAAGTATGAGCTTCTGCGCCTTGAATTGAAGAAGATTTACGAAGAGCTTCGTGGATTTGCAAACGAAGTGGATGTTCCGGTGTGGACCGCCTCTCAGTCAAACAAGGAAGGTGCCGACAAGGACTATGTCGATCTTACCAACATGGCAGAGGCATATGGACAGGCACACGTAGCAGACTTTGTTCTCGGACTTTCCAGAAAGTCCACCAACAAGGCTACTGGCTATGGTAATCTCTTCATAGCCAAGAATAGAGCAGGCATCGACGGTTTGCAGTTCCAGATTCACCTAGATACTGCAAGATCGAAGCTTCGCATTCTAACAGAAGACGAAGTGTCCTCCATGACACAGGATTCAGAACTGCTGGAAGACGGCAATCTCAAAAACTTCTTCCGACAAAAAATCAGAGACTATCAGAGAAAATGAGACGAAAAGACCTGCTTCGGGAAGCCACATTCCTTAAGCAGGTCGAGTCTTTTGTACAGACTAACACGCAACTAAGGAGAATCATGGTTTCGCATAATGAAGCAATGCCGGTAGCACTTGAATATTTTGACGGCGACGAGCTAGCAGCCTCGGTATTCTTGTCCAAGTATGCCTTGACGACCCCGGATGGGGATATTCTAGAGTCATCGCCAGAGGCGATGCATCGCAGGCTCGCAAGAGAGTTTGCAAGAATTGAGGCAAGGTATACGGGAGGTCTATCCGAAGACCGTATCTATAACTTGCTGAAAAACTTCAAGTTCATCATCCCTCAGGGATCACCAATGGCCGGTATAGGGAATCCCTATCAGGTGGTTTCGCTGAGCAACTGTTTCGTCATTGACTCTCCTGCCGATTCCTTTGGTGGAATTATGAAGGCTGATCAGGAAGAGGCCCAGATAATGAAACGCCGTGGAGGGGTAGGGTTTGACATTTCTACCATCCGTCCTCGTGGTCTTCCAACAAGCAATGCTGCCAAGACAACCGATGGTATCGGAGTGTTCATGGAGCGTTTCTCTAATACGTGCAGAGAGGTTGCTCAGGGCGGGAGACGTGGAGCACTCATGCTCAGCATCTCCGTTCACCACCCAGAGATAAAGACGTTCATCAACATCAAGCGGGATCTCAAGAAGGTTACCGGGGCAAACATATCCATTCGCCTCACGGATGAATTCATGAATGCCGTGAAGAATGAAACAAATGTTCAGCTTCGCTGGCCGGTAGACTCCACGACGCCAAGCATTTCTCAGGTGGTAAGCGCAAAGGATCTGTGGACAGAAATTGTGGAAAGCGCCCATGCAAGCGCCGAGCCCGGACTTCTGTTCTGGGACACCATTGACCGCAGAACTCCCACTCACTGCTATCCAGAGTTCAAGTCAACATCGACAAATCCTTGCCAGCCAGAATGGGCGACGGTTCTTACTCCTGAGGGAATAAAGACTTTCAAGCAAATTGATGTTGGTTCGACTATTTGGTCTGGTAAGAGATGGACAAAGGTCACCAACAAGGTTATGACCGGAGTTAAGCCTGTCCTGGCCTATAAGACAAGAGCTGGCGTTTTCTATGGAACAGAAAATCACAGGGTTGTGTCTGATGGTGTAAAGATAGAGGTAGCCGAGGCAGATTCTATTGATGTCTGCGTTGGCTCTTTGTCCGATGAACAAAAGAAAGAATCCTTGGATTCTTTGGATATTATGGATGGATTGGTCTGGGGAGATGGCATGACTCACAAGGCGTCAAATTATTTGACTGTTTTGTTAGTAGGAAAAGATGACCAGTGCTATTTCCAAAGCGAAATAAAAGATTTGCTCATAGAGCCTCGTCCTGGGATTACCGAGGAAGCATGGTTGGTAAAAACAAGAAATGAACTTCTTCCAAAGACGTACAATCGGGAATTGTCTAGTGACTTTGTTGTTGACAGCACTTCCAGGCAGAAAAGAGGCTTCCTGAGAGGACTGTATTCAGCCAATGGCAGTGTTGTGGCAAACAGAGTGACACTTAAATCCTCATGCAAGAAATTGGTCGAGCAAGTACAACTAATGCTGTCTAGCCTTGGAATTTCTTCCTATTACACAGTCAACAAGTCGCATGATGTTGAATTCTCAAATGGCACATACGAATGTCGAGAAAGTTACGATCTAAACATCGGCGACCTCACAAGTAGAAAGCAGTTTTCTAGCTTGGTTGGCTTCATTCATCCATCCAAGACATCAAAGCTTCTTGGAACTCTTGATTGCGAACCATCCAGCAAGGGCCCTAAGAAAACCTATGACATTGTAGAAACAGAGCTTCTAGGGGAAGAAAGAGTCTGGGATATAACTGTCGAAGCTGACGAGCACACTTACTGGACAGGTGGCCTGTTGGTGAGTAATTGCGGGGAGATCGTGTTAAGCCCCTATGATAGTTGCAGACTTCTACTTGTTAACACAGTTAGTTTCGTAGAAGACCCCTTCACGCCAAATGCTAGGTTTGACTATGTCAAGTATGCCGAGGTCGTTCGTGACGCTCAAAGGCTTATGGATGACATTGTAGACCTTGAAGTTGAGAGCGTAGATAGAATTCTAGCTAAAATTGAAGCTGATCCTGAGCCCGAAGATGTAAAAGCTGTAGAGGTCAAACTCTGGAACAAGATTCGAGCGGCCTGCATTTCGGGCCGCCGAACCGGACTTGGTGTTACGGCTGTTGGAGACATGGTTGCGGCCATGAACGTAAGGTATGGCTCTGATGAGAGCGTTGACCTGATAGAGGAAGTTTATAAGCACCTTGCCCTTGGGGCCTATCGTTCTACTGTGGAGCTAGCCAAGGAGCGTGGTGCCTTTCCAGCATTTAACTATGAACTGGAAAAGAACCATGAGTTCCTCAACCAGATTATGGACCTAGACCCCGTTTTGCGGGCTGACTGGGAAAAGTATGGACGAAGAAACATTGCCCTGACCACGACAGCCCCAGCAGGCTCCGTTTCGGTACTTACCCAAACCACCTCTGGAATCGAACCAGCTTTCCTGCTGAACTATACGAGACGCAAGAAGATCAATCCCGCTGACAGGGACAAGATCGTTCCAGATTTCGTGGATGAGCTTGGAGATGCTTGGCAGGAGTTTACCGTATACCATCACTGGTTTAAGAAGTGGATGGATGTCACCGGAAAAGTCTCCCCTAGCGAGAGTCCGTACTACGGAGCTACATCAGCAGACATTGACTGGGTCAACAAAGTGAAGGCTCAGGCCGCTGCCCAGAAATGGATATGCCACAGCATTTCCAACACCACAAATGTTCCTAACAACACGTCGGTTGAGACGGTCAAGGACATTTACATGACCGGCTGGGAGACTGGATGCAAGGGTGTCACCATCTATCGTGATGGTTCTCGCTCTGGAGTTCTGGTATCTGCCGATGAAGGCAGCAAGTCGAAAGAAAAGAAGGGCGGCGAGCAGTCTTCTGACTTTGACATGCACCACGCACCAAAGCGTCCAAAGGAGCTTCCGTGTGAAATTCATACCATGACAGTAAACGGAGAGAAGTGGACTTTCTTCATTGGAAAGATGTCGGGTCTGCCGTATGAAATCATGGGCGGGCTATCAAAGTTCGTGAACATTCCTAGACGTGTAAAGACCGGGAAGATCATAAAGCATAACGGCCCTCAGAATCCAGTTGCAAGGTATGACCTTCACTATGACTTTGAGAAGGGGCCGGAGGACGAGGCAATCATCAAGGACATTACAAGCGTATTCGATAACGCTACCCACGCTGCCTTCACTCGCACAATTTCTCTAGCTCTTCGTCATGGGACTCCAGTCCAGTATATTGCCGAGCAAATACAGAAAGGTTCTGAGAAGGAGGACGATCTCTTCTCCTTTTCTAGGGCCATTGGAAGAGTGCTAAAGCAATACATCCAAGACGGAACGAAGGTTTCTTCTGACAAGAAATGCCCTGACTGTGGGGCTTCCGACCTTACCTATCAGGAAGGCTGCGCCACCTGCATTTCCTGCGGCTACAGCAAGTGTAAGTAACCAAGCAAATGCACCATAATCAAGGGAGAAGGGGTTAACGCCTCTTCTCCTTTTGTGCTATTATTTAAGCCTATGCTCTCACCTCAGATGCCGCCAGAGACGATAAAGATACGAGCCCTAAATCGTCAAAAGGAGCATGTGGCCACTACAAAGCCGCAGAATGCTTTGCAATTCCACAAGAATGAGCTAATGCATACTGCAAGTGGTAGGGTGTTTTCTCTGACGATACTTACCTCCACCACGAAGTCACCTTGGCTCACCATTGAAGTGGTAGATGGCCACAAGAAGAAGAGTTTGGTAGAGGTGTTTGATCGCTTTGCTGGAAAGGTGCAGTGCTCCTGCGAAGTCTTTACGCATGACCGCTCCAACTATTGCGTTCACATTGCCGCCATCGACAATGTCAAAAACAATAAGGCTTTGTTTGAAAAACAGGACAGGAAGGTCGGCGTATGGACCAAGTCCTACGCAAATAGAATCTCCCTACTGCCATTCTCCCTGAACAGCTACAAGGGCAGCCCCTTCACCTTCTATGACGCTGCAACAAAAACTATAACGACCTATGACGGCTCTCTGGGCAAGAGCGCAACGCCCGTGGATAGTGTCGCCGTAAAGACCTGCCGCAAGTTGTTTGCAACTGGCAAACTGCTTCTGCATGAACCTCCTGCAACAGAGCAGCTAGACCCATCCCAGCTTCCAGATGACGCTGGTCTTCTTCAGGAGGTCCAACTATACGACTACCAGAAGACCATATTTCAGAAGATGGTGCTTGCGAAGAGAGCAATTTGCTCTATGACAATGGGTGCTGGCAAGACGATCTCTACTATCTGCTGTTTTGCCTGGATTCAGAAGTATGATAAGCCCGATGCTCGACTTTTGGTTATTTGCCCAAAGAGCCTAAGATTACAATGGGGGAGTGAAATTAAGCGGGTTCTTGGACAGTCCAGTGTTCAGATTATGAAAGCAGAGGACCTCAAGAAGCCCGGAAACATCTTCATCACAACCTATCAGTACTTTACCAGACACGTAGAGGAGTTCGCAAAGGTTCAGAACTATGACTGTGCCATAGTGGACGAGATACAGTTTGTCAAGAATGCTGACACAAAGACTTGGCAGGCCATTAGTCAGCTTAAGACGGACTATTTCTATGGCCTGTCAGGAACGGTTATTGAGAACAGGCTCGACGACCTCTATTCCATTATGGAAATCATACATCCTGGTCTTCTTGGTCCTAAGTGGAAGTTCGATGAAACGTTTCAAAACCTCCTACTAATCTCCAAGACAAAGATTCTTTACAAGGGCACCAGGAATATCCCTATCCTTCAAAAGGAGCTAAAGAATCATGTGTTTTCCTATGATAATTTGCAGTTGCCAGACATCGAGCACAACTTCATTGACACGACGCTGACAAAGTCAGAAAAGGGTCAACATGACCTGTACATGGAAAAGGCCAAAGAGCTGATAGCCAAAAGCCTCAACGGTACACCGATGGCTTTTCATCGTCTAATGATACAGGCCTACTTGCTAAAGGCAAGACAGGCATGTAATGGTGAAGAGCTACTGAATAAGACACCATCTCAATACCCATCGGCCAAGGTCTCCAAGCTTTTGGAGATTGTCAACGACGTTTGCGTTGTGGCTGGAGAAAAGTTGGTTGTGTTCTCTGAGTGGACCGAGATGCTTGACATATGCAAGCGGTTTGTAACCGGTGTTGTTCCGGGGTTCGTATCGTACACTGGCAAGGAGAGTTCAAAGCAAAGAGCAGCGGCCCTCATCAAGTTTCAAACAGACCCTGACTGTAAAATCTTCTTCTCATCAGATGCGGGAGGTGTTGGTCTGGATGGTCTACAGCTTGTGGCAAACAACATACTGCACCTAGAGCTTCCATGGAACCCTTCAAGGCTTGACCAGAGAACGGGTAGGGTCTACAGGCTTCTTCAAACGAAGAACGTTAAAGTGTTCTACATCGTTTCAAACGGCGGAATTGAGCAACAGATCAAGAACCTTCTAACTGAGAAAAGATTGGTGAGGGAGATAACCCTCAAGGATCTGTCTATCTAGTTATTTCCATGAGCACTATTCACAAATTGCTAAACGAATTCGTCTCGCTCCTCGTAACAGAGACGTTGAGGGCGAAACTTACTGAGGCCCCGATAAAAAGGAAGATGCACATTCCTCTTCCTCAAGACCTTCTTGATATTTCAAAGCTTTTCCAGGGTGCTGGCAAGGAGTTCTTTCTGGTTGGCGGCTCGGTAAGAGACGCTCTCCTCGGTAAGGAACCAAAGGATTTGGATGTGGCTACAAATGCCACGCCAGACCAAGCCCAGGAGATTCTTTCCAAAGATCCATCCATCAAGGTCTTGGAGCTTGGTAAGGCCTTCGGTGTTATCAAGGCCTTAACCTCCGATGGCAATGAGTATGAGATTGCTACATTCCGCAAGGATCTTTCCGGTGGAAGACGACCGGATGCTGTAGAGTTCACAAGCATTGAACAAGACGTGGCCCGGCGGGATCTCACCATGAATGCCCTCTTCTATGACATAGAGAAGGGAGAGGTTGTTGACTTTGTTGGAGGAATGGATGACATTGAGAAAGGCATTGTACGAACGGTTGGAGATCCTAGCGAACGCTTCGGTGAAGACCGACTTAGGATCCTTCGAGCCCTTCGTTTTGCTGGTAGGCTTGGCACTAAGCTGGATGGAGCCACCGCAGCAGCGATTAAGGCGGATAACTCCCTGGCTCAAGTCTCAGGAGAAAGAATCCGAGACGAGTTCATCAAAGGAATAAAGAGCGCCAAGAGCGTCCCATACTTCCTGAGCATGATTTCTGAGTTTGGCCTTTGGACTCAGATTTTTCCTGGCCTCGCTGTAAACACCACAAAATTTGCTGAAACAAAGAACGTCCCGGTGCAGCTAGCTCTTCTTCTATCACCTAACAGAGATTGGAAGAAGCTAACCAACAGGATGAACGCTTCAAAGTATCCTGCTGATGAAGTCACTCAGGTTGGGTTCCTCAGCCTCTTCCAGGAGCTTTCCCCAGATTCGGCCTTCAAGCTCAAGAAGCTATTTAGGTCTTCAAAGCTTACCAACAAAGATCTGATGGAGTTTTCAAGGCTATCAGGTAAGCCCGACCTAAGACTGGTTTCTGCCTTTGTGAAATACACCCCAGCCGTTACTGGTGCCGAACTTCAGGCGCAGGGTTTCTCTGGTAGGGAATTGGGCCAGGAACAAGATCGACTAGAAACGCAAGCATTCAAGAAACTACTGCAAGGTAAGGCGTAATTATGATCAGCTACTCTGGAATTGTGTTGGACGAAAAGTCTCGTACGAAGCTGCTTGAAATCTTCAAGCCCACCTGGGAAGATGAAGATGGTTGGGAGACGATTGCCCATCACATGACCATTAAGATGGGTCCTCTTCCAGAGGATAGAAGAAACATGATAGGTTCACGTTTCACCATGCGTGTTGTTGCCTTTGCAGGCAACGACAAGGTGAAGGCGGTTGAGGTGGAGAGCCCCATAGACACCATCAATAAAACACCGCACATAACCCTCGCTGTCAATAGAGGGAATGGCGGCAAGCCTATGATGAGCAATTCCCTGACAAACTGGGTTCCTGTTAAGACCGAGCTATATGTTACTGGCATCGTTGAGGAGGTTGCTGCCTCTGAGTCGAAGACTCTCAAGGAGTCATCCTCCTCTGCTGGAGCAGTACCTGCTGTGCTGAGCGAAAGCATTGTCCACCTCGAAAACCTCAAACCGGCACAGCTCTTGGCATTTTTGAAGACCTGGAATGAGAACAGCGACCAGTATCACATATCTGAGAAGGTTGATGGCAACTATATGGCTCTCGGGGTAGAGGGCGGGCGCTTTTATCTCAGGAGTAAGAACAGGGCTTGGTACTCTGCCGATCAAGTGCCGAACGTCTTCTTCTTGCATGACTTCAAGAGATTCTTCACCCTGCTCGAAAACATTCCATGGAATGAGATCATTGGAAGGCTAGCAAAGAAGTATCGCTTTAACTTTGCTGGTGACTTTGAAATAGAGGGAGAGGCTGTTCCTTCCTTTGATCATAACATCGTCGTGTATGATGAGAAGAAGATTGGGGACGGTGTTTTCATCATCTTCAACACAAAAACCAACATAGGTAAGGAACAGACTGGCCAGAAGGATCGGGCTCTGTCAAACCCTGATCTCTGGAAAGAGCTAGCTGCTCTTCTAAATCAGACAAGTCCAATCAAGTTCCACTCGGTACCAACCGTCTCTCTTGGCAACCTGTCCTTTGACAACCAACTGGTCCTGGATCTTTCAAGCCTGATAGACAAGCACGCCAATATTTTTGCAAACCCCGCTCGGACACCTGAGGACAAGGCGCTTAAGGCGTCTCTTATGGCAGCAGTCCTAAAAATCGGCAAGACAGCCAAACAGAGCATCCTACAGAAGAACATTCGCAGCCAGTTTGGGCCTGATGTAGAAGGTATCGTTATGGCTGGCCCTGGAGGGGACTTGATTAAGGTTGTTGACATTGACAAGTTCACTCAAACGAAGAAGGCAAACTGGCATTTTATTGACATGCTGATCGGTGCCGAGGAAGAGTTTAAGGCGGCAGTCAAGGATGACCCTCGAGCCCTTGTGAGTGCTCTGTCTAAGTGGGAAAGAAAAATTGCAGTCATCGAACGGGACTTCAAGAAGAACGGCACAAAGTTCCTCACGATTCAGAAGAAGTTTCAGGACACTGACAACAACATCAAATACGCAAAAGCACTCATCCAGGCCATGCGTAACGAGCTCAAGGCAGGAAATCCACCAGATGCCGTAGTGGAGAAGTATCGTGCCAGAGCCCTTGTAACAGAGGGCTATGGAAAGTTTCGACAGTCCTTTAGGTCTAACAAGGAACAGGAGACGGCTCCTACTCTTGAGGAGGGCGGGCACGTCTTTAAGATGCCAGCTTCTGCCATTCCTAGGGAGCTTGTAAAGCCCAACCTTAAAAGAGCAATGGAACTTGCAGGCCTCGGAAACGTTCAGTATGAGTTGATTGGCAACCAAAATAAGCCTGTAACCAATGACATTGACGTAGCCGTTGACATGAAGGATGTTGCCGAGGCTTACGGGATTGAGGATCCAGGGAAGTTCTGGGACTTGGTTGGGCCCATCATCGAACGAAAATCAAATGTGCAGGTTTCTGTAAACAGGGCATTCCAGCAGTTCCATCTAAGGGTTCCATTCCTTGACAAAAACGGTCAGCAGCTACCAACCACGCTTCCATCGGGTGAGGTCATCGACGATGAGCCTGGATTCATTCAGGTTGACGTGTTTGTTGGTTCAAAGGACTGGATGAGGGATACGAAGTCGGGCTCGCCCGCTGACAGCAAGTACAAGGCGAAAGTCCGCAACATATTCCTGATTGACATATTTGGTTCCTATCGCTGGTCTTTGCCCAATGACGAGCCGAACACATTCTGGCGTTACATATTTGGAGATCCTTCCGGCCTTCGGCTTGTTCAGTATCGAACTGATCCGACAACCGGCAAGTCTGTCAAAATTAGGGAGCAGGTTACGACCATGGACTCAAAGGTTGTGGCCGAGATGCTTTTTGGACCAGGAACAACCTGGGCAGACATCTCCTCCTTTGAGAAGCTTTTCTCTTTGTTCAAGAGCCCAAAGTTCAAGTTCCCAAGCAAGAGAGACGCCATACTTCAAACGTTCGTCAAGAGTCTTAAGAACGCCAAGACGGAAGTTCCGACAGAGGTAGCAGAATATTTGGCCTAGGCTCTTGGTGTAGCCAGAGGCACCTCCTATTTAGGAAAATGAGGTGCCTTCATGCCATTTCCTTCTTCGGGTCCTGTGGGTAGCAGCAAACTGACTTCGCTTCTGTTTTTCCTAATGATACTGCTTTGGAGCGCCTCGTGCCTTAACCAAGCACCAGGAAGTAGGCAGACAGTGAATCTGGCAACCGACCTCGATGAAATAGAAAATGGCC
>Ga0105097_10001129_pt1 | contig 12595 bp, 17 predicted proteins | sample PPLLak12cMay2015_FD_87035 | JGI IMG/M metagenome (GOLD analysis project Ga0105097, IMG submission 87035) | Freshwater sediment microbial communities from Prairie Pothole Lake near Jamestown, North Dakota, USA - PPLs Lake P7 Core (1) Depth... | ecosystem: Environmental > Aquatic > Freshwater >... | reverse complement strand
TCTGTGATGTAGGAGAGGTTAATTTCAGAAGCACAGGTACAATTGACTTTATCACTACATCAACTCTCTGCTTAGTTCAGTGGGGGACGTTATTTGACAATAGGAATTCCACCGTCACGTCCAATTCAGCCAAGAGAGTCTCGTGGGACAACGTAGCGGGTACAAGCAATTTTATCGATATCCCCCAACCAGCCTCCACAGTCACGACTGGAGGAAGTATAGGCTTTGCGATGATAGCCAAACCTAATGAAGTTGTCTTTGCTGTACGAGATGGAACATCAGGTGTTCCTAATCCTCTTGTATTTAATATCAACTCGGCAACCTTTGGCTCTGAGACGACCTTTTCCAATCAACCCAATTTTCCGTACCAATTCAATGGAAATACCTTTATCAATGGAATTCTTGAAGCGCAGACAATTATTGCGTTATCAAGTATCTTTGCCACTTCTACGTTTGTAGATGCGCAAATCTCAACTGCCTCAATTGTCGCAGATGTGGCGATTCTTACAGAACTTTATGGAAAAGAAGGATATTTTTCTACTTTAAAATCTAGCTCGAATTTTACAAACGATTACATTACTACTCTGAGTCGTGTGCGAATGGCTGGATTTCAAACACCTTTATCTATCGTTACAGGCAAAGGAACCAACTTTTATGACACTTCAGCCCGTTTTGATTTTGTCACGGACACATCTCCTCAAGCGATTTATTTAGAAAGCCAACCGAATAACAATACATTAATGTCTATTTTTTCCACGAATATTGAAATTCCTAATCTTGTTGTTGAGAATTTGACAGCTTCAAATTTAATTTATGGAAAAGCAGAAGCTCCTAATATTGAAACATCTACAATTGTCTTTGGATGGACTGGAAGTTTTGATATACCCACTATTCCTAAATTTTCACTCTCGCAAAGTTTAACTACAGCGCCAGGATTGGTCTATAACACCTACGCTGCCGCCTCGAATCAAGCATTAAATATTATGGGATTTAGCAATACTGTCAATATGTTAGCCCAACAATTCTCAACGCCTCTTACTTATCTTAATACAACGTTTGACGCAACGAATATTCAAGGATGGGCATCCACGATTTTTTTCAATGCACAATCTACAACGTGTAGAGTCAATCTTGCATCCAATTCAGGAAAAGGAGAATTATCCTTACAAGGACAAACGCATCCTGTAGCTGTTTCCTTAAATACGTTTGGAGATGTTGGCGGTATTGCTATACCCGTTCCTGTTGGCTCTACGTATAAATTTACCTCTGATGGAACGACTTGGGCGACTCTTTCGAATGCTCCCACTCCTGGAACAATTCAATACAACAACGCACTTCAGATCACGATGGACTTTGAAAATACAAATATATCTACTACAGATACTCTTAATATTAATGCAGAGAAGATAAATTTAAATGGAATTGTTAATATCCCTCAATCACAATTCTCTAATATTTTTGTGAATGGACTTGTGAGTTCAGTCTCTGCTCGTGTCGATGCTCAAACTGGAAATGGGTTTATCGCTCAAACAACCTATACTGGTAGTTTTAGTTCTCAACCTGCGATAACTCCTCTCAATCTTTCTTATACAGCGAATACAACTGATTTTCTAACAACTCGAGACCTTCTTTTACCATCTCGTGGATTTAACTTATTTAATAGTTTTAATCTACAAGAATGGAATAATACAGTATATAATCTTGATACAACTCCTGCTGCAGGAAGACCTGTAATCATTGTAGGAGAAGTCTTAGAAGTTAGTCCCACTCGTATTCCTTATTCAGGTCAATTTTGGATAAACAACTCAATTGACGCAGTTCCTCTTGTTACAACAATTTATCAGAATATTGAAGGTGTTCTTACTTCAATAGGAGTTGCTGGTGCTTCAGGAACAGAATATACTCGTGTTTCTACATCAAACGGAACTACGTGGGTTATTCAAAACAATGTCCCTAGCCCTCAAGGCACGACTCCTGCTACCTATAATAACTTTTATCAAGTTCAAATGAATAATCGAGTAACAACTGTAAATTCTGGAATGCCTATGGTGTATAATATGCCTAATTTAGTTTATAATACAAATAAAACATTCTTTTTTTCTCCAATGATTCGTGTTGCAACAATAGACGCAGATAGTTTCAATACACGAGAAGCAGGAATGGAAAATGTCTCTTATTTTGATGGGAGTGTAGTTTTTAGTGGAGGCCCTGAGGTTTGGCAAAGTGACGCATTGAATCCTATTATTAATTATACGAATACAAGCTATTATTCTGTAGCAGGCTGGGAAGCGATGATATCTATTTCGCGAATCAGAACAGATAATGATATTCCTATAAGCTGGGAAGTAAGCCCTGTGGCCTTTCCAGTTGGAGGAGGAGCGACTGATTTTATCTGGGGGTCTTCTCGCTATCTTCAAGTCAGAACAATTGGAAGTCCTTCTGCAAGTTTAACAGAACGATATTTGATGATTCCTAAAAATTATTTTAACTTCAATTGGCAGGGACAAGGGCCAATCTAATGTTACAAGTCTATTCTGAAATGCCATCCGTGATTTACCCGATAGGAGCCATCTTAGAAGATGAAAAAATGATTATGAAAGTATTAGAATTCAAAGAAGTAAGAACAGCTCATAGTTACAAAGTAGAAGTACTACAATGGAAAGTTATGCCTCCGGAACTTATACAACGACACATGGATATGAAGACTACTTGGATTCTAATAACACCCTATAGCATACCAAAAATAACTGTACATAAGTAAATGGCCAGTGCATGGATACAAATCAGTCCCTTTGTCAATCGTTGGTTTGGCTCTGGAGTACGAAGCACAGTCAATCGCAAAAACATCTTAGACCCACCTCCTGAACCAGACCTCTTTCGACCTAGTGATATTTCAGGTCTTCAAGGATGGTTAGATGCAGATGACCCAAGTACAATCGTTACAGATTCTTCAGGAATTAATGTTCTTTCGTGGGCGAACAAAGGAGATTTATCAGGAAATTTTGATTTATCAGGTTCAGCAGACGTTCAATATGGAGTGAATACGGTCAATGGTCTCAATGTCGTTACCTTTACCCCGCTTTCCTTTATGAGTGGGATATTTCCTCTGGATTTTCAAGATAGGTCTATCTTTATTGTATCACGACGCACGGAAGATATTTCGGGGTCGTTAGCTTGGTGGGATTCGGATGATTCAAACGGTATGACGACAGTGGTAGAAGTGGATGGAACAGATTTCAAATATATTCTTAAACATAATGGGTCTCCTCCTCCTATTAAAGTAGCCTTTACTACCCCAATTGACACAAAAAATAATGCTGAGTTGGTGACCTTTATAAATAGTTCTACAGACCTCTCTGGAAACTATGGCGGATTGAATGGGATACAACAGACACTTACAAATAGCCAACTTGCAGACTATAATACAAGTTCAATTACCTATTATCTTGGACACTACTTGGATGGTGATATATTACACAATACTTTTGATATGTGCGAGATACTGATATATGATTCAGTATTGACTGCTGACCAACAACTCGAAGTGGAAGTCTATTTACAGAGAAAATGGAGAGTCAAAGTTCCTCCTGTGCCTCCTGTACCGTTTGCTCCTACCGATTTGTCTGGCCTTCAAGTCTGGCTAGATGGGGCGAATACAGGGTCTCTTTCCCTCAGTGGGTCTGATGTATTGAGCTGGAGCAATGTTGGGTCTGCGGGTGGTCTCTTTAGTCAAACCAATGGTGTCGCAACGTATGTCAGTTCGTCAGTCTCAATGCCCACAGGAGGAACTCTGGATGCCTATTTCTCCTTGCCCTATTATTCCAGAACACTCTTTGCGGTAGTTGAACCTGTAGGTGAGTTATCGACCTATTTGTACCCATATCTGAACTTTATGGATGGACAAGCTTCAGATGCAAGACAGGCAGGATTGAGTTATGACAGCGGTGGAGATACCTTTAACTTCACTATCTGCCAGTCAGGTGCCAATTGTCCTATTGTGGCTCCCTTCAATCCAATGCCTTCAGGTCTGTTGTTGGTGACTGGTGTGGTCGATAGCAATGATGCCTCTAATAATGCTGGATATTTGAATAACGGTTCCAACATTAATACCTCTGCGGATTTAGGCAATCTGTTCAATCAAAATCCCGTTCCCTATATAATTGGGTCGAGCAATGCCTCAGGTCCAGAGTTCCGAATGGCTGAGTTCTTAGAATATGACAGCGTCTTGTCCTCTGGCGATATCAGCACAGTCACATCGTATTTGAATACAAAGTGGAGTCTTGTCTCTAAATAATACCCAGTCGTTGTAGATGGTTGTCACATTCAAGAACAAATTCAATGCTAAATACGGCTTTCCTAAAGATGCTTCTCATAGCCTTTTGGAAATCAGCAGACTCACGGGCTTTCAACTCTCTGGCCTCCAGACTATCTTCAACAAAGGCATAGGGGCGTTTAAGACCAACCCTCAAAGTGTCAGACCTACAGTCACTTCTCCAGAACAATGGGCGCAAGCACGTGTGTATAGTGCGGTGATGGGTGGCGCAGCAGCCCGAGTGGATAAGAAGCATCTGATTAAAAAATAACTCTCTACTAGAATGTCTTATGCAAGCTGGTATGGTGCTGCCCAGAACTCTGCTGTCCCCGACAATAATGTCTATACGACTGTCACTCAGAACGGCTCAAACTACACCACCAATGTCAATGTAGTCCCAGAGGTAATTAGTCGCACCAGCGTCTTATCCACAATGGTGGATGAAGTGACTACAACCTTCTTTAGCGTCTCCAACGTACAGCCTGGCTTGTATAAAGCAGGAATGTATTTCCAATGCGGAACGGGCGCTGCTGATGTCTGGCAAGCCAGAGATTATTTGAACTTCTTCGTAGCCTCTCAGGACTTTCTGAATAATCCCAATAATTCGAATGCAGCCTCTCGGTACAAGACACGCAACAGCACAGTCACACCCTTTACAATGGGATTTGACCCAATAGGTGGCGCAAATGGCTCTGTGAATGGTCAGCACTACGGATTCCTTGAAATCAGCAGCCCTCAAACTGTGAATTTTTGTGCCTATATGGAAGACTTTGCTGACAATCCCACCACTCACTCCGTCTTTATGACTGACCCGTTTATCCAGAAAATTGGATGAAGGGTATAGAAAAAACACAACCATTACGATACTCTTTTCGGCATTCTTTTCTCATCCTATAGTATTACGATGGAAGACGAATTAAAGAGTGATGACTTCGTCCGTGAGTCCCCCAAACCTAAGACGACACGTGAGCGCACTGAAAAGCAAAAGGCAGCAGCCCAAAGGATGATGGTGGGTCTGAAAGCCCGTCGTGAAGCCATGAAGAAGGCTCAAGAGGATGAGGCTGAAATGCTCAAAGCAGAGAAGGATGAATTGAAAATCCAAGCTAAGCAGCGTGAGCGTCTTGAGAAGGCTAAATTCCAGAAGAAGAAGTTACCACCCCCTTCTGAACGCCCCCCTTATGTTACGGCTGCGGAACTGCAAAAGTTCAAATTGGAAATGCTTGAGGTTATCAAGCCAGTGAAGGTCATCAAGGAAAAAGAGGTAGAAGTGGAGAAAATCGTAGAGAAGCCCGTTATCGTTGAGAAAGTGATTGACCGTCCTACGACAAAGATAATTTCAGGCAATGAACTCTTAGATAGGATATTTTTTAATAAGTGAATCTAGTAGAATGCTACGTGGATTAAATCTAGCCAACCCGTCCCGAGTGCAACAAGCCCCAGACCATAAAGCTCTTGACAAGACTACTATTCTTGTAGTAGAAAGCCAACCTCTCTCTCTTCCTCCGATAGCCCAAGTGTATCTTGAACCAGGTATCAACACCAAACTTACAAGACGTTCGAAGCCCAAAACAAATTATACGCTTCCGTCCGATCTACCTCAATTTCCACTTGGCTTCGTTCCAGTCAATCAGACTCCTGGCGCACGTGGCGAAGAACCCGCTATTGTACCCCAGAAAGAACTTATCCCAGAAGACTTATTGAAAGTCTTTCAGAAAGTGGAATCTGAGCGTCTGGCTAGTGAGAAACCCAGAATCAAGAGGGATGTGGGTACAGCTGTATCTCGTCAAATCCTAGACACTATGCGTGAACGTGGCGAAGACATGAAGGTGAATGATATGATGAGCAAGGGATTTAGTGCAGAGGAAACTGCAAAAGCAATGGATGGCCTCCGTGAAGAACGAGCCAGACAAGAAGCCCGTAAGCCCCCTTCCGCACGGTCTGTAGAAGATGCTTTAAGTCAACTCTACGGAAAACCTGCTTCGTCACCCAATGGCGATGAACCTACAGCCCCTTAATAGATGAAACTCGTGAGTCTGAAACCAGCAAATGACAATATCCATAAATACGTTGTAGTCTTGGATATTGGCGAAGGACGACGAAAGACCATCCGCTTTGGAGCGTTTGGAATGTCTGATTTTACAAAAAATAAAGATGAAGCCCGTAAACAACGATACCTAGACAGACACAGGGCAAGAGAAAATTGGAATGATATACTTACTAAAGGAGCGTGGAGTCGTTGGTTGCTTTGGAACAAGCCTACGATTACTGAGTCTCTGGCGGATGTGAAGTCTCGTTTTGGTCTGTAGTAGCATCAGAGAAGTGATTCTCAACAACCGTTATTGCTGGAGCTTCTGGGGCTTCCAGGACCGGACGATTCCCTCCTGGCTTCGCTTCAATCACTTCTATCTTGCCCGTGTAGGAATGCGAAGAGGATTTCATCCACGATGCTTCTTTCAAGAACTCTTTCATATTCATACACTCTTTCAAAGGAAGGTCGTGCTTTTCGTACCAGTGGCTCGGATACACAAATTTCTCAAAGTCCGGTGTTGCCCTCAACTCTGCAAGGAGTTCTTCCTCTGTCATCGCAGAATAATTCTTTGGGAGAAGAGAGGAATACAGGGCGACATAGTCATTCTTCATCATCTGCTTAATCTTCGCATCTACCTTGTTCATCTTCTGTTCCATATTCTAGAAGAGCATAAGAAAATATTCGTAGTCTTAATTGTACTCGTTGGAGTAGTTGTCTTAAAAAAAACTCTCCTTAGTAGATGTTGTTTCCGTGTCACATCTGTGGGGAAGAGAAAGGGTGGCGTGATTATAAAAATATATCTCACTTCTCAGCCTACAAGAAAAAGCGTCTTCAATGGTGTCGTGACTGTCAAAAAATGTATGTAAATATGAAACGGGACAAGGAACTCCGATCTGAAGTGAGAAAGCAAAAGGTTAATTATCTTGTCTCCTTCTAGAATGTCCTTCCGAATCGCCATCCCCTCTTTTAAAAGAGCCTTAATGCTGTGTCAGAAAACGTTATTCTTTCTGTCAGAGCAGGGAATCCCATCGTCCTTGATTGATATCTTTGTAGCTAGTGAGGAAGAGAGACTTGCATACAAAACCGTTGTTCCAGAAGGATTATATGACAAAATCATTGTAGGACATCCAGGAATTAGCAGACAACGTTCTTTTATTCGAGAGTACTATGACGAAGGTCAGAAAGTCTTTTCAATTGATGACGATATAAGAGGGATTGTTACACTAAATCCAATCTTTGATTTAACTAATTTTATTGAAATGATGTTTTCTTTGTGCGAAACGCATGAAGTGACTATGTGGGGTACATACCCTGCTTCTACTACGTTATATATGAAAAATGAAATACGAAAAGGTGTCTTCTATATCGTCGGATGCTTTTATGGTTTCATAAATCGCAAAGAAATGTGGTATCCTTCATTGGATGGAAAAGAGGATATGTGGGCATCCTTATACAGAGCAAAACAAGATGGTTCTGTACTACGTTGTAATTGGGTAGCTCCCAAGACAACCTATTGGCTAAAGAATGGGGGGTTGCATGCAGCAGGGAGAACAACTGAAAAAGAACACCTATGCTGTGATGTTCTTCTTACTATGTTCCCAGAGTATTGTAAAGAAGTCTATGTACGAAAGAATGGACATCCAGAAATCAAACTCAAGAAGTTACCCTATATCCTAGTATAGTTCCTAGTTCAGTTTTATTATCAACCTTTAATTTTATTTCTTGACTTTAAAGATAGGTATTCTAACTCTAAAAGAGTATTCTATATCATAAAGTATTCTATAGCAACCTTTACTAACCTTTACTTTTTATAGTTTACTAAAGGTAAAGGTAAGTTTTTCAAAAGGTGAAAGATTATAAAAAAAATTCTCTAGGAGGGTTTCTAAAATCCTACCTTTACCTTTACTAGTAAAGGTTCAGTAAAGGTTCAATAATAATACACTATGACATAAAAGAACTATTTACAAATAGAATACTCATCTCTATAATCATGAAAGATTTCTAAAGGTTCAGTAAAGGTTCAGTAAAGGTTTCTAAAGGTTCCCACCTTTTTGGAAGTTCCCGGTAAAGGTTCTCCAGCCTAAATAAAATATTTCTACTAAATATAATGAGCAAGTTCCATCTAGAAGAACCCAGCGATAAAACGAGTAACGTCAGTAAAGGTTGCCCTTATTGTGATAATAGGGTACAAAGTGGATATTTGATAAAACATATTCTACTTCAGCATACGAAAGAGTTATTCGCAAAAACTACAGAAGGAATTATAAATCGCAGAAGGATTCACGATGAATCACTCTATAGAATTCCTTTTGTATTTAAATTTCCGAGTCAAGAAAATAAATTATTCTGTTGTTTGCATTGTCAAGTGGGAGTAAAAAAAGAAGCCTTTGCTGAAAAACATTCTCATGCAAAAGAATGTAGAGATGGACACAAAGCAAAAATCATAGAATTAAGAGTACAATTTCCAGCAGATTTCACAGATATTGTAGAGGGTGTTGAACCTGTAGCAGAAGAAGAATCTATATCCCTACCAATTCAAAAAGCCCCTGCAGTAAAAGCAAAGACAGTATTACCTTCTGCGAATAAAGATGCGTTCAAAAAATTATTCAAGCGTGTATGTTTTAATTTAGCAGAAAGCGAGCGTCTTGTATCTCAAGCAGATAAAAGAATTGATTGGCTTGTTGAGAATGAATTTATTACAAAAGAAGAAGCAATGAATATTCCAAATTCAGATGAACAAGAAGATGATTCGTATGCAGAAGGATTCTTAAAAGCTAATGAGCGTCTCTTAAAAGAATGTGGATTAGAATGGTTGAGGAAAGCAGATTTGCTTGACTAAACAACTTCATAGAAATAAGAACAATAGTCTAGGAACTTTTTTTCATTAGCACTAGTAGATTTCTTATTGAGCAGATATTCAATAGCAGCAGTATTTTGTGCTAAGTCAAAATATATCATAAAGGTAGAATCATACACAATAATGGTTGATTCCATCTTTCCAGCTTTACGAAGACACGTCTTACAGAGAAACTTCTGTTGTTTTCTACGCTCAAGAACATTACCAAGAGGAATATTACACTTATGACACTGCATAGAAGGGTCTAGCCATCGTTTTGCACAATCTCCTCCAATATTCAATAGTTCTTGAGTGACATTATTTTGAATAACAAAGATATTTTTAATATCTTTGGTACAAATACAAAATCCACCATCTTGCATATAAGATACAGAATCTAATAGTTTCCATTCAGAAACTGGGTCTTGTTTGTTTTGAGAATGCTCTCGTAAGATTTGCATAAACATTCTTGCATAATATTCAGACGAGACTTCCATCGTTTTCTAAACTAGGACAAAGAAAATAGTTGTCAAATTTTTAGTGTCGTTTATAGCCTTTCAAGGGATGAGGTAAGCCCTCTTTCTTATCAATTCTTTCGTCTCCTCGATAGAACACCCATTCATCTCCTTCTTGTCGAACAGATGGATTGGGTACATCAATCTCCCAACGAGCGTCATCATAGAGATAATAAACAAGACTGAATCGTTCTCCAGTAAAGGGTTTCACACTGTGCAACACTTTGCTGAAGTCAGTAACAAGTGGTCTATGACAAACATTATGACTTCCTTTGAGATTTCCTTCATGAATGACTAACTCTCCTCCCGTGTAGTCTCCAAAGGCAACCACCAGAGACTCTCCTATATTGTTCTTATCGTAGTGCGGCGCACAGACATAATTCTCATTGACAGTAATAGCATTATAAGGAATATCTACATACTTCTCTCCAAACTCTAAGAGTAATTTAAAAAGATACGGTCTCTTCCAACATTGTCTTGAATAATCGGGAGCTTGACTTCTCTTGCCTACAAGACCGAAGGCTTGGCTTCTGCCTAGTCCCGTTCTGATTCTGTATCCATTAATCCCAAGACTCTGCCGATGGAGTTCCTCTACAATAGGTTGGAAGGCTTCAGCAGCTAATCTCATTTCTTATGCATAAGATTTTATTTGTTGGCTAGAATATATGTTAAAACACTTCGGCAGACAGATATGGAAACAAAGCAGAGATATCTCCGTCTTAAATTATCCTAAACATCTTATTTATGAGATTTATACAAATCAGGGATATTTCTATGTCTCTCATAACAAAGAGACAGACAAATTTGAAATCTTAGAAGATAAAAAAAAAGTAGAAGAGTCAGTTCGTAATTCAGATCGGACTCTCTTCATGCCTACACTCGAATAATTAAATTACATCGCTTCTTCTGCCTTCTTCTTTTCATCTCGCTGTTTTTTGTATTCAATTGTCTTCTCATCTTTCTCTTCTTGGAATGCTTCAAAGAGTTCCTTCTTCATAGTTTCATTAGGATAATGTGAAAGTGCATAAAATACGGCAGAATAGAAGACTCTGCGTTTGGATTTATCAGGAGAGAAATCTTTGATAATTTGAATAACCTTTTCCTGATTGACAAGAATCTCTTTATCATTCATAATTCCTTCTTTCGCTAATTTATTCAGATGAGATTTATATACAGCCAATGTACCTTTTGTAGTAGGATTTCTATTCATCTTCAATCGTGCATCTAAAATTTTATCGGATAACTCAAACCGGGACATTCTTTTATACTTAAGTTTTAGAAATTTTATTTATCAATTTTATGCAACTGGTTTTAGAAATTGCTTCTAACAAATTTCATTTCTTCTTCATCAAAGAGTCTTTGACTTTCACACTTTTTAAAAGCAAGAGTAAATACAATATCCCATCCTTTCAATGTATTCTGAGATGGAAGAGTCAAATCAACATATGGACTTGCTGCTTGTGTAAGAACCCATAAGCAAATTCTTTCTTTCCAATCTTCTTTCGTTCTTGTTCTGAAATATTCATTTTCTCTCATATAGGAAATATCAAAATCAATAAGATGAAGTTCAAGCCATGTCCAAAAAGGAATCCAAGAATCAAAAGACATTTTATCTACTGATGTTAATCCAGTCATGGTTGTCAATTTTAGGAAACTGGTGCTGTAAATAATTCCTGAATTAATTGAGAGGGGATTGTATATTTTTCTTCTTTAGGAATAATTCGTTCTGTATATTTTCGTCCAGAGTAAATAGAAGATGTTTTTACAGAATGAGTATAACCATTTCCACAACTCAAGAGATGTTTTCCATCTTTTATTTTAGTGCATGTGTTTTTATCACAGAGTTTGCCTTTGTATTCTACATTGGTCCAGATTCTTGTTCTCTTTCTATAGTCTTTTCCATATTGACAATAATCTACATCTACAAAAGGAATCCCAAGCATAAACTCTCTGTCTTTTAATTTACCAGATTCGGGGTTCTCAAGAAACCACTTGTCTGGTTTGAAATAATCTAAGATTTCTATAGTTCGTTGCACTATTGAATCTGCTAGCAAAAAATTACGAATTCCTCTTGTCTTTGCTTTACTATATTCTGTACAAGGTGGAGAAGCCCAGATGACATCAAAATATCCAGACGGGAATTGTGCATAATTCCAAGTGAGAACGTCTGCTACATAAGATGGATTGAACTTATCAAGGATATCTACACTAACAACTTCTGTAAAGTGTTCCTGCATAGCATGAGAGACTGATTTAGTTCCACAGAATAATTCTAAGAGTCTCATCTAATCTTATAGTTTATTTTTTATCGTTACCAAACTCCGCCATTATAAAGAGTATTCCTAACACAGCGAAGAGTATCTAATTCTTCTTTCAAATCTTTAAGGATACTCTTGATTTGACGAATTGTTCCAGGAACTCTTTGAGCAAGCTTTCTCTTATATTCTTCAATCTCTGATTTACAAAGTTCTTGTCTGAGTGTATTCTGTTCAAGCTGAATGCTTTGAATTTCTTGATGACTAAGAGGAGCTGGAATAAGTGCACGTTGCTTCTGAATCTGCTCATATCTTGCCTTCATGATATCCATATCGTCAATAGAGGGAGATGACATTTTTTATTATACTTAAGTTTAAGGTAATTTGTCCGTCAATTTTTTCCCACCGGTTCAATTTCCCTCCAATAAATTTATATACAGTGTAATTGTATTTGAAAGAAGGTTTCAAGAGATTGCGATGCGATTGCATTGCGACGCGATTTCATCTCAAGGTTATTAATTTATGACATTAATAACCGACTTTTCATAAGCTCATAAGCTACATCTGTACGCTACTTTGCCTAATATAAATTTATACGAAGCATTCTGGCTATATTAAACTTAAAGTTTAATATAGCCAGAATGCTTC
>Ga0105097_10001128_pt1 | contig 12596 bp, 8 predicted proteins | sample PPLLak12cMay2015_FD_87035 | JGI IMG/M metagenome (GOLD analysis project Ga0105097, IMG submission 87035) | Freshwater sediment microbial communities from Prairie Pothole Lake near Jamestown, North Dakota, USA - PPLs Lake P7 Core (1) Depth... | ecosystem: Environmental > Aquatic > Freshwater >... | reverse complement strand
GCATCACGCATCTGCACACGATATGTATATTGTGTGCTCGGATTAAGACCGCTATCAGTGTAAGTCGGGCTTGTCTGCCAGCCTGAATCTGTACCGCCCGGGTTGCCGGTTGTCTCATCGAAGTAATACTGAACCGGACCGCTCGGGTCTGAGCCTGTTGTTGCTGTCATTGAAATTTCCGAACTGCTTACAGCATAAGGAACAGTAGCCCAGGTCGCCGGATTTGGTGTCGGAGGCGTTGTATCGCCTGCCGTGAATTTGACTCTGAAATCATCGAACGCAGCGTAACCCTGCGTAGTGGTATATGTGGCCTGGAACAAGCCTACCTGCATCGTCAAGCCGGTCAAATCGGACCTTGTCAGCGGTGAGCAGCTCAATTCTGTCCATGATGTTCTGTCTGCGCTTGTTCGCATATGGAACGCATCGCCAACTCGTTCCATCTGCATAAATTTATGAAGGTTCCATTGAAGCCCATTATGGCAGTTTTCCGTTCTTACGTCATTGTCCGCACTTCTCACGAAGTTGCCGCAGCTCCAGATTGGGAAGTAATCGATACTCACCCAGTCTTCGCCCGTCCCGCCTTGATCTGGGCTCTTTGATGCCCTTGCCATAAGTCCGCAGCTGTTATGATACAGCGGCACAGCTTCTGTCCCTTCATAGTCAGTGACTTCGACATCTGCCGTAAAATCGCCTGTAATTGTTTTGTAAAGGAACGGTCCCAGAGGATTCCACGGTTCCGCCCAGGTAGCATTCGTTGACTGCATAAACAATTGTCCGGCCCTGCCTGTATTGGAATTGAGAGCATCGACCGTTTCGCCTGTTCCAAGCCCGACAAAACCGGTCCAGATTGTTCCGCTTACTCCCTCTGTCAGGAAGTTCTTTGTATAGCTGAAATCATCAAACGTCGAATCCTTCAGTGCGAGGGCAGCAACCTGAGTATCATTAAGTGCATAATTGTAGATGCGGAAATCATCGACTCTGCCGTTAAAATACGGGTCAGCATACTGGCTCTTGCCTATGTAGTTCAATTGCGGATTGAACGAACTCGGATTGAGCGTAATTGTCTGTGTGTCAACTGGAGTTCCGTTGACATAAAGTTTTCCGACATCACCGCTGAGCGTAACTGCGATATGAACCCATTGCGCCGTTGTAAGAGCGGCAGTATTGAGCTGCTGCTCTCCGCCGCCGCCGCTCGTTGTAATTGCGAATCTAAGTGTCGTGGAGCCTGATGATGGCGTCAGGAACATATTCTGGCTTGTGTTGTTGCCGAAATCGAAGATTCTCTGCCATGCTCCGCCGCCGTCCCAGTTGACCCACGCCATAATCGTAATATCTTCCGAGCTTGCTATGCCAGCGGGGGCCTGAACATAATCGTCAGTCCCGTCGAGATCTATGGCCTGCCCGATTTTACCCGTCGTGTATGCCGGGCTTCCGTATGCTGTTGCATTATTTCCGTTGCCGGAACTGTCATTGACATTTCCTTCGAACTTATAAAGTAATATAAGCCCCGGAGGTGCCGCAGCGCCGGCAGGTATTTCGGCTATCACCGCATTTCTGATTTTGCCGTCGAAATAATACTTTATGCTCGATGTATCCATCGCAAAACCAATGCGGTAATTCTTTCCCGCCACATCACTTTCACCTGCTGAATAATACGTCGTTCCGCTCGGCACATCGTTGACATAAAGAGTCGCCTGGCTTCCGTTAAATTCGACAGTGATTTTCTGCCACGTCCCCAAAGTAACGAGAACGCCGGTTCTCCAGAAGCCCACATTATCCAGCCGCACGAGAATCTCCCTGTTATCAAGACCAAATCCGCTTCCCTCGAATGCACCATCTCTTTCATCCGTGCAGTCGAATATGCCCTGATAATAAGTTACATCGGCTGATGTGTCCGGATAAATCTCTGCTTCGAGGATGCGCCCGACTCCGTTGCGAACACCCGACTGGACTTCAAGACTGGTAAAGTCCTGCTCAACTCCCCAGTAAAATACACCGAGAACATTTCCTGCTCTGCGGATTTCATTATCTATCTCGGCCGTCGTCAGTGCAACATTATAGAACCGAGCATCTTCGATATCGCCCGCAAAAAGATTTCCTGCCCAGTCCCTGCCGATATACAATCCCTCAGCAGAAGTATAGGCATTATTGCCAAGAACATCATCCGGAACGAGCGTCGTTGCTGTTGTCGCTTGTGCTGTTCCGCTGTTGACATAAATGGCTGCCTGGCTGCCGCTCAAACTCGCAGCAACATACGACCAGGAGCCAATAGGAATTGTCGAGGTGGAGGTGACCGTCTTGGTTGTTGCACCATCCGTTATGGTAAACACCGCCTTACCCGTGGCATCGAGTGCAATTTTCAAATACTTCGTTGCAGAGCTGCCCATAAATAAAACCGGCCTGTCGGTATTGTCGGTAGGATTTATCCAGATACCGAAAGTGCCTGCAAGAGAATCACAGACGCTTCTGTCAACAACTGCATAATCATCTGTACCGTCAAGCCGAAGGACTTTATGTGCCATAGTTGCATCTTCCACTCTCGATGGACTGCCCCTAAGAAAGGCATGCTGGGTTCCGAACTCGTCCCAGCAGACCGCCCCGTCTGCCTCCCCGACACGATAGGACGCAACAAGACCGCGAGGTTTTTTCTTCGTAAGCACATAATAAGTTCTGTACCAGTCGCCCCACGGAATATGGCTGAAATGAACGCCGTCCGACACAGTCTCTGCCATCGAATAATCATAATCGCAGATAGCCGTCCCAGAAAGGACAGAGTCCCACGGCATACTCGAGCCGCGAAGAATGGCGCTGTCCTTTACATTCGTCGCGCCATAAAGGTGGGCATAATCCTCGACAAGTCCGTTGCCTTCGATTATGCTGCTTTCAGCGATGACCGCACGGTCTCTCACTTTTGCGTAGTTACGGACTATCGCACTGTCTCTAACGACCGCATATCCGGAAACTATTGCATTGTCACGGACAGTAGCATTGCCCATAACTATTGCGTAATCTTCTATTCTTGCATAATTATAGACCTTCGATGTCCCCAATACTCTCGCATTCGGTCCGACATACGCTGTGCTGTCAACTGTTGCCGATGGCCCGACATAACCGCCGCCATTCGGATGTGTATGACCGCCTGATTCAGTTTTATTTAATTGCCTGCCTGTTGTTCCAGGAGCGCAGTTGACAAGCCGTATTTCATAAGCATAGTGAAGCCTGTCTGCGCATTTATCAGGCTCATACCTGTTATCAGCATACTCAAGGTTCAAAGCCGTATCCGTCGGAGTCGCCACGACGACAAGATATACCTTCGTTTCGTCGGCATTTAATGTCCACGACTGCGTCCCGGGGCTAAAGAGGCTGCTGAACCGCAGCACCTCAGATGTGTTCATCGCCACAAGACTCCATCGCAGACTTTCAGTGCTTCCGAGTGTATCAACGGGCTGGACTTCAACCGTGATGTTTGTCGAGGATGGCACCAGCTCATTGTATATATACGCATATCTTTCCGGTGCCCTTTCGAACGGCACCCTGTACCACCCGGTCCTGTCCTGTGACGGTATTAAAAGCGCTCCGGTTATGTAATACCACCAGGCCTTGTCATCCGCGTTTGCCCACAAAACGCTCTTGAACTGAGGGCCTGACACAAAATCCAGAAACGGCCAGTGACGAAGCCCGTAAGCCACCGTGTCCTGAACATTCGCACCGCCCGTAAGAAGCGTTGAAAGTTTGTCATATACTGTATATCCCGATGATCCTACTCTCCACAATTGTGCTGCCAAATCCCATGCCTGTCCGAAATCATCAGCGTAATCAGATATGGCATAATGTACACGGTAGTCAGCATAAATTAATCTTCCATGGTCCTGTCTGTAATTACTCATTTCAAAAGGACTGGTTCCTATGTTGCTCGGATGCCCTCCCATAAGCGCTCCGTAATGAGTATCACGGTTGTCCTGCAAATAATTGGCGTGAGATTCCCAGTGTCCGCCCGTTAGGTTTCCCGCCTGATGAGCCTGCCAGGAATGACCGTATTCGTGCGGCACAGGATTACCCCAGCCTTCATCGCCCAGGCCATAACCTGGAACATTGAAATATCCGAAACCATTTTGGCCTCCCATCCAGAATCCGCCGTACCAGGTGATATGGTTTGTTTTGTATCGCCCCGGCATGCTTCCATCCATATCATCATCCGGCTCGTTGTACCCGAGGTTCTTTCCGTAAACCTGCCAGGATTCCTCTATCATCCTTAACGCTCGCCGTCCCATTACACTGGCATTAAATCCCGGGCTTTCAATCGATGATTGTGGCGACCACCAGAAGCATCCGTGCTTCGATTCCATCCTGCTGCAGTCAGACAAATCTTCGCCGCTATAGAAGTTTAAATCCGTATTTACCGAAAGAACATCGCCGGGCAAATCGCCAACTTCAACATAATCGATATAGAAAACCTGTCCGTTGCCCGAGTTGCCCAAGGGATGTATTCTCATGTCCCTTAGTGTGTCGCGCCAATAGACAACACGCCCAAGGTCAAGCCGATAGACATGCCAGCTTCCGTCCTTGACAACTGTCGCAGCCGGAATCGAAAATACTCGCTCCGTGCTGAATCCTGTATTTACGGATGTTCCGAAATAAAAAATTATTTCGTCATTAAATGATGAAGGGACCCTGATTCTTATCTGCAGATAATCATAATATCCGAAATCCAGGTCAGGCGACGACATGCTTGTCTTCTGAATGCTCGGCGATGCCGCTGTGCCGGTTCCTGTGATATATCCTCCCGTGACCGTCAGGCCGGAAATGCTGTTGCCCGACCAGCCCTCTAAATTACCAGCAGTATTCCATTCACCCAGCACTACTGTGTTCATAAGTCTGTCTGCAGGGTCAACTGTCACCGGGACCGTAACCGCGTTTGTCCCGGATGCGAATACTGCAAGAATGACTATAAGCAAAAATCTGTAATTTGATTTTCTCATATTTGTCCTCCTGAGAATTTACTCCTCAATTAAAAGATTTTGTTTGGACGATTAATTACATTTGTTTGCTGAAATCGGGGGACCTCGGGCACAGCATCGGAAAGCATTCGTAAATTGAAATTTCGATTTGAAGTTGTTAATTGTTTGAAGTTTGATGATTGAAATTAATCGTGTTTGGCAAATTCTGAAATGTAGACTTTCTCTTTTCCCCTCTGGATTTCTATAAGTAAATCCGGTTTCTCCAAGATGTAAACAGTGCGGGATTTTCATATCCCGAGTTACTCCAGCAGCTTAACTTTTCAGAAAAAATTATTCCCTATAATTTGCTGAAAGGCAAGAAAATTTCTAAATAGTGTGACATTATATGTCACTCTTTCAGGTATTGCTTTATTTAAGAATCGCTAACTGTCTTTCTTGTAAATAGTTACGAGGGCAAAATTTGAGAGGAAAATCTCTGCTTAAATTGATTTTATGCTTGAAATAGCATATTAGAAAGCTAATAACTTTCTTTTCCATCAGATAAGATATGTCACTATCTTGCCTTAACCTGTCAGGACATTTGTTGTAGCATACCCAAATTGAGCGTAAAGATTTTCCACGTGCACTTTGAGGAAATTGCTAAAGTGCATTCATAAATTTGAAAATTTAAAATTTGTGATTTTCCTTTGGTTTAATCTTCTTTTGCAGATGACTTGTAGCTGCGTTTTCCAAGTTCCTTGTCTAGCATAAACAAACCGCCGGTAGAGCCCTTTATCATTACAAGCTGCTGAAGGATTTTATTCGCAGAGGCTTCCTCTTCGACCTGTTCATCCACGAACCATTTTAAGAAGCTTGCTGTTGCGTGGTCTTTTTCTGAAATTGCAAGGTCGGTCATTTTGTTTATCATACCTGTTACTTTCTGCTCATGTCTCAGTGTTTCCTCGAAAACATCCAGAGGCGATTTCCACTCAGTCTGCGGCTGGTCGATTGCCTTCAGCAAAACTCTGCCGTTTCGCTCGTTTACGAAATTAAATATTTTGAGGGCGTGCGAAAGCTCTTCCTGCATTTGCACTCCCATCCAGTTTGCAAAGCCGCCAAGATTTTCTGATTCGAAATATGCATGCATCGAGAGATACAGATATGACGAATAAAGTTCAGCATTGATTTGTTTGTTAAGTGCGTCTTCGATTTTTTTGTTCAACATTATTTTCTCCTTTTGATTTTAATTTTGCTGTTATTCTTATGATTTTCCGCAAATTTTATATTTGCACGATTTCCTTTTTGATAATTTGTCCCCGCAGGCTTATGGTTATATCTTCGAAGGGCACAATCTTTTTTGAAAGCTCTGTTGCCTTAATTGCGATATGTGTCAGCCCGGAACAGCAGGGCACTTCCATATGGATTACTGTAAGGCTTTTAATATTATTTTGCCTCAGGATATCCGCGAGCTTATCTATATAGAAGTTGACATCATCAAGTTTGGGACAGCCGACAGCAAGAATGTGCTCTTTCAAAAGCTTATTATGAAAATCGCCAATAGCAAACGGAACACAATCGGCAACAAGAAGCAAGTCAGCATTATCGAAAAAAGGCGCCTTCAGAGGCAACAGCTTAAGCTGGACCGGCCAGTTGCTCAATTGCGAAGATGTCGGTCCGTATTTGGCATCGGTGGCGGCAGGTTTTGCATTAAATTTCCTTGCTGCAATTCCGGGGCACACAAATGGAATCTCATTTTTCTTTTCGAGGTGCTTTTTCGTTGCTTCTTCATCGAATTCGGCTGCATCTCTTTGCTCGATGGTTATTGCATCCTGCGGGCAGCTTCCTATGCAGGCTCCGAGGCCGTCACAGTAAATTTCGCTGACAAGCTTTGCCTTGCCGTTGATGATTTCTATCGCACCTTCGGCGCAGGCTTTTGCGCATTTTCCGCATCCGTTGCATTTGCTTTCGTCAATTTTTACGATATTTCTAACTGCCATCGAACACCTTTCACTTTACATTAATGTATATGCGGGACTTCATCTTTCAAGGCTGGCTCGGTATGTGCTGCTGTTGCAGCGGCTGTGTTATGCAGCGCTTCGACATAATGGACAAACTGGACATAAGCCTCGACATATTCTCTGCCTGCTTCGGTGTTATCTTCCGAATGTTTTTTAGCTTCAACAACCTTGTTGAATCTTTCACGTATTCCCTTCCCGACAGATGTCTCGATTTCCTTTACAAGTGCATCGACTTTATTTTCCTCGATAGCCTTGTCAGAAGCCGCAATAATTGGCTCGACAGTTCCTGCGGGCTTCAAGCCCGTATAAGGTGCTCCTTCGCCTTCCCTGTGCAGACGGACAAGCGTTTCAAAAAAGTACATATCTGCGAGCTCCTGTGCTTGAGGTCCCGCTGAGCGGACCTTCAATGTTTTTTCAAAGACTGTTTGAAGCTCCTTTTCGTTTTCCTTTTTTACCCATTTGAGGACAGGTTTAATGTCTGCCTTGTTTATCGCCAGTTTAGCATCATTGATGACGGGACCATCCATTGTGTCACAATGTGCGAACACCTTCTCCGATGCGAACTTGAAAAATAAAATACCTAAAAGCAGTCCTGCGGTCGCGATTGTTAATTTTATCGTTTTCATAATCGAAACCTCCTTTCTACAAATTATTTTTTCAGCATCTCAGCCAGGTCTTCATCCGGCTGACCTATCGGTTTAATGTTATATTTCTCAACAAGAACATTTATCACGTTCGGACTTAAAAACGCCGGCATTGTCGGGCCAAGCCTTATGTTTTTGACGCCGAGATAAAGCAGCGTCAGTAGAATTGCAACTGCCTTTTGCTCATACCAGGAGACAACCAGTGAAAGCGGCAAATCATTGACCGAACATTTGAATGCATCCGCCAGGGCCAGTGCAATTTTTATCGCTCCGTAACAATCGTTGCATTGACCGGTATCAATCAGCCGGGGGATACCATCTATTGTGCCATAGTCCTTATCATTAAGCCGGTACTTACCGCAAGCGGCTGTAAGGATTACACAATCCTTCGGCACTTTCTCTGCAAATTCAGTGTAGTAATTTCGGCCAAGCTTTGCGCCGTCGCAGCCGCCGATAAAGAAGAAGTGGCGAATCTTGCCTTTCTTAACGGCATCAATAACTTTATCTGCAATCGAAAGCACAGCAGTATAATGAAATCCGGTACTCAATGTTCCATGAGTATTTTCCTTGAGAGGAGGCAGAGACAAAGCCTTTTTAATCACCTCGCTGAAATCCCGTGTTTTAATGTGCTTTACGTCTTCGACACCCGCGATTCCGCAGGTGAACATCCTGCCTTTGTACGATTCCTTAGGAATCATAACGCAGTTTGTAGTAACGAGGATTGCGCCGCTGAACTCATCGAATTCTTTTCGCTGGTTCTGCCATGCGGTTCCATAATTTCCGACAAGGTGCTTGAATTTGCGAAGTTGGGGATAGCCGTGTGCAGGCAGCATCTCGCCGTGGGTATAAATATTGATTCCCTTGCCCTCGGTTTGTCTGAGAAGCTCGTATAAATCAAGAAGGTCGTGGCCTGTAACGACAATTCCCGGACCAGCTTTTGTGCCTCTGGCAACTGTTGCCGGTGTTGGATTTCCGAAACGCGAGGTATGAGCATTGTTGAGCAGTTCCATTGTTCGTAAATTCATCTCACCTGCTTCGAGGACAAGCTCGAGTTGGCGATTCAAATCGAAGTCAACGTTTGTGAGTGTAGCGAACATCGCCTTATGGAAAAAGTCGTTGACTTTGTCGTCTCTGGCACCAAGCTCAGCTGCATGAAATGCGTAAGCCGCGATTCCCTTCAGTCCGAATATAAGGGTATCCTGAAGGCTTTGGATGTCGGGATTTTTACCGCAGACACCAATAGATGTGCAGCAGGTTCCGTTCGCTGCCTGTTCACATTGATAACAAAACATAAATGATCTCCTTTACTTTAGACATAAAAATAAATTTTTTAAGAACGAATCATTACAAGAAGCATTTTAAATTTTTCTTCTGCCTTTACAGAATGGGGGACATTGGCAGGCATAACGATTATCTCGCCGGCTGAGACGATATTGTCTTTGCCGCCAATTGTAATAAGCCCCTTACCTTCGATAACTGCGACGAAAGCATGGTAAGGCGCCTGATGTTCGCTTAAACCCTGTCCTTTGTCGAATGCAAACAGAGTTATAGTGCCGGCTGTTTTGTCGATAATGGCCTTGCTTACAATAGAATCCTTTGAATAGTCAATCAGGCCTGAGAGGTTTTGGCTTTTGCCGACAACAGCTTCGAGAACTTTTGTTTCCTTACTCATCTTTTACCCCTTGCTTTTGGCAGTAATTAAATCGCAGAGCCGTGTATTTTTTAGCTCATTATTCAGCTCTTTCTGCATTTTTGCCAGTTTTTTTCTGATGGGGCATTGTACCACTCTTTCGCAGGCTTTTAAATTCATTAAACAGCGGTTAAGCTCAAGCGGTCCCTGTATTGTCTCTATTATCTCCATCAGGTTTATGGCGGACGGCCTTTTTTTGAGCCTGAAACCGCCTTGAGCACCCATGGAGCTTTCTACCAATTTTTTCTTTTCCAGCCTCTGCAGCAGCTTGCACGCAAGCTCATAAGGGATTCCTTCGCTTTGAGCGATTGTTCTTGCAGATTTTGCCTGCTTGCTGCTGCAATTTGCAAGGTAAACCATAGCCCTTATCGTATAATCAGTATTTCTTCTTATTACATCCATCTTTTAATCCATAATTCATGGTAATTTATCATATAAGACTAATATAGTCCTACTTTGTTTCCTTGTCAACACAAAAATAATAATTTTTTCATAATATTTTCCCGCCGTTGTGAGGTTTGATTGCAGCAGTTTTTTGATGTTTTAGCATATAGTTGCCCTTTTATATTGAGCGGGCCGTTTGCATAATGAAAACGCTGTTTCATTGAAAAATAGTTTTTGTTTTTTCCTATCAAATGTATAATCAAGTGTATGAAAAATGCGGAAATAAGCGAGCTTTTTGACCAGATGGCTGACATAATGGAAATTCTCGGCGACGACCCTTTTCGCATCAACAGCTATAGAAAAGTCGCAAGGTTAATAGGAGATATGCCGACCGATGTTGAGGAACTTTTTAAAAGCGGCAAACTTGCTGAGACCCCAGGCATTGGAAAATCAAGCCTTGCAAAAATTGAGGAGTTTCTAAAAAAAGGAACAATCACGGCTCATAAGGACCTATTAAAAAAGATACCACCGACGCTTCTTGATTTGCTCAAGATTCCGGGAATGGGACCTAAGGGAGTCAAGGCCGTTTATGAAAATCTGAAGGTTAAAACAATAGACGGCTTAAAAAAGGCAATCGAAAGCGGGGCACTTGCAAATCTTCACGGCTTTGGTGATAAGAAGGCTGCCACGATTGCCAAGGGTGTCGAATTTCTGAGGTCTGCGACAGGACGGATTCGTCTCGACCAGGCAGCAGAGGCTGCTGAAATTGTCTGCAATTTTCTCAAAGGACTGACCGATGTTGAAAAAATTCAGGTTGCAGGCTCCTTTCGACGCCGTGCCGAGACAATTGGTGATGTTGATATTCTTGTTGTCAGCAGCAAAGGCGAAAAGGTTATCAGCTCTTTTACATCAGCAAAATTTGTCGAAGAAGTTCTTGCTTCCGGTACAACAAAAGGCTCAGCAATAATAAAAACTTCAACCTCTTCGGTTCATGTTGATGTCCGTGTCGTTCCTGCGGAAAGTTTCGGTGCTGCCTGTCAATATTTTACGGGTTCAAAGCAGCATAACGTCCGCTTGCGTGAAATTGCCTTGAAGGCGAAGATGAAATTGAATGAGTACGGATTGTTTGATAAACAGGACAAGATGGTTGCCGGAGCTGTCGAGAAGGATATTTATAAGAAGCTCGGTCTCGATTATATCGCCCCGCTTTTGCGTGAGGACCGCGGCGAGATAGAAGCTGCGAAAAATCACAAACTGCCGCAGTTAATTGAGCTTAAGGACATTAAAGGCGACCTCCATATTCATACGAAGGCATCGGATGGCATCTGCGAAATAACTGAACTTGCAGAGGCAGCAAAAAAACTCGGTTATAAATATATCTGCATAACAGACCATTCACATTCTTCTGCGATTGCACACGGCCAATCAGCTAAACAATTAGCTGACCAGATAAAAAAGATACACAAAATAAATGAAAAACTAAAAGGCATAACTATTCTTACCGGTACAGAGGTGGATATCCTTGCTGATGGTTCCATTGACTTCGATAATAAACTGCTTGCCGAACTGGACTTCGTTGTTGCTTCAATTCATTCCGGACTTGCAAGCAGCCGTGAAAAAGTGACAAGCCGTACTCTAAAAGCGATGGATAACCCCTACATAAGTTGTATCGCCCATCCGACAGGCAGATTGATAGGTGAGCGTGAGCCGATGGATATAGATATGACTGCTGTCATAAAACAGGCTGCGCAAACCCATACCGCACTTGAAGTGAATGCACATCCCATGCGGCTTGATTTGAAGGATACACATTGCAGGCTCGCGATTGAAGCTGGAGTAAAACTCGCTATCTCTACTGATACACACAGGCTTGATGGACTTATTTTTATGGGGTATGGCGTGGCGACTGCTGCGAGAGGTTGGGCAAAAAAAAGGGATGTCCTCAATACATTATCTCTTGCGGAGTTGAAGAACTGGATTAAAAAGAAAAGGTAGATATGAAGTCAAACAATAACAAGCTGCTCTTGACAGGTTTTCCCGGCTGCGGTAAGACAACTGCTGTAATGGCAATCATCGAGAAACTCACTGACTTGAAAGCTTCAGGCTTCTACACAAAGGAAATGCGTCAGGACGATGACCGTAAGGGATTCGAGTGGATACGGCTGGATGGATTGAAGGGGATTCTTGCCCATATTGACCTGAAAACACCTTTATCTGTGGGTAAATATCGGGTCGATGTTGCAGGTTTTGAAAAAAATGTCCTTCCTGTCCTCGAAATTGAAACGGTCGATGCAGATTTGTTTGTGTTAGATGAGATTGGCAAAATGGAATGCATGTCAAGCAGATTTATCGATTCCGTTCGCAAGCTCTTTTTATCTGAAAAAGCTGTTCTGGCCACAATAGCCAAAAAGGGCAGCGGCTTTATCGAAGAAGTCAAACATTATCCCAACGTTGAATTGTTTAACCTTACAAGAAACAATAATGAACAGATAATTGCCCAAATCCTGAAAATTCTTTCGTCTTCTAAGGACAAGTGAGCACAGGTTTAAAACAACAGGCGGATTTGTATGGATAAAATAAAAAAATTGCCGGAGCCGATAAAAAAAGGAACCATATCAGTCGAACAGGCTCTTTCTTCGAGGCGTTCGAGAAGGAATTTTTTATCTAAACATCTTACAGATTCTCAAATTGGCCAGCTTCTGTGGGCTGCTCAGGGTATTGATGCTGATACCGGTCACCGTAACGCCCCATCCGCAGGAGCAGCTTATCCTTTGGAAGTATATCTTGTCAATAGTGAAGGACTCTTTCATTATCTTCCTGCTATACACTCTCTCGAGCTGCTGGATTATACCGAACTGCGTCCTGCACTTGCTCGAGCTGCACTGGATCAGAAATTTATTGAAGATGTGCCGATGACGATTAT
>Ga0105097_10001127_pt1 | contig 12597 bp, 14 predicted proteins | sample PPLLak12cMay2015_FD_87035 | JGI IMG/M metagenome (GOLD analysis project Ga0105097, IMG submission 87035) | Freshwater sediment microbial communities from Prairie Pothole Lake near Jamestown, North Dakota, USA - PPLs Lake P7 Core (1) Depth... | ecosystem: Environmental > Aquatic > Freshwater >... | reverse complement strand
GGCGGATCGGGAAAATCCTCGCCTCCGCCAACGGGGTTTGCGTCGACGGGGTCATGGCGGCGATGATGGGGGTTGCGCCGCCGAAGATCGAAACCCTGCGCACGGCCTGGGAAGCGGGACTCGGCGAGATCGATCCGGGAAAAATGAAGATCGAAGGCAGTTGGGCCCCCTTGGAGAAATTCAAGATGCCCTGGACGTTTGCAAGCGAGGGACGGATCGGCAAGGCCCTGAACCGGATGATCTATCGGCCTCTGATCAAACCCCGGATCAAGGTCAGGAAAGATCTCTGCACCCGGTGCGAAGTCTGCATCCGCCACTGTCCCGCCCAGGCGATGACCCTGGAGGATTTCCCCCGTCTCGATCCCAAAAAATGCATCGCCTGCTATTGTTGCTACGAACTCTGTTCCAGTCAGGCGATCGAACTTACGGGGCTGATGAGGAGAGTTTCGGGAAAGAAATAAGATGGTTTCATAAAAAGTCCATCTGCGGCGTTGCGCTTCAACTTCGTCGTTGCGGAAGGTAGGGGCGGCTCGCCGAGCCGCCCGATATCGGGCAACCCGGCGGGTTGCCCCTACCATCGGATTTGCGCGCCTTGCATCTGGAGCTTTTTACAAAACCATCGTTACGAGAACAGCAGTACGGCAGCACTTGAGCCTTGAGACAATTTCCTGACGCTATGCCCTATGCGCTCTGCGCTCTGCCGAGTCTCTTTATTGTCCATAGGCCAGGCGGCGGGCCAGAGAAGGCGGGAGTCCGGCGCGGAGGATTTTCTCCTGGGCCGTCTGAATATCGTAGGCGACTCTTTTAAGCCGGTATTCTTGGGATTCGTCATCGTAGAGTCCGTAGGCCGCCAGAGGATTATGATCCCGCGGCTGGCCTACGCTTCCTGAATTGACGAGGTATTGAATCCCTTCTTCCATGAGGATCTCTTCTTGATCCCGGCTCTTCCGTCTGCCCTCTTTTCCCCGGGTGACGATCAAAGGCCGGTGGGAATGGCCGATAAAAACCACTTTCCCCTGCATTTCCAGAAAGCTCTCTTCGGCATCATCTTCCGTTAAAATATAATTCCATTCACCGGGTTGATGGAGGGCGGAGTGCACCAGGGTGATTTCCCCCGTCTGTCGGACCAGGGTGAGACGGCGGAGCGAAGAACGGCTTTCTTCATTCAGGACCCTTGCGGTCCACTCGATCGCCGTGCGGGCGGCGGGGTTAAAATATTCGACATCGGTCAGCCCCACGGCCCCGTAGTCATGATTGCCGGCGACTCGCAGGTCTGCCAGTTCTTCCAGCAGAGAAAGGCATTCGTTGGGATTGGCCCCGTATCCGACCGCGTCCCCCAAAAAAGCCATTCGCCGGGTCCCTTCCCGGCGGCAATCCTCGGTCACGGCTCGCAAGGCCTCCAGGTTCCCGTGAACGTCCGAGAGGATCGCCCAGATCATGTTTTGTCCCAGGGGATATTCGGGTCGTCATTTAGGGTCTGATTCAGGAGGGTGTGGATCCGGTCCAGGATGCCGTTGATGAAAGCGCCGGAATCGTCGGATCCGAATTTTTTTGCCAGCTCCACGGCCTCATTCAGGGTCGCCTTGAAAGGGATATCCGGGCAATAGCGCAGCTCGAAGGCCGCCAACCGCAGAATGTTGCGATCCACCACCGCCATGCGCTTCAGGGTCCAGTTTTCCGAGTGCTCTTCGATCAGGCGGTCGATTTCCTTGCCATTTTGAAGAACCCCGTCCACCAAGCGGGCGCAAAACTCCCGGGCCTGCTCCGAAGGCTGAAAATTTTCCCAGTGAAGGGCCAGAACCTTCTTCGGGTCTGCCGGATCGAGATCGAGTTGATAAAGAACTTGGAGGGCGATCTCCCTCGCCCTCCGCCGCGTGCTCATAAAAATCCTTGAAGAAATCTCACCACAGAGGGCACAGAGAACACAGAGAAAAAATCAAAAAATGGCTGCCTGCAAAAGTTACTGAATCTGTCATTCCTGCGAATGTCGGAACGACCCTTTCCCCTTGTTTCCAAGAGTTTTGCAGGAGCCGCTATTGAATTAATATTTTCTCTGCGGTCTCTGCGGTCTCTGCGGTCTCTGCGGTCTCTGCGCTCTCTGCGGTGAAAATTCCTATTTCTTCTTCATTTCCTTATAGAGATTGACCATTTCGATCGCCGAGAGGGCCGCGTCCCACCCCTTATTGCCCGCCTTGGAGCCCGCCCGCTCGATCGCCTGCTCCAAGTTGTCCGTGGTCAGGACGCCGAAGCAAACCGGGATTTCGCTCTCCAGCCCGATCATGGCCACCCCTTTCGACACTTCGGCGGCAATATAGTCAAAATGCGGCGTCGCGCCGCGGATCACGGCCCCGAGGCAGATCACCGCGTCGTATTTCTTCGCCAGGGCCATCTTCCGGGCCACCTGGGGGATTTCAAAGGCGCCCGGCACGCGCAGAACCTCGATGTCCCCGTCCTCCGCCCCGTTGCGGATCAGGACATCCAGGGCCCCGGAGAGAAGGTGTTCGCAAAAAAAATCGTTGAACCGACTCACCACGATCCCAAACTTGAATCCTTTGGCGTTCAGTTTCCCTTCGATCACCTTTGGCATTTTTTCCTCCCGTGATCCGCTTTCAGCCATCAGCGGTCAGCGAAAATTTTGGGGGTCTTTGCTGATGGGTGAAGGCTCACAGCTTTTTTCACTCAACGCTCAGTAGATGCCCCATTTTTTTCTTTTTGGTCTTGAGGTAGTTGATATTCCTCTTTCCCGGCTTGCATTCGATGGAAATCCGCTCGACCACTTCGAGTCCGTATCCCTGGAGGCCGACAATCTTCTTAGGGTTGTTGGTCATGAGGCGGATCTTCCGAATCCCTAAGTCTCTGAGAATCTGCGCTCCCAGGCCGTAATCCCGCAGATCCGGCTCGAATCCTAAGGCTAAATTCGCCTCCACCGTGTCTTGGCCCTGGTCCTGCAGGGCGTAGGCCTTCATCTTGTTGATAAGCCCGATTCCCCGCCCCTCCTGGTGCATGTAGACGATGACCCCTTTGCCCTCCTGGGCCACCATGCGCATGGCGGTATGCAGTTGATCGCCGCAGTCGCACCGCTCGGACCCGAAGACGTCCCCGGTTAGACACTCGGAATGGACGCGCACCAGAACCGCATCTTCCGATCGGATGTCTCCCTTCACGAGCGCCAAGTGCTGCTGTTTGTCCACCTCGTTTTCATAAGCGATGGCCGTGAACTCCCCCCCGTAAACCGTGGGCAAAGTCGTAACCGCGGCCCGACGCACCAAACTCTCATTTTGCAGACGGTAGCGAATCAGATCGGCGATGGTGACGATTTTGACCCCGTGCTTCTTGGCAAAGATTTCAAGATCGGGCATCCTGGCCATCGTGCCATCGTCGTTCATGACTTCGCAGATAACGCCGGCCGGCTTCAGGCCGGCAAGCCGCGCCAAATCCACGGACCCCTCGGTCTGCCCGGTTCGCACCAGCACCCCGCCGCTCTTGGCCTCCAACGGGAAAACATGGCCGGGACGCGCTAAATCCTCGGGCTTGGCGTCGTCGGCAATCGCCGTAAGCACCGTTGTGGCCCGGTCGGCCGCGGAAATTCCGGTGGTCACCCCCCGTTTGGCTTCGATGGATACGGTAAAGGCGGTCTTGAAAGCCGAGGTATTGTCGGACACCATCAGGGGAAGCTGCAGGGCTTTGACTTTATCCGAGGCCAGGGAAAGGCAGATCAGCCCTCGACCGTGCTTGGCCATGAAGTTGATGGCTTGCGGCGTCGCCTTTTCGGCGGCAATGCACAGATCCCCTTCGTTTTCCCGGTCCTCGTCATCCACCAGGATGACCATTTTCCCTTTGCGGATGTCCAACAGCGCTTCATCTATGGTGCTTACGGGCATGTTTCTTACTCCCTCGGTTTTATAAAGCCGTGTTGGGCCAGGAAACCGGCATCGAGGCGCGAGCCCTTCGCTGCCGGCCGCTCGGCCTGCCGCAGAAATTTTTCCACGTATTTGGCAATGGGATCGATTTCCAGGTTGACCGGATCCCCTGCCTTTTTCATCCTTAGAGTGGTGGATTGAACGGTGTGGGGGATCACGGCGACCGCGAACTCGGGTTCCTCGATCTCCGCCACCGTCAGGCTGATTCCGTCCACCGCCACCGATCCCTTTTCAATCAGATAGCGGCTGATCTCCTGGGGGGCCCGAAAGCGGTAGCGCCAGGCGTTTCCTTCGACGAAAACGCCGACCACCTCTCCGGTCCCGTCCACGTGGCCGGAAACCAAGTGCCCGCCCAAAAAATCGGAAATCCGCAAAGCTTTTTCCAGGTTGACCGGCCGGCCGGCCGGCGCTTTCGACAGCGTGGTGCGATTGAGGGTCTCCGGGGAAACCTCCGCCGTGAAAACCCGGTTGGACAGCCGGACGACCGTCAGGCAGACTCCATCCACCGCGATGCTGTCTCCGATCTTCACATCACCCAAGGCCAGCCCCGTCGCAACGGTTAAAAATATGCCCTCTCCCCTCCGTTCGAGAGACTGAATCTTGCCCAGGTCCTGGATCAAGCCGGTAAACAATTTGTTTTCCCTAAGAAATCTGCGCTTCTTTCAGAGGTATTTTCTTCGGAACAAAGCAATCTTATACAAAGTCCTTAATTTAATATTTTAACACACTGCGGCCCGCTTTCCAAAAGCTATTCTTCCCCCGCCACTTTAGCTTCCACCAGCAAATCAGGGCCGATTCTCCGCATTCGGACCAGCTCCACCGGGGCCGCATCCCGCATACGCCGGACCCCTTCCCCTCCTATGACTCCGGGGGCCTTCGCCCCTCCCGCGATCTTGGGGGCATAGAAAAAAAGCAGCCGGTCCACCAGCCGCTCCCTCAGGGCGGAGGCATTCAACTGGGCGCCCCCCTCGAGGAGAACAGAGACGATGCCCCGCTCTCCCAGCTTTTTCATCAAAACCCCGAGGTTTACTTTTCCCCGGGAGTTTTTCGGCAGCGCCCAAACTTCGACTTTCTTTTTTCCCAAGCGGTGGATCTTGGCGGGAAAAGCCGCCCTCGTGGCCGCAATTAGGGTGGGGTATTGGGAGGCCGTTTGAACGAGCCGCGACGTCAGCGGAATGCGCAAGCGGCTGTCCACCACGATCCTCAAGGGTTGGCGCTTGGGGTTCGGCCGGGAAAGGCGGACATTCAGCAGGGGGTTGTCCCGGAGAACCGTTCCGATCCCGACCATCACGGCATCCACGCCTTGGCGCAGACGGTGGACTTCCTGCCGGGATTCCGGACTCGTAACCCACCGCGAGTCCCCGGATGGGGTGGCAATTTTCCCGTCCAGCGTCAAGGCCCCTTTCAGGATGACAAACGGCGTCCCGGTGGTTATATATTTGTAGAATGGCGCATTCAATTCCCGGCAGGCTTCGCCCAACGCCCCAACCTCCACTTCGATTCCGGCTTTTCGCAGTCTCCGGATCCCCCGGCCGGATACCAGGGGATTCGGATCTTTCATCCCCACCACGACCTTTCGGATTCCCGCCTTAAAAACCGCCTCGGTGCAGGGCGGGGTCTTCCCGAAATGGTTGCAGGGCTCGAGGGTCACGTACAGCGTGGCGCCCCGCGCCTTTTCCCCGGCGCCCCGCAGGGCCAGAACTTCGGCATGGGGTTCCCCAGCGCGACGGTGGTATCCCCGCCCGACAATCCGGTCTCCTCGCACAACCACGGCGCCCACCATGGGATTGGGGCTGGTCGTGCCCATCCCCCGGCGGGCCAGCCGCAGAGCCAAACGCATGTACTTTTCGTCTCTTATCCGAATCACCATATTCGTGAGGTTCACGGATCCAAAAGGGCAAGGGGGAAAAACCATATCGGGATGCAAATGACCACAAAAAAAGGGGAGAGAGACTCTTCACGCAGGCGAACAGGCTGCGTTTTAATTACACCTTGAAAATCTACGTTTATCCGCGTCCCATATGCTTTGGGTCCTTGGTTTTTCCCCCTTGCGATCTCACGACTTGCGCCTTGCGATTCTTTCCCTCGAACCCTTGGACCCTCGACCCCTTGAACCCTAATCCTTCTTGTTCTTCTGCCCTTTCTCCAACAGTTCCTTCACCTCACTCATGAATTCATTCACATCCTTGAAGGACCGATAAACGGAAGCGAACCGGACATAAGCCACCTCATCCAGGCTCTGGAGCTCCCGCATGATCTGCTCCCCGATCACCCGGCTCTGGATTTCGCGGTCCCCCATTTCCTGGAGTCTCTGTTCGATCCGCTCCACCAGTTTCGCCAGGACCTCCACGCTGATGGGGCGCTTCTCGCAGGCGCGGTGGAGCCCCGCCAGGATTTTATTGCGGTCAAAGATCTCCCGGCGCCCGTCCTTTTTAATGATCAAGGGAAGCGTTTCTTCGACCCGCTCGTAGGTCGTAAACCGGCGTTGGCATTGGGCGCACTCCCGGCGACGGCGGATAAGGTCTCCGTCTTTGCTCAGACGCGAATCGATGACCCGGTCTTCGATATGCTGGCAGAATGGGCAGCGCAATTCCTTTTATTTCCTCCAAAGCGTTCTGGTAAACATCCTGCAATTATTCCACCAATATCATAAGCCGGATCTTGGATCAAGAACGCAAATAAAAAAAGAATATTGGAAATTTGGTAACCCTTCCGTGACGGGGGGGCCCGGGGCAGGTTTTGTTGTGGCCTGGGGGTTCGGGCGGTACGCGCCGGAAGCATCGGCCGGGATGGGTAGAGACTCGGAGAAAGCCCTGACCCTCCGCGGGGAGAGGCGGGAGGCCTTGGCCTCCGCCCCCTCCACGAAGAAATCAGCGCCTCATGATTTTAAGCGGACCGTCCGGACCCCCAGGCCAAGGCGCCTTTTTGCCTTTACCTCGGACCTCCATTCATAGCGCCTGGCCACCCGTGACTGAAGGGTTACGGCAAGTCGGGGGATTCTCTTGACATCCGGGCAAAATTATTCATAAACTTTCTTAGAGGGCCGCATCCGGCTTTTCACCAACACGAAAGAAGGAGGTGAACATGTGGGATTCAGAAAAGGTGGAATTCACCACCATCTCCATCCGCGGCAAGGAGTACGACGCCAAGATGTTCGGAGTCGTGGCCGTCAATCCCCCCCAGGCCGATTCCCCCTGGTGGGAAATCGACTTCACCGACGGGACCACCCTGGTGACAAATGACGTGGTTTCGATCCGCTTCCAGAAAAAGAAGGGGAAATAGTCCGGGGGCCAAGGATTCTCTCAGTTTCGGTCAATGATTTCATTTAATCTTCAGGAGGGATCTGACGATGAAAAAAAAGGAAGCCGCAGAAAAATTTACCAGGCAGGTTCGTTTGTTTCTCTCTCTGGATCCCCTGCGCTATATCGAAGGGACAGTGACCGTCCCCAGCTCCAAGGCCCGGCTTTCGGACATGATCAACGACGAGCGCACATTTTTATCGATCCAGAACGCGGTGGTTCCCAAGGAGTGGTCTCACTGTTTTTCCGAATTCGTTTTGCTCAACAAACGGGAGATCCGGGCCATCGTCGAGATCGAATGAGGGTTTGACGAGTTCTGCCTCTCCGGTCGTCTTTGAAGGTAGGAGCGCCAGGGGCTCTGAAACCAAAGAAAAGGGGGGTTACGAAATGAAATTTCGCCTCGGGTTTCTTCTCCTCCTCATCGCCGCGGTGGGGCTCTGGCCGGCGCTGAGCCGCGGCCAAGCCAGGGATGCTCAAGCCTACAAATGGTACGAACAGGGCCGCCAGGATCTCAACCGGCAAGATTATCCGAAAGCCATCGCGGCCTTTAACCAGGCCGTCCTTCACCAAGCCAATTTCGCCGAGGCCTACCTCTATCGCGGCCTCGCCCACGCCGAGCAGCGCGAATATGAACAGGCCATTGATGACTACACCCGGGCCCTGGATTTCAAGAGTTCCCTGACCGAAGCCTACCGGTACCGCGGGAAAGCCTATGCGGCCATAGGACGGATGGACCGGGCCGTTGAGAATTACGATCAGCTCCTGTCCAAAGCCCCCCAGGACGAGGATGCTTACCGGCATCGCGGTTCGGCCTACGCGCAAACGAATCAATGGGACCAAGCCATCGAAGATTTTACCCAGGCCATCGCCCTGAATCCGAAGAATGCCGAAACCTATTACAACCGCGGGGTGGCCCGGGACCGCGCCGGGCAGAGACCACAGGCCGTGGAAGACTATAGCCAGGCGATTTCTTTGAATCCCGATGATTTCAATTCCTACCTCAACCGCGGAATCGCTTACGGGCGCCTAAGTCAAGACGACAAGGCCCTGGCGGACTACTCCAAGGCCATCGGGCTCAACCCGACCCGGCCCGATCCATATTTTCAGCGCGGGTTGATCCACGCCCGGGGCGGCCGGTATGATGCCGCCATTGAAGACTTGTCCCAGACCCTTTCCCTGGATCCGAATAACTCCCAAGCTTATAACCAGCGCGGGGCCGCCCAGCGGAAAAAGGGGCAGGCAGAAAAGGCGATTGAGGACCATAACCGGGCGATTGAGCTTTCCGCCAACTCCGGAGAAGGATACTATTTCCGCGGTCAGGTTTTCTTCGACCAGGGTCAGAAAGAAAAAGCCAGGCTGGATTTTCAGAAGGCCTGCGCCCTGGGAATCGCCGAGGGATGCCGGGGAGTCAAGCTTCTGGAAAAATAACCGCCAAGGGAAGGAAGAAAATTTTCGAATTTCTTCAGCCACAGAGCTCACCGAGAACACAGAGATATAAACGATACGAACTCAAACACCTTGGCAACCCGCGAATCTCAAATAAGCTTCTTTTGACATTCGTTTTTTCCCTTTATTCTTGGGCCCTAATATCTCTGTGACCTCTGTGCTCTCTGTGGCAAGAGCTTTAAGGAAATATCATTTGGCGGGGGTCTGCTTCAGGCGGATCTTCGCTTCCATCAACATATCTCTCGCAAGCTCATCTTCATAACCGCTCTCGTAGATGATCTCCCGAATTCCGGCATTGATCAGCATCTTGGTGCAAATTACACAGGGCAGGTTCGTGCAGTAGAGGGTCGCCCCCTGGATGCGAATCCCGTGGAAGGCCGCTTGAATGATCGCATTCTGTTCGGCATGGAGTCCCCGGCAGAGTTCATGGCGCTCTCCGGAAGGAATTTGTTTCAACTCCCGAAGACAGCCGATTTCCAGGCAATGGGCCAGTCCCGAGGGGGCGCCGTTGTAGCCCGTCGCCAGGATCCGCTTGTCCATAACGAGGACCGCCCCCACCTGCCGGCGCAGGCAGGTGGCGCGTTTGGCGACCAAACGGGTGATGTCCATGAAGTATTCTTCCCAGGTGGGCCGGCTCATTTTCCTTTTCCGGTATTCTTTCGCGTGTAGAAAAAGATAAAATCTAATGTCGATTCAATTTTACGCATTTAAGACACTCGCAGGGGCGCGCGGCGCGTGCCCGATAGCGGGCGCGGAGCATCGCGCCCCCACAATTTTTTTATTTTTTGAGGAAACGAAGTTCAGGGGAAATACTTTTTCTCCTTGCGACTTGCGCCTCGCGCCTTACGGCATTTTTCATCCAGGCGGGCAATTTGATCCAGCCGCCGCTGATGATTGCCCCCTAAAAACTCGGCTTCGAGCCAGACCCCAACGATCTCACGGGCGATCCCCTTTCCCAAGAGGCGGCCCCCGAGAACCAGCACATTGGAGTCATTGTGCTCCCGGCTCATCCGGGCGGTATAAAGGTCATGGCACAAAGCGGCCCTCACCCCCCGGAAGCGATTGGCAACCACCGACATTCCGATGCCGGTGCCACAGATTAAAATTCCACGGGGGATCGCCCCCGTGGAAACTTTTTCCGCAACCGCTATCCCGATTTCGGGGTAGTCAACCGGGGCCCCATCGGGAGCCCCCAAATCGAGAACTTCGACGCCTCTCTCCCGCAGGTAAACCCGTAAATCCTCTTTGAGCTCGAATCCGGCGTGGTCGCACCCAATCGCTATTTTCATTTCAGGGCTCGAACTTCTTGAAAACCAGGACCGCGTTCGTGCCCCCAAACCCGAAGGAATTCGAAAGGGCCACCCGCACCTCGGCTTTTCGGGCAACGTTGGGAACATAGTCCAGATCACAATTCGGATCCGGCGTCTCATAGTTGATCGTGGGAGGAATCACGCCTTGAAAAATGGTCAAAACCGTGAAGATGGATTCCACCCCGCCGGCCCCCCCCAGAAGGTGGCCGGTCATGGATTTGGTCGAGCTCACCGGAAGCTTCCGGGCGTGTTCTTTGAAGACCGTCTTGATGGCAATGGTCTCATAGAGATCGTTGTATTCCGTCGAGGTCCCGTGGGCGTTGATATAGTCCACCTCCTCCGGCCGGATCCCCGCATCTTTGAGGGCCATGGCCATGCAGCGAGCCGCGCCCTCCCCGTCCGGCGCCGGCGCGGTGATGTGATACGCGTCTCCCGTCAGGCCGTAGCCGACGATCTCCGCATAAATTTTCGCCCCGCGGTTCAGGGCGTGTTCCATTTCTTCGAGGAGGATAATTCCGCCCCCTTCGCCCATGACAAACCCGTCCCGATCTTTATCGAATGGGCGGGAGGCCTTCTCCGGATCGTTGTTACGGGTTGAAATGGCCTTCATGGCGTTGAACCCGCCGACCGCGAGGGGGGTGATGGTGGATTCCACGCCGCCGGTAAGGATCGCATCGGCGTCTCCCCTCTGGATTACCTTCCACGCGTCCCCGATGTTGTGGTTTCCCGTGGCGCAGGCGGTGACCACGGAGCTGTTGGGCCCCTTGGCCCCGAAGCGCATGGAGATATGCCCGGGAGCCTCGTTCACAATCAGCATGGGAATGAAAAAGGGTGAAATCCGCCCGGGCCCCTTTTCCAGCAGGACCTTGTGGAAGGATTCGATCGTCGTCAATCCCCCCAGGCCGGCGCCCACGACGACCCCCACCCGTTCCGCGTTCTGGGGGGTTATTTTGAACTGGGAATCCTCCATAGCCATGACGGCCGCGGCCAGGGCGTACTGGATAAAAATATCCATGCGCCGGGCCTCTTTTTTATCCATAAAGTTCTCGGGGGCAAAGTCTTTGACTTCGGCGGCGATTTGGGTATCGAAACCCGCGGAATCGAATCTGGTGATGCGGCCGACCCCGGATTTTCCCTGAATCAGGGCATTCCAGGTTTTTTCCACTCCCATTCCCAAGGGAGACACCATGCCCATTCCGGTGACGACTACTCTGCGCTTCAACATCGCACCTCTCCCTTCACACGCAAAACCTCTTCGCGACCCCTGTTCTCAGGCCCTGCGCCAAATTTCAAACCTCCTCACCTCCGCAAGGCGACAGTCGGTTGTTTACATGTGTTCGTTGATGTAGCTGACGACGTCCTGCACGGTCTGAATCTTTTCGGCGTCCTCATCCGAAATTTCGATGCCAAACTCTTCTTCCATGGCCATGATCAGTTCCACTAAGTCCAAAGAGTCCGCCCCGAGGTCTTCAATGAAGGAAGCCTCTAGGGTGACTTCTTCTTCACTGACCCCCAACTGTTCCACAATGATTTCGATTACGCGGCGTTCTACGGTTTTTTCCACAATCACACCTCCTTATCCAATCTTGATAATCACATAAAAAGTCGTCGCAGCGATGGTTTCGATTGTAGGGGCGTCCGGCGGACGCCCAGAAATGGGCGAGCGCAACTCGCCCCTACATGCCAGCCGCGCAAAAACGGAGAAAGGTAGGGGTGATTCATGAATCGCCGCTCCTTAGGGCACGCGGCAATAAAGAATCATCCTGAATCCGTTTCCTTTTTACTTTTTTTGGTTCCCGGTGTCAAGGCATAACTGCCTTCTCCTAAAAAATTGATGATCTCGCAAAAAATCAGCGGAACGATGGTTTCGATTGTAGGGGCGTCCGGCGGACGCCCCTGATGGGCGAGCACCGCTCGCCCCTACATGCCAGGCGCGCAAAAACGGAGGAGTGAAGCGCAACGCCGCAGATGGATTTTTTGCGAAACCATCAAAAATTACATGTACATCCCGCCATTCACGTTGAGAACCTGCCCGGTAATGTAATTCGCTCCCGGTCCGGCCAGGAAAAGGACCGCCTCGGCGATATCTTCGGGCGATCCCAGCCGCTCCAAGGGGATCTGTTTGATGAGAAACTCCCGATCCTTCGCGGGGATCGCCTGGCTCATGGCCGTGTCGATGAATCCCGGAGCCACGGCGTTGACCTGGATGTTCCGGCTCGCGTATTCGCGGGCCACAGATTTCGTAAAGCCGATCAGACCGGCTTTGGAGGAGGCGTAGTTCGACTGCCCGGCATTCCCCATCTGGCCGGTGACCGAGGCAATGTTGACGATTTTTCCCCCCCTTTGTTTCAGGAAGGGGCGGAGGACCGCTTTGGTCAAATGGAAGGCCCCCTTCAGGTTAACCCCCAACACTAAATCCCAATCCTCTTCCTTCATCCGCAGGAGCACCTGGTCCCGGGTGATTCCGGCGTTGTTGACCAGGATGTCGAGGCGGCCGAATCGATCTACGGATTTTTGAACCATGCCTTCCGCATCTTTGCCGTCGGCCACATTCCCCTTGACGGCAGCAGCCTCTTGCCCCAGGGCCGCGATTTCCCGGCAGGTCTCCTCGGCCTTCTCCAG
>Ga0105097_10001125_pt1 | contig 12612 bp, 9 predicted proteins | sample PPLLak12cMay2015_FD_87035 | JGI IMG/M metagenome (GOLD analysis project Ga0105097, IMG submission 87035) | Freshwater sediment microbial communities from Prairie Pothole Lake near Jamestown, North Dakota, USA - PPLs Lake P7 Core (1) Depth... | ecosystem: Environmental > Aquatic > Freshwater >... | reverse complement strand
GGATGGCATCCACCCCCGGATCGTCCAGAAGCGCCTCCAAGGCATCGGCATAACGGCTGCCGGGGGCATCCCCGATGATGTCCACCGGGTTGCCGTGCGACCAGGTCGGAGGCAAAACGGCGTTCAGCCGTGAACGGGTCTCCTCGCAGAGATCGGCCAGCCGCCCGCCGCGTTCGATCAGGGCATCGGTGGCGAGCACACCGACCCCGCCGCCGTTGGTCAAAATCGCCAGCCGGTCGCCTGTGAAGGGCCGGGTCATGGCCAGCGTGCCGACCACGTCAAAAAGCGCCTGCATGTCTTTGACCCGCAGCATCCCCGCACGGCGAAAGGCCGCATCGTAGACCGCATCGGATCCCGCCATAGCGCCGGTATGGGACGCGGCCGCGGCCGCCCCTTCCTGGAAGCGGCCGGCCTTGATCACCACCACCGGCTTGACCCGCGCGGCCGCCCGGGCGGCAGACATGAACTTGCGGGCGTGACGGATGGCCTCCACATAGAGCAGGATCGCGCGGGTGTGGGAATCGTTGGTCAGATAATCCAGCATGTCCCCGAAATCGACGTCGGCCATATCTCCCAGTGAAACAAAATGGGAAAATCCGATCCGGCGGGCCGTGGCCCAGTCCAGTACCGAGGTCAGCACCGCACCGGACTGGGCCACGAATGCCAGCCGCCCCGGCAGGGGCGCCACATGCCCGAAACTGGCGTTGAGGCCGATGCCGGGCACCATGATCCCGAGGCAGTTGGGGCCGACGATCCGCAGCAGGTGAGGTCGCGCGGCCTGGAGCAGGGCCGCCTGGAGCGCCTGGCCGTGGTGGTTTTGACCTTCGGCAAAGCCGGCGGTGATCACCACGGCGGTGCGGGTCCCTTTTTCCCCCAGTTTGCGGATGATCTCCGGGACCGTGTCCGGCGGCGTGGCCACCACCGCCAGGTCCGGGGCTTGCGGCAGAGCGGCGATATCCGGGAAGGTGCGAACGCCCTGGATGGTGTCGTATTTGGGGTTCACCGGGAAGATGTCCCCTTCGAAGCCCGCGCTGAAGAGGTTGCGGGAGAGCACCGCACCGACCGAGGCCGGTTTCTGGCTGGCGCCGATCAGGGCGACGGTGGCGGGCTTGAACATGAATTCGAGATTGCGGGTGGTCATGGCGGATTCCTGGCTCAAGGGACATGCAAGCGTTGAGCGGCTCGGCCCACAAAGCGGTCGGGGTTGCCGATCCCTCGGTATCGACCACCGCCGGGTGGGCCAATGGGATTTTTTCGACTTCGAAGGGCGCGGCCAAACGGGTTTTCCGCCTTTTCGAAGCAGGAGCCATGCCAGCCGCCACAAGCGCTTTTGACGGGTATTCTTTCAGATTTTTAAACGGATTGGACTGGCTCCTGGGCACGCATCAATCCCGTTTTTCGGAAAATTGCGAAGGGAATTTCGCAGTTTTTCGAAAAAAGAAGGGCAGCTGCCGAAAGCCAGAGGCCTGCGAATCGGGGAATTTAGGTATGGACAGACATAAACCTCCAGGGCTATAGAAAAACAAATGAAAGACAAGCGCCGCTGCATCGGTCGATCCCGGGCATGCTCCTTGCTTTTCTGATGCGATCAAGCGCCCGCGATTTCGAAGTCGCCCGTTTTTTTCACCTGCCCCCGGGGTCTCTATCCGACGCATTCATTTGGCAACCACTCAAGCCTGCCCGCTCCGGGGCCGCGCGGGTGCGTGTTATCCTTGACGGGCGCGCTTGCTGGCCCCTGCCATAGCACGACGTTCGCCGACAGGCAGAAATCCAAAGCCGACGCCCGAGCGACAGCCGAAACCTTGTCCAGGAGCGGCTATGACGACATCCCACTACCAGGGCCGCACATCCGCCGAGTTTCAACCGGTGTCGGAAACCCTGCTCATCCCCCTTTACTACCGAGCCCTGGAGAGCCGGCGCAGCGACCCGATGGTCCGCGACACCTGGGCGAATGCCATGGTGAACCGGATCGATTATGATTTTTCGCGCTTCGGCCCACCGGACCTGACCTGCACCGCCACCCTGATGCGCATTCGCGAATTCGACCGCCTGACCGCCGCCTTCCTTGAAAGCCACCCGCAAAGCTGGGTGGTCAATATCGGCTGCGGCCTTGACACCCGCTTTTTCCGGATGGATAATGGGCGCGTCATCTGGTTCGACCTGGATTTTCCCGACGTCATCGCTTTTCGCAGACAATTCCTGAAGGAAACCGCACGCTGCCGCTTTATTTCGAGTTCGGTGCTGGACCCGGGGTGGTGCGACGCGCTGCCGCAGAACTGCGGCAGCCGCCTGCTGCTTCTGGCCGAGGGGGTTCTGCCCTATCTGCCGGAAACCGGCGTCCGGCAGTTGGTCGGCGCCCTGACGACGCGGTTTCCGGGCGCCCGCCTGGTCTTTGACGCCGTCTCGCCCCTGCAGGCGCTGCTCAGCCATTTCAACCCGGTGCTGATGACGACCCAGGCGCGCTTCAAGTGGGGGCTGTCGCGCGGCAAGCTCGTCGAGCGCTGGGCCCGCGGGGTTCGCCTGGAGCGCGAAATTTTTTATTTCGACCAACCCGAACCGCGCCTGGGGTGGTATAATTATCTGCGGCTCTTTCCCCACATCGCCCGGGGGTTCAGTATTCTGCAGCTCAGTCTGGGCTCCTCGGACGTTCCATAATATTGCTGGCGGGACTGCAGCCGAAAGGAGAGATCATGGAATACGACGTCAAAGACACCGGGCTCGCGGAAAAGGGAAGACAGCGGATTGCCTGGGCTGAAAAAGCCATGCCGGTCCTGCGCTCGATCCGGCAGCGGTTCAGCGCCGACAAGCCCCTGTCGGGGCTCAGGGTGTCGGCCTGCCTGCACGTCACCGCCGAGACCGCCAGTCTTATGCAAACCCTCAAGGCCGGCGGGGCCACCGTCTGCCTGTGCGCCTCCAACCCGCTCAGCACCCAGGATGACGTGGCCGCCGCGTTGGTGGTCGACCACGACATAAAAACCTTCGCCGTCAAGGGTGAGGACCGGGAACGCTACTATCGCCACATTCACGCGGTTCTCGATCTCGCGCCGCGGATCACGATGGACGACGGCGCCGACCTGATCAGCACCCTGCACACCGACCGCCGGGAACTGCTGGCGGGCATCATCGGCGGCACCGAGGAAACCACCACCGGCGTTTTCCGGTTGAGGAGCATGGCCGCCAAAAAAGTGCTCGCGTACCCCATTGTCGCGGTCAACGATGCCGACACCAAGCACCTTTTCGACAATCGCTACGGCACCGGCCAGAGCACCATCGACGGCATCATCCGGGCCACCAACCGGCTGCTGGCCGGAACCACTTTCGTTGTCTGCGGCTATGGCTGGTGCGGCCGGGGCGTGGCCCGGCGGGCGGTGGGGATGGGGGCCGGCGTGATCGTCACCGAGGTGAACCCCGTCCGGGCGCTGGAAGCGGTGATGGACGGCTACCGGGTGATGCCTATTGGCCAGGCGGCGGCCTTGGGCGACTTTTTCTGCACCCTCACCGGGGAGATCAACGTGATCCGCGGGGAACACTTCGAGCAGATGAAGGACGGTGCGATCGTCTGCAACTCCGGGCACTTCAACGTCGAGCTGGACCTGGCGGCGCTTGCGCACCTGGCGGTCAAGCGCAGCCCGACGCGCGAGTACGTCGAGGAGTTCCAGCTGGCCGACGGGCGCCGGATTTACCTTCTGGCCGAAGGCCGGCTGATCAATCTCAGCGCCGCCGAAGGCCACCCGCCCAGCGTGATGGACATGAGCTTCGCCAACCAGGCACTCTGCATCGAGTACATCCTCAAGAATGCCTATACCCTCGAGAAGACCGTCTACGACGTCCCCCCGGAGATCGACCACCAGATCGCCCGCTTGAAGCTGGCCGGCATGGGCATCGTCATCGACACCCTGACCGCGGAGCAGGAAACCTACCGCAGCAACTGGGAAACCGGCACCTGATCGCCCAGCTCCCCGGGGCCGGCGCCCCGGGGAAAGCCCCGCGCCCGCCGCCTCGGCCCGGGGTCAGGCCACGTCCTGGGAGCGCACGATCAACAGCGGACGGTCCACCCGGTTGAGCACGCCGGCGGCAACGCTGCCGTAAAAGGCCCGCGCCAGCCCCGTCCGGCCGTGGCTCGCCATGGCCACCAGATCGGCGGTCTCGGCCTCGGCGGCGGCAATGATGGCATCCACCGCGCCGCCATGCCCCAACCGGGTTTGGGCGCGAATCCCCTTTTCGCGGAACTCCCCTTTCAACCCCGCCAGGTAGGATTCGGTCTGGCGGATCTGCTCGTCGTAGATCTGCTGGCTGAGCTGCAGGTCGGTCCAGCCCGCATCGGCCACCACGACCGGCTCCACGACCCCCAAAAAAACCACCCGCGCGTCATAGCGACGCGCCATTTCTTCCACGTGCGGCAAAATCGCTTCGGCACGCTTGGAGCCGTCCAGCGGCACCAGAATGACGTGGTACATGTGCATCCTCCTCTCGGCGACGGGTTCTTGAAAAACCGGGCTCTCCTGGCCGCGGCGGCTTCACCTCTAGTCCGGGGCGCCGACGGGCGGCGTCTGGGCCTCCAGTTCAAGCACCTTCAGGGTGATTTTGAGGACCGCGTCCGGGTTGAGCGAGATCGAATCGATTCCTTGGCGCACCAGAAACTCGGCGAAATCGGGGTAGTCGCTGGGCGCCTGGCCGCACAGCCCGCTGTGGCGCCGGTTGCGGCGGGCGCCCGCGATAGCCATGCCCACCATGCGCAGCACGCCGGGGTCGCGTTCGTCGAAATTATGGGCCAAAAGGGCCGAGTCGCGGTCCACGCCCAGGGTCAGCTGGGTCAGGTCGTTGGAGCCGATGGAAAAGCCGTCGAACAGCCGGCTGAAGGCGTCGATTTCCAGCACGTTGTTGGGGATTTCACACATCATGTAAACTTCCAGTCCGTTTTCGCCCCGCACCAGGCCGTTTGCGGCCATTTCCGCCTGCACCCGCTCGGCTTCGGCCACCCGCCGGCAGAACGGGATCATGATCACCAGGTTGCGCAGCCCCATGTCGTCGCGCACGCGCTTCATGGCCCGGCACTCCAGCGCGAACCCCTCGCGGTAGCGGGGATCGTAGTAGCGCGAGGCCCCCCGGAAACCGATCATGGGGTTGTCCTCGGCGGGCTCGAAGGCCCGCCCGCCGATCAGACTGGCGTATTCGTTGGTTTTGAAATCGCTCATGCGCACAATCACCGGCTTGGGGTGGAAGGCCGCCGCGATGGTGGCGACCACCTCGGCCAGACGCTCGACGAAGTAGTCGGTCTTGTCGGCGTAGCCGGCGGTCAGTTCCCGGATCGCCTGCACCTCGGCCGGATCGGCGACCCCCTCGGGGTGCACCAGGGCCATGGGGTGGATCTTGATGTAGGTGTTGATGATGAATTCCATCCGCGCCAGGCCGACCCCGTCGTTGGGGATCTGGGCCAGCCCGAAGGCCTCCTCGGGGTTGCCGACGTTCATCATGATGCGCGTCTTGGGGCGCTTGAGGTTCTTGAGATGCAGGCGCTCGCAATGAAACGGCAGCAGCCCCTGGTAGACCACGCCGGCATCGCCGCCGGCGCAGCAGACGGTGACCTCGGTGCCGGTGGGGATGATCTCGGTGGCGCTTTCCGCGCCGACCACCGCCGGGATGCCCAGCTCGCGGCTGACGATGGCGGCGTGGCAGGTGCGCCCGCCGCGGTTGGTGATGATCGCCGCCGCGGTTTTCATCACCGGCGCCCAGTCCGGAGTGGTGGTGTTGGTCACGAGGACCTCGCCGGGTCGAAATTCGGCCAGGTGCGCCACGTCCGGGATCACCCGCGCGCTGCCCGCGGCGATTTTCTCCCCCACGCTCTTGCCTTTCACCAGCACCGGCCCGCGGCGTTCCAGGTGGAAGGTCTCCAATACCTCCCGGTCCTTCAAGGCCTGCACCGTTTCGGGGCGCGCCTGGACGATATAGAGCGCCCCGTCCGGGCCGTCCTTGGCCCATTCGATGTCCATCGGCATCGCTTGGCCGGCCTTGGCGGAGTAATGCGCCTCGATGCGCATGCCGTAGTCGGCGAGAGTCAGCACCTCGTCGTCGGTCAGACAGAAGCGCCGCCGGTCGGCCTCGGCCACCTCGACGTTGCGCGTCAGCATCTTGGAGTCGCCCCGCCCGTAGACCATCTTGATCTTTTTGGCGCCGACGCTCTTCTTGATGATCGGCCGGAAGCCCTGGGCCCGGGTGGGTTTGAAAACGTAGTACTCGTCGGGGTTGACCGCCCCCTGGACGATATTTTCGCCCAGGCCGTAAGAGGCCGTGATGAAGACCACGTCGCGGAAGCCGGTTTCGGTGTCCAGGGTGAACATGACGCCGCTGGTGGCCCGGTCCGCGCGCACCATCTTCATCACCCCGATGGAGAGCGCCACGCTGAAATGCTCAAAGCCGCGATCCTCGCGGTAGGAGATCGCGCGATCGGTGAAAAGCGAGGCGAAGCACTTGCTGCAGGCCTCCTTGAGGGCGTTATTGCCGCAGATGTTGAGGTAGGTTTCCTGCTGCCCGGCAAAAGACGCCGTCGGCAGGTCTTCGGCGGTGGCCGAACTGCGCACGGCCACATCCGTGTCGGGGCCGTACTGCGCGCAGAGGCGCGCGTAGGCCGCGGCAATGGCCTCCCAGAGGTCGGCCGGGATGCCCGCGCCGAGGATCAGGTCGCGCGCCGCCCGCCCCCGCCGCGCCAGGTCGGCCACATCGGCGGTGTCCAGCCCGGCCAGGGTTTTCTCCAGCTTGCCACCAATTTCGCCGCAGGCGACGACATGCCGATAGGCCGCGGCCGTCACCGCAAACCCGTTGGGCACCTGGACCCCCTGGGTGCCCAGCTCCCGGTACATCTCTCCCAGGGAGGCGTTTTTACCCCCCACCAGGGGGACGTCTTCCAGCGACAGTTCCTCGAACCAGCGGATAAAGCGGCCGTCGGTTGCCATGCCAGCCTCCCTTCAGGGTGTGAGTTGGATCGAAAATGAGAAAATCGGCGAGTCCATCACCGGGCGGCGACTGGGCATGCCCTGCCGGCGGCCCGGATCTTGGACTCAGGCTTTCACCCTCCCGCATAGCAGAATCCATACCACGTCCGGGCAAGGCGGTTTCTTTTGAATTATCGGTGGGATAACGAATGTGAAAAACCGGCGGGCTGAACCGGGTTTTGGAATTTTGCGAGGGCCACATCGAAAATTTTAGATGCGGGTCCCGGACTGGACTTTCCCGGAAGGCGACCACCGCACCCTATCCCCGCGCTTTCTATGAAGCCGGGGCGAACCCTCCTGGACTTGAGGCAAGGCGGCCCGCTCCCATTTCGGGCTTATTCCCGTTTGCGTCGACCTCGGGGTGCGTGCGACAAGAAACGGGATCGCGCGGCATATTTCGCGTTGTGGGGCGCCCGGTTTCGTGTTAACCAAAACACGGAGCGCAGGTTGCAGTGGCAGGCCGGCTAAGACCCCCTCTCCAGGAGACGGTCCAGGGGGCTTGAAACCGCCGACAGGTCCTTTTGCATGACATGGGTGTAGATCTTTCGGTGGTCTTGACGTCGGCATGCCTCATCAGTTCCTGCACCACCCGGATGTTGACGCCGTTTTCCAGCAGATGGGTGGCAAACGAATGGCGAAAGGTATGACAGCTGACCCGTTTGTGGATGCCGGCTTTCTCCACCGCCGCCTTGACGGCCTTCTGAAGGCCGGACTCCAGCACATGGTGCCGCCGGGTGGCGCCGCTGCGGGGGTCGCAACTCAAATTCCTCCCCGGGAAAAAATATTGCCAGCGAAATTCCCTGGACGCCGACGAATACTTTCGCGCCAGGGCTGGCGGCAGATACACTTCCCCGTATCCGTTTTTGAGATTTTCCGCATGAAGATCCTTCACCTTCTCCAGGTGCAGCCGCAACTCCGATTGGATCGCCTGCGGCAAAACCGTCGTCCGGTCCTTGCCTCCTTTAGCTTGGCGCACGAAAAGCATTTGGCGGTCAGAGTCCACATCCTGGACCCGCAGACGGACGCATTCCATCAGCCGCAGGCCGCATCCTTAAAGGATCTTGGCCATCAGCAGATGCGTTCCCGCCATACCGGCCATGACGCACCCGACCTCGGCTTGGGTCATGACGGTCGGTGGCCGGGCATGGCGTTTGGCCCGCACGGGCTCGAGCTGCTCCTCGATTTCCTGGCCGAGGACATGCCGATACAAAAAGACGATGGCGTTCAGCGCCTGCCTTTGGGTGGCGGCTGCCACCTCGCCCCGGGTTGCCAGATGGCTTAAAAAGCCCTCGATATGGGGCTTGCCCATTTGGGACGGGTAATTTTTGGCACCGTGAAACTTGATAAATCGAACGATCCAGTTGCAGTAGGTCTGCTCGGTGCGGTAGGCGTAATGATGGTAGCGCAGCACCTGGCGAACCTGATCCATCAGCTTCAATTTTGGATCCGGTTTGAATCGCGAACGTTTTTGGGTTTCCATGGATATTGAATATGGGCCGACAAACATGGAAAATCCAGGGTCTATTTTTCCATGTTTCACACTTTAATATCGCAATACGCGGAAAATTTTCCATGGTATATAGGCAATACATGGAACAATTTCCACGTATCAACAATGTTGGGCCAAAGAAAAAGGAAAGAAATGATGTCGAACAGAGCCACTATTGCAACGGAAAAGTTCTTGAGCGGATACAACTGAGCTCAATCGATTCTGTACGCTTTCCGGGAAGAAGGCGACTTGTCAGATGAAACTGCCTTGAAGATCGCATGCGGCTTAGGCGCAGGCATGGCACGAAAAGAGGAAGTCTGCGGTGCTATTACAGGTGGCATCCTTGTTTTGGGATTGCGATATGGCAGGGGTAACAATGATGATCGATCCGCAATGGAGTTGACCTATTTGAAAACAAGAGAACTCATGGGCCTGTTTTCTGATAAGCATGGTACGTTTATCTGTCGCGAATTGCTGAATGGTTGTGAGTTGACAACAGAAGAAGGGCAGAAATATTTCAAGGCGAACGAGTTACTCAAAAAGACCTGCACTCCATGCGTCCAGAGCGTAGTTGAGATCCTTGAGCGCATCTTGTGAGAAAGCCCAACCTTTGCATACACTCAGACCGGTGTTACGCTGCCGCTCCACACCGGCTGGTGATGCTGGCGTTGGCGTGATTCGACTGCGCAAGAGAAAAAAATGAAGACAGTCGTTGTCTACGATATTGATAGCCATATACCGAATTTAGCCCTAATGAAAATCAGTGCTTTTTACAAAGAACGGGGTTACAAGGTAAGGCTATCAAAGCAAGTAAAATATATACGGGCAGATAAATATTTCGGCAGCGCTGTCTTTCATAATGAGAGAACAAAGCTGAAGATCAAAGCCCTTTGTTCTGAATTCGGATCTGATATTCAAATAGGAGGCTCCGGGTACTCCCTGAATCAGAAGTTACCGGATGAAATTGATTCATGCTTTCCTGATTACAAATTATACAATCACAACAAATATGCCCTTGGCTTTTTGACAAGGGGGTGCAACAAAAGGTGCCTATTTTGCCTGGTACCCCGAAAAGAAGGGCGGCTAAACAGCTCGTATGCTGATTTTGAAGATTTTGTCCCGGAACGTCAGAAAAACGTAATGCTGCTCGACAACAACCTCCTTGCATCCGAAAATTCAACAGAAATTTTAGAGAATATAATTCGGAGAAAATACTACGTAAACTTCAGCCAATCTCTTGACATCTATCGTTTGACAAATAGAAATATTAAATTGCTGAAGAAAGTCAACTCAGTCAATTCACGGTTTACCCATCCGATGATTTATTTTAGCTGCAACAGTGTAAGGCAGGCAAGTCGGTTTTACGCAAAAGAGGATTTGCTGAGATCATTCGGCAAAGAGGCGGTTACGGTCATCATCATGTTCGGATACAACACCAGACTTTCCGAAGACTATGCGATGTTAATGATGGCGAAAGAATTGTCCTTAGTCATCTTTGTTCAGGAATACCAACCAGTGCCCGGCATTCCTTCTAAATTACCAAAAAATTATTTCGACATGGATCTGGATGAAATCGCAGCCATTAAATTTCGAACAAACGGTCAGAACAACGAAAAGTTTTTGAGATATGTAAACAGAATGTATTTTGAAAAAACCGGCACATACTATCTTCCCCTATTGAAATCAATTTACAGGTACAATCACAAGTCCGGTATAAATAAATTTCTAAAAAAAGTCGAATTGATATCTGAAAAAAAACATATTTAACGCACAACACTATCTTTATCAAAAGGATAAATATAACGAGGTTGTAAGAATTGTTAAGCTGGTTGAAAACTAAAAAGCAAACCAAAAAGGAGCTGACTCAGACTGAACAGATTAGAGATAGAATTATTGATATGTTAAGGGATCCATTAGTGCTTCGCAATGTCGAGAAAATAGCTGGGAGCAGAACCTCCGGCATTTGGAGAATAAAACGAGCAAAAATCATTCTTTTGACCAATGAAAACGAGAGTGTTGAACGTATTGTACTTGAAGTCCGTGTGCCGCCGGAATCAGTCATCAAATGCCGGGAATCCTTTGCGCATCTGGGCATTAAATATTTTTGCCGTCCGCGAAGAAATCCGACCCGGCGCGAGGCTGCTGTTGAGCGTATGCTTGCTATTCTAGAAACCCTACCCGTCAAAAGGTCTGCTCTTAAGAGACAGCATAGCCTCCATTATATTGGCCATGATTTTTCTGCTGAACGGATTGAAACAATAAGGGAAATAATTCAGAAAAACCCCCTGTGGTCTCGAAGTAAGATTGCGCGCGCGGTCTGCGAACGGTTTGATCTGAGAAAGTCCGATGGTGAATATAAAACGGGACAAATCGGTCAAGTATTGATACTCATGGCAATGGATAATTTGATCACATTGCCTGTTGCGCCTGTCAGACAAAATAAAACCGATCCAAAAGGTGCTTTTCTCTCCGGAACCCCAAAGGCCGCACCTGATTGCAATCAAACAAAGATCAAATATTCTTCGGAGATACAAACGATTCAGTTGATTCCCGCCATGAATGACGATGATAAACGCTTGTGGAGGATGTTGATCCAAAAATATCACTACATCAGTAATTCAGTTCTGTTTGGCGCGCAAATGCGATATCTTGTATACGGCGGAAAGAATATTAAATCGACAGCAAGTTTTATGAAGAATCATTTTCGTGACTCGGGGATATCCTATAACAAGTTGAACAAATATTTTGAGATTGAGCGAGGGGAACATCTACTTGCAACCATTGGTTTTTCTGCCTGCGCATGGAAGATATCAGGCAGGGATCGATTTATCGGATGGAATGATGAACAGCGTACTGCCAACCTCAGGCTTGTTGTCAATAACGCCAGGTTTTTAATCCTCCCCTGGATCAACGTCCCAAACCTGGCGTCCCGCATTTTAGGAAATGTTGCAAAACAACTTCCCTTGGACTGGGACTATAGGTATCACTACCGGCCTGTTCTCATGGAAACCTTTGTACAAACGGACCTCTTTAGCGGCACATGCTATCGCGCGGCAAACTGGATACATGTGGGTCAGACGAAAGGGTATAGCCTTTACTCAAGATATAAACAGAAATCGCCAACCAAAGACATTTATGTTTATCCCCTAACCAAAGATTTTCGGGAAAAGCTCTATGGCAAGAATTGAAGGCATGGATCAGGTCTACTAAGCTGACAGACTATCTTTTTTACCAAAAATCCCAACTACGCCTTGCACCCGATGAACGAGTGAAGGCGAATGTTCGCCCCAACAAAAGAAACCTTGATGTGTATGGACGTCGTGGAGCCAATTCAAAAGGATTTTTATGGGTAGTAAACGAAATAAGAAGGAGGTTAAAGAGGAATGGCGCTTATTTGATGCCGAAGCGGCTTATGCGGAGAGTATCTTTCTCCAAGCCATTGGAGATATGGAAGCGAGTATCGCCGCTGCTGAACGAGCACTCGAGATAAAGCCGGATTATCCTCCGGCAGTACTGACCATGGGATCGATAGAATATCAACGCGGGAGACCGGAAGAGGGTGCGCGTCTGTTCTCGACATTGCTTTCGCTGCCGGACGAAGCCGGAGATCTTTGGGAGGTCATCGACAAGGCTGGCAACTTCCTAATTCAAGAGGAGAGGTATGAAGAAGGATTGGAGTTGTATCAAGCTGCGGTTGCGAGGTTTCGCGAACGGGCGGTACTTTATCAGGGGTTGGGTTGTTGTGCCGGACACCAAAGGTTGTTCGAAAAAGCCGTAGAGGCGTCGCGGAGGGCATTGGGGCTTGAACCCGAAAATCAGAAACTTATAAACGACCTCGGGTGGAGCCTGTTTCAGGCAGGGAGGCTTAAAGAGGCTGAAGAAGTACTGTTGAAAGCGGTTGCCATGGATCCCTCGGATGAGCTTGGGCGGGAGAATCTGCGCTTTTGCAAATTTGCGCGTGCAAAACAATAGCACCGGCGAACATGGCGCTTCAGCAGACAACCAGGGCCGTGGCATCTTCGACAGAGCGAAGCAGGCTGAAATTAAGCGCATTTTCAAACTTGGAGGAAGCCTTGGCTGCTGCTGAGCTTATCGTTAGCCGTGAAAGAACAAAAACATGCTCCCAAACACTTC
>Ga0105097_10001124_pt1 | contig 12618 bp, 9 predicted proteins | sample PPLLak12cMay2015_FD_87035 | JGI IMG/M metagenome (GOLD analysis project Ga0105097, IMG submission 87035) | Freshwater sediment microbial communities from Prairie Pothole Lake near Jamestown, North Dakota, USA - PPLs Lake P7 Core (1) Depth... | ecosystem: Environmental > Aquatic > Freshwater >... | reverse complement strand
TGTTGAGATCGAACTATTGACCAGGGAGTTCGTGGCGCTACGGGCGGGTTTGAAGGACGTCGAAGCGGAGGTGCTGAATCTCGATCAGCAAGAATCCGAAAAATCCGCCGGGCAGGCGCGGTTCGCGACGGATTTGGAGCAGTCCCGTTTGCGGGCGATTGAAATCGGCGAGTCGACCGGCAGGATCCGTGAGGAATTAGGCCGGATCGAGCACCAGCAGGCTCAGGCGCTGACGGCGGCCGAGGTCGAGCGGAACCGAAGTCAATTGTTCGAACAGCAGCAACAGCAAGAATCCCATGAGCTGGAAGGGCTGGCGAACGCCCAGGAAGAATTGGCGCACTCGCTGGAAACCATCGAAGCATCGCTGGTTTCGCTGGAAGAGGACCTGCTCTCGCGCGAACAGGCGTTTGCGGAGCTCGATCAGGATATGGAGCGCCTCCTGCATCAACGAGCCTCTGCCGTTGCGGAAGAAGAGCGCGGGCGTCTCGATATTATGCAGCTGGCTGTTCTGGTGGCGAATACCGAGCAGAGTGTGACGCAGTTGATTGCCAGAATGGGCGAAGTCTCCGATCGGGGTACCAAGCTGGTTGCGGAACAAGAGGAGCTGGAAGGCCAGCGATCGACGGCCTTGACTCGCCACGAAGCCCTGCGACAGGAGTATGGCGAGGCCGGGCGCATGGTCGCCACGATTCGCGCGCAGCAAGAGAGCGTCCAAACTGAGGCAACCAATGTGGCGGCAGAGCAGCAGGAGCTCGATCGTGTCATTCTCCAGCGATCGGAAGAATTGGCGGCCGTCGATTCGCGGTTGCAGGCGCTGCAAGGTGTCGTGCGGGAAGAAATGGGATACGGGCGGGAAGGACAGGATGAAGGCACGGCGCTCAAATCCTGCGAGGGTGTTCGCGATGCGATTGCCGAATGGCTCGTGATCCCTCCCGGCATGGACCGGGCGGTCGAAGCGGTGTTAGGCGAGCGTGTGCACGGGTGGTTCGTCGATGAACCGGCCGTGGCGCAGCGTGCGATTAGTTTTCTTCGGGAGAAAGAGCTGGGACGCGGGACGTTTATTCCTCAACAGCCGCGTTGGGAGCGCGCCGGGTCAGATTCTCAGACCTGGTGGCAGGCGCTCGCCGATCAGGCCGGTGTGGTGGGCAGGGCGGTCGATTTGATTCAAGCGGACGAGGCTCGCACGGCGGCGAAAGACTGTCTGTTCGATCGCGTGGTCATTGTGGAGTCGTTGGATCATGCGGTGCGGTTGTGGGAACGACGGCTCTGGGCCGGGGCAGAGGGACCGATCTTGGTCACCCTGACGGGCGAAGTGATGGATGCTTCCGGAGTCATCAGCGGCGGCCATGCCCATGCGGGGCAAGGCTTGCTGGAGCGCCGGCGCGAGGTGGTCAGCCTGGAGACCAAGCGGAGCGAGCTTACCGCAGCGGTCGAGTCCGACAAGCAGCGGCGCCTTGAACTATTGGTGAGCGGGCAGGCCTTGAGTCTGCAGATTCGGCAGTTGGCCGAGTCGTTGCGCAATACGGAAATGCAGGATTTGTCCTTGCGGAAGGATGAAGAAAATCTCCGGCAGTTTATGGCGGATCTCGATGTGCGTCTTGCCGGGATTGCCGCCGAGATACAAAAAGGGATCGAGGACCGGCAGCGCTTCGAGCAGGAAGCGCGTGCAGCGCAGGCTCAGCTGGGGCAGTGGCTCAGCGAGAAGGCCGGACAAGAGGCCAGTTTGGGGCGCGTGCGGGAGCGGCTGACGGCCATCGATCAAGAAGGCCGGGTGTTTCAAGAGCGGGTGACGGAAGCGCGGTTGCTGTCAGAAAGTCTGCGTGCCAAACAAGGGCATGAGCAGGCGAATCGTCTTCGTATCAGACAGCAGCAAGTCGAAAGCGAACAGCGTCGGCAGGCTCTGCAGAGTCACCTTGAGGGATTGGGCCGTGACATTCAACACAGTCAGGAAGAACGCAGCCGCCAGGAAATGTTGTGCCAGGAATTCGGCGAGGCCGCGGCGAAGATCAAAGCCCAGTTGATCGCCGCGCAAGAACAGCAGGCTCAGGAGATGGCGGTCGGACAGTCGTTAGAGGCCAGTTTGGACGCGGTGCGCCGCGAAATGTCGGCAGTGCGGGACGCGCGTATGGCGGTGGAAGTCCGGCGGGCTGAACTGCGCACGCAGTTGAGCGCGGTCGAAAGCACCTTGTCGGGAACGTATCAGCTGGATCCGGTTGCGCTCGCCGGCGGCGCGGCGCCCGGTCCTGAGACTGTCGCTGATGCCGGGAGCGAGGGGGCTGCTGAGGCAGTTCCCAATCCGTTGGCCCAGGCGCCACAGGCTGAACTGAAGGAGCAACTGCAAAAGCTGCGCGAACGGCTCGACCGCATGGGGCCGATCAATCTGGCGGCGATCAGCGAGCATCAGGAACTCGACCAGCGCTATACCTTTCTCACAACTCAAGAGCAGGACCTTGCCACGTCGATCAACTCCCTCAAGGAAATTATTCAACGGATCAACAAGACGACAAAGGATATGTTCGTCACCACCTTCGCCGAGCTTCAGCAGAAGTTCACCGAAGTCTTCGGCCAGTTTTTCCCCGGCGGACGCGCGGAGCTGTTGTTGGTCGATGAGCCGGTCGGCGAAAACGGAGAAGGATCGGGGAATCAAGAGCCGGGCGTGGATATCGTAGCGCAGCCTCCGGGAAAGCGTTTGAAGAGCATCACGATGCTGTCCGGCGGTGAGAAAACATTAACGGCGATGGCGCTCCTTTTTGCCAGTTTCCTGATCCGGCCGACGCCGTTTTGTCTACTCGACGAAATCGATGCCCCGCTCGATGAGGAAAATATCGGACGCTTCACCAGCGTGCTCCGGGAGATGTCGAAGAACGCGCAGTTCCTCGTCATTACCCATAATAAACGCACCATGGCGATCGCCGATTCGTTGTTCGGCGTGACGATGGAACAACCGGGTGTGTCCAAGCTGGTGTCGGTGCGGTTGGGTGATCTCCAGCCGGCCTGAGGCAAGCTGCAAGGCTCGGATATCGCAGAGGACTTTCCACTCTCGTTGCTTGACTCACGTAGGGGTGTCTGTTATATCCCCCACCGATGGGCGACTCTCGCGAGGTGGTTGGTCTGTGTCTCCAGGGGCGAGTGGCCACGCCGCCACGGCTCTCTCCTATCTGCATGCGTTCACTAGGATTCTATGAAACTCTTTCGCACACTGTTTGACCGGATCTCGAGTAGTTTGCTCGCGACGATTCCCGGGAAATACAATCCGGCCGTCGAGTATGCGCAAACTCCTCCGCTCAGGCTCGTCTCAGATAAAGCTGCTCCCTTAGTGGCGACCGATTCGTCACGCCGGCCATCGGCCCATACCGTGAGTCAGCCTGACGCCATCGACGATGCGATCCGTCGCAGTCAAAGCTGGTTTTTGTCCAAGCAGGATCCTGCCGAAGGGTTCTGGGTAGCTGAACTCGAGGCCGATACGACGCTGACGTCGGAATATCTGATGTTGCGGCGGTTTCTCGATTGCGTCGATCCCGTCAAGGAAGAACGCGCCGTCCGGTATTTAAGGACCATGCAGTTGCCCGATGGCGGCTGGCCTATCTATTACGGTGGACCCGCAGAAATCAGCGCCTCAGTGAAGGCCTACTTCGCACTGAAGCTCAGCGGAATCCCTGCTTCCGACCCCTGCTTGCTGCGTGCGCGTGAGCGCATCATGACCATGGGCGGAGTCGTTCAGGCGAACGTTTTCACGAAAATAGCCTTGGCGTTGTTCGATCAGTATGACTGGGAAGGCGTGCCCCACATGCCGGTCGAGATCATGCTGCTGCCGAAGCGGTTTTATTTCAGCATCTACGCGATTTCCTATTGGTCACGCGCCGTGCTCATTCCGTTGCTGATTGTGTTTGCGCATCAACCGGTGTGCCGAATTCCGCGCGAGCAGGGCATCGAGGAGTTGTACCTTGTTCCTCGCGGGCAGGTGCCGTATTGGAAGTATCCCCCCTTCAACAAAGATCAAGCCTGGTTCACTCCACATAACTTCTTTGTCATGCTCGATGCGGTGCTCAAGCTCTATGACCGGATGCCTCTCATCTGGTTGCGTGAAAAGGCGATGCACAAGGCGGCCACGTGGATGCTGGATCACCTCAAGGGGAACGGGGGACTGGGCGCAATTTATCCGGCCATGGCCAACTCCGTGCTGGCGCTCCGGTGTCTGGGCTATGAGATGGATGACCCGCTGGTGCAGAAAGCCCTTCGGGAAATTGAAGATCTGGAAGTGCACGAAACTGCGACGGTGGATGGCCAGCGTGTACCGACCTTACACCTGCAACCCTGCCATTCTCCAATTTGGGATACGGCCCTGCTCATGAATGCGTTGATCGAAGCGGGCATGCAACAGGACCATCCGGCGCTGGTGAAGGCGGGGGCCTACCTCATGTCCCGGCAGACGAAAACGGTCGGTGATTGGACGATTTCTTCCCCGCAGGCCGAGCCGGGCGGGTGGTATTTCCAATTCGAAAATGAGCTGTATCCCGATGTGGATGACTCAGCCGTCGTGTTGATGGCGCTCGCGAAGCTCAAGATGCCGGAACCGGCGGACCTGCGGGAATCCATTCGTCGTGGGATGCAATGGGTGTTGGCCATGCAGAGTTCCGACGGCGGGTGGGGCGCGTACGACAAGGATAATAATCGGGTGGTCTTTAACTACATCCCGTTTGCGGACCATAAGGCGTTACTCGATCCGAGCACAGCCGATCTCGCCGGGCGTTGTTTAGAAATGCTGGGCGCCTTAGGCTATGACCGTTCCCATCCTGCAGTGCAGCCGGCGCTGGCGTTTCTCAAGAAGCAGCAGGAGGCGGACGGGAGCTGGTATGGCCGCTGGGGTGTAAATTACATTTACGGCACCTGGTCGGTGCTTGCCGGCCTTCGCGCGATCGGAGAAGACGTCTCGTCTCCGTACATTCGCCGGGCCGTATCCTGGCTTGAGTCCAAGCAGAATCCCGATGGTGGATGGGGTGAGGCGTGCCTCTCCTATGCGGAGGAAGCGCATAGCGGCAAAGGTCAGAGCACGCCTTCGCAAACAGCCTGGGCTTTGATGGCGTTGATGTCTGCCGGTGTGACGGAATCATTGAGCATCGCCCGCGGCGTGCAGTTTCTCCTGAGGCATCAACTCAAGGATGGCTCCTGGGAAGAAGTCATGCACACCGGCACCGGATTTCCGCGGGTGTTCTATCTTCGCTACCATTGGTATTGCCAGTATTTCCCTCTGTGGGCGCTCGCGATGTATCGCAATCTTCGATCACGGGGACGCATGCGAGCCGAAGAGCTTCGGGAGCAGGTTGAGTCTTCCGGATGCTATCGGTTTGATCATTGACGGACGCGCACGTTGTGACGACGGTGCCGTCTCCTCTTCCTGTCGCTTCTCTGATTCCTAGCCGCATTGTGATTTTCGTCGCTACCGTCTGGGAGTTTGCCGCGGTGCGGGCAGCTGTTCCCGGCGGACGCATGGACAGGCTGCAGAGGCGGCCGCGGTATTGTGCATCGGCGGGTGGGGGCGAATGCTGGGTGATTCAGACCGGGGTAGGCCCGCAGAGGGCGCATGCCGCTGCGCGGGATGTTCTGTCGCAGCAGACATTTTCATTGGCCATCTCCAGTGGATTTGCCTGCGCACTGGCACCGGCCGCCATTGGCGATATCCTGATTGGAACCAGGGCGGCGACGATTCGTGCCGGAGGCCCGCTCGATTACATTGAAGTGGAGGGGGACGAACGGCAACGATGGTTTACCATGTTCAGCGGAGACGAGGCTCTTGCCTGTGCCACCTTCGGCTGTTTCATTTCTGCGGATCGCATCGTCTACCGTGCTGCGGAGAAAGCAGCTTTGGCCGAACGTACGCATGCGACGGGATTGGATATGGAGAGCGCCGCCTTGGCCAGTGAGGCGAAAGCGGCTCGGGTGCCGTTTTTGATTGTGCGGTCCGTGTCGGATCTATTAATGGAAGAACTGCCTCTTGACTTCAATCTCTTTCTCAGGCCCACTGGATGGGTGAAAGGCGTAGGAGCCCTGCTTGCGCATCCGTCGAGTCTGCTGGGGCTCAACCGGTTGCGGCGGCAAAGTGTCGTCGCGGCGGCGGCGCTCACGAAAAGTCTGCGGATAGTGTTCAATGCTCGTTTCGGAATCAGGCCGGATTCACCCATGACAATGACACGATGACGATGCTCGCAACGATAGGGCGGCTGGTCTTGAGATATGTCCGAGAGCGGATAGTGGTCGATGCTCGGCTCAGAGTCAGGCCGGATTTACACAAGGCCATGATCCCATGACGATGCTCGCAACAATAGGACGGCTCGTCTTGAGATATGTCCGGGAAATGGGCCGGATGCTCATTTTCCTCGTGTCATCCTTCGGATGGTTGATGCGACCGCCGTTCCGGTTCATCCAGTTCGTCAAACAGCTGCACTTCATCGGATATAAATCCACGTTTGTCGTCGTGCTGACGGCCGGATTTACCGGCATGGTGCTCGCCCTCCAAGGCTATTACACGTTGCGGAAGTTCGGCTCCGAAGGGTTGCTCGGGTCGGCAGTTGCGTTGAGCATGATCCGCGAACTCGGGCCGGTGTTGGCGGCTTTGATGGTGACGGCTCGTGCCGGTTCGGCTATGACTGCTGAAATCGGCATCATGCGCATCACAGAACAGATCGATGCGCTCGATACCATGGCTATCAATCCGCTTCAATATCTCATTGCGCCGAAAGTGGTGGGGGGCTTGATCGGGGTGCCGTTGCTGGTGGCGCTATTTGACGTCGTCGGGATTTACGGCGGCTATCTGGTCGGTGTGGATTTGCTCGGCGTGAATGCCGGATCCTACTGGACGTCGATCGAGTCAGCTGTCGAATGGAAAGATGTCTACGGCGGGATTCTCAAATCGATCAGCTTCGGGTTGATCATCAGCTGGGTCTGTTGCTACAAGGGATTCTACACCCGTATGAGTGCCGAGGGATTGGGTTCGGCGACGACTGAGGCGGTGGTACTGTCTTCTGTGGTGATCCTGGTGTGGGATTATTTCCTCACGTCGATTTTACTGTGAGCATGATCAAGCTAGTCGGGGTTAAAAAAACTTTGGGGGCTCAGCCCGTGTTGCGGGGGGTTGACCTCACGATTCCTTCCGGGAAGTTGACGACCATTATCGGACGCAGCGGTGAAGGGAAGAGCGTGCTGTTGAAGCACATGATCGGCCTGCTCCAGCCGGACGAGGGACAGGTCTGGGTCGGGGATGTCGATATTTCCCGCCTGCGCGGTCAGCCGTTGAATGAAGTGCGGAAGCGATTTGCGATGTTGTTCCAGGGGGCGGCGCTGTTCGACTCAATGTCGGTCTTTGAGAACGTGGCCTTTCCGTTAAAAGAAAAGCTGCGCATGAAGGGGCCGGAGGTGGCGTCGAGGGTGAACGAGATGCTCGAACAGGTCGGATTGGCCGGCATGGGACATAAGTTTCCGGCTGAGCTCAGCGGCGGCATGAGAAAGCGCGCTGGATTGGCCCGTGCCTTGGTGATGCGGCCTGAAATCGTCTTGTTCGATGAACCGACCACGGGACTGGATCCGTTGATGGCGAAGGCCATTCATGAGTTGATAACGACGATGCAGCGGACCTTCGGATTTACGGCGGTCATGGTCAGTCATGAGATCCCGGAGATTTTCTTCCTGTCCGACTACGTCGCCATCTTGAAGCAGGGACGGATTGCGGTGATGGCCCCGCCGGCCGAGTTTATTCGAACGACAGATCCGGAGATCCAGGAATTTATTTCAGTCGGGGGGCCGGTCGTGCTGTCCGGCGCCGCTGCAAGCTCGTAACGGGAGTATGGCGATGGAAAATACGAAACTCGAACTGGTAGTCGGCGCGTTTGTCCTGGTCGGGATTCTGTGTCTGGGCTACCTCTCCATCAAGCTGGGGAAGCTGGAGGTGATCGGCGGCGATCTCTATGAAGTGACCGCGCTGTTCAATACCGCGACCGGCCTGAAGTCGGGAGCAACGATTGAAATTGCCGGCGTGGAGGTAGGGCGTGTGCGGGGCATCGCGCTCAAAGAGGATCGCGCGATCGTCACGCTCGCCGTCGGCAACGGGGTGAAGCTCTATACGGATACCATTGCGTCGATCAAGACGAGAGGAATTATCGGGGAAAAGTTTTTGGCGCTGTCGCCAGGCGGGGGAGGCGATCCGTTGAAGGCCGGCGACACCATTCGCGATACCGAGTCCGGTTTGGACCTTGAAGAGTTGGTGAGTCAATATGTTCATGGTAAGGTGAACTGAATCATTTAGTCCCCCTTAAGGGATTCCAGGGGGTGATTTAAATAGAGGAGCCTTGGATGGCGACGCACAAGAAGAAGTTCTGCGACGGGTCGGTGGTACGGCAGTTCGGTCGGCTGGTCATGATCGGCATGGTGGGGCTCTGCCTGTCTTTCGGCCTTGCGTTGTCTCAGGCGCTCGCCGGTCCTCCGACGGATTCGATGAAGGGCACGATCGACGAGGTGCTTCGCATCATTCGCGATAAGGAATTGAAGCAGGCGGCCAAGGCCGAAGAGCGCCGGTCGTTGCTGGAGAAAGTGGTGGCCGAGCGGTTTGATTATCAGGAAATGTCGCGGCGCGCCCTCGGAGCTCCATGGAATCAGCTGTCAGACAAGGAGAAGCAGGAATTCGTGTCGCTGTTTCAGACGCTCTTGACCAGTTCGTACGCAGAAAAAGTGGAGTCCTATTCGGGTGAAGGTGTGCAGTATTTGAATGAACGGACTGAAAAAGACTATGCCGAAGTGCGGACCAAGATCCTCTCAGGGAAAACGGAAATCCCGCTCGATTATCGACTCATCAACCGGGGCACGGACTGGCGGGTGTACGATGTGGTGGTCGATGGCGTGAGTTTGGTGAACAACTATCGCGGGCAATTCACCAAGATCCTTCGTGCGTCGTCCTATCCTGACCTTGTCGATCAGCTCCGGAAAAAATCCGATAAGCTCAAATCGCCGTAAGACCACTCAGGCTGCGTGCCCATGTCCTCCCTGCATCGAGTTGTTCTTTTCATCGTGTGCCTGTGGGCAGGGAATGGCGGAGTGTGCCTTTTTTCCGCCTGGGCCGACACGCAGGTCATCCCTGTTCCGTCTGTTTCGACGACGCGCAACGACGGCAACGACGTCGGGCTGATCATGCCGATTCTCGTGACGGATCCCGACGGAGAACTGAAGTATCTGATGGCTCCGATGGTGATTCGGAATTCGATTGTCGGAACCAGAGGAGCGTTCAATTTCTTTCAGTACGAACCGGGCGGGCGGCAGATTCAATTTATCGGTTCGTACACGGAAAAGATCGAGCGCAAGCTCGTGTTTTCCTATATGGATCCAGCCTTCAGTAACGGGCGGTATTTTCTTCAGTTCGGCGGATCATTTTTTAAGAATGCCACGTCCAGATTCTTTGGCTTAGGACAGGACTCCCTGGAAGCCAACGAAACAAATTACACGGCCCGGGAAATACGTGCGAACTGGCGCTTTGGCGTCTATGCGAATGAAGTGACGCAGATCGCGCTGGCGCAGCGCGTTCGTGATGTGCAGCTCCAGCGCGGCGCAACCGACCTTCCCTTTACGGGCGATCAGTTCCCGACGGTGGATGGTGTCGCCGGGGAGTCGCTCATTATCGGCACTCGGGCCAGCTTTTACTATGACACGCGTAATAATCTGGTCACGCCCACGGACGGCATGGCCATCACGGCTTATGCGGAGTTGAATCAGAATGTCAGAAACGGAGAGCATCCGGTCTATTCGCGCTATGAGCTCGATATAAAAAAACTGTTTCCGAGTGAGTCGAAGCGGGCCATTCTCGTCGTGCGGGCGAATCTGCAGGCGACTATCGGCACGCAGGTGCCGTTTTTCGAGCAGAGTTCGCTGGGCGGGCAGAACAATCTGCGGGGATTCGGTGTCGATCGGTTTATCGACAAGCATCTATTGGCTGTGAGTATTGAGGAGCGGATCCATATCGCCCGCACCAGGCTGGCCGGAGTCATGGCGGATTTTGAGTTGGCTCCGTTCCTCGATACGGGGCAAGTGTTCGGGGATTTCAAAGACCTCAGTGTCAAAGATTACCGGATGACTCCCGGGCTCGGAATCCGCGGCATCGTACGGCCGAATGTCGTGGGGCGTCTCGACTACGGATTCAGTCGTGAAGGTGGTGCCATTTTCGCCGGCCTTGACTTCCCGTACTAGGAAGCGAGTCGTAGGATGTCGTGGGGCCAGATTCTATCTGCCCTCCTCTTCGTGATCGTTGTCACGACCGCGGGGTGAGCTCTCAGCCCGTGTCGGTTGAAGGGTTTGGACCGTTCCCCGTCAGAAACTTCCAGCCGATTCATCAATTGGTTCTCGGGATGCCCGGTGATCGCGCCACGGTGTTGAAGCCCGGCGCGCGCGATCTGCGGGTCGAGCTCGCCAATTCGGCCAACATATTTTCCGATACCACTCCTCAGGCGTCGGTCTCGATGAAGTTTGAAAGTATCCGGGCGGGATTCTTTCTCCGGTACGGCATCACTGAGCGGCTGGAGATGGCCGTAGAAGTTCCGGTGCTGAGCCGGTATCGGGGCGTCATGAAGGGTATGATTTCGGCGGTTGAGCGGGCCACGACCGGCTTAGCGCCTGATCGGAAGGCGCTGAAAGGCACAGGCTACGCCTACCAGGTGACCTCGGACGGAAGAACCGTGATGAACGGACTGGAGGGTGTCGTCGGATTGGGCGATGCGTCCATCATGGGAAGTTTCAGGTGCTGACTGAGACCAATACGCTGCGGGCATTGTCCATTCGTGCTGCGCTGAAGCTTCCGACGCGAGACGAATCGCATCTCTTGGGAAGCGGGAGTCCGGATTACGGGTTGGGTCTGGCGATGGAGAAGCATGTTGCCAAAGACTGGATGGTCTACGCGAATCTCAATGGTGTGATTCCGACCGGCCGGATTGCCGGATACGGGTTGCAGCCGGTCGTGTCCGGGCTTTTTTCGGTGGAGTATCTCTGGTCGGAGAATTTCTCGATCGTGGCGCATTTCGACTAATTCTCATCGACTCTCTACGGAACCGGCACGCATGTGCTCGACAATGGAGTCACAGAAGGCGTGCTCGGCTTTAATTATCGACTTCGTCCCCGGCTGCTCTGGCAGGTGTATGCCGTCGAAAATCTCGACTTCATTGTCGGGAGTGCTACTGACTTTACTCTCTCCACGGTCGTGACGTTTCAATTCAGGTCATGAAGAGTGACGATGCGTTAGGCGGTGTCCCTAACTGCTTGACAGCAAAGGACTCTTGTGTGAAACTGACGAACAATTCTATTCGTGATTCACTGTGATGCGATTGCATCTATTTCTTCTGCCTCGTAGTTTGAAAAACCAAGCAGAATGGCTGAGATACGATTCAAGGGAGACCATCCTATGTCGATCCTCAAGACGATTCAAAGTCCGGCAGATCTGAAGCGAGTGTCGCCGAGCCAATTGCCCGCGCTGTGCGAAGAAATCCGTGAGCAGATCATTGGTACTGTATCTACTGTCGGCGGACACTTGGCGTCAAATCTCGGCGTGGTGGAACTCACGGTGGCGCTGCACTACCTGCTGAAAACGCCGACCGACAAGATCGTTTGGGATACCAGCAATCAGGCCTATACGCACAAGCTGCTGACGGGCCGACGTGAACAGTTCCATACGTTGCGTCAGTACGGAGGGCTCAGCGGTTTCTGTAAAAGAGAAGAAAGCGTGTACGATTCCTTCAATGCCGGGCATGCCGGTACGGGCGTGTCGGCGGCGTTCGGACTCGTCGAAGCGCGCGAGCAATTGCGACAGAAGAATAAAGTTGTCTGTGTCGTCGGGGACGGCGCGATGACGGCAGGAATGACCCTGGAGGGTCTGCATCATGCCGGCGGGTTGAACAGGGATTTTCTGGTGATCTTGAACGACAATCAAATGTCGATCTCAAAGAACGTCGGCGCGATTTCCGCCTACCTGAGTCGAACCATTACCGGTGAATTCTACGGGAAGATGCGGGAAGAAACCGGCCAACTCCTGCGAAAGATCCCTCACATCGGAGAGGACATGCAGAAACTGGCTCGCCGGGCGGAAGAGCTGGCGAAGGGGGCAATTCTTCCCGGTCTGCTGTTTGAAGAGCTGGGCTTTCAGTATTGCGGTCCGATCGATGGCCACAACTTCGAGCATTTGCTCCCGACTTTGGAGAATGTGCTGAAGATGAAGGGGCCCGTATTGCTGCATGTGATTACAAAGAAGGGTCTCGGCTATGAGCCGGCCATCAATAATCCGGTCTGGTTCCATGCGTGCCCGCCTTTCGTGCGGGAGACCGGTGTGCCGGCAAAGAAGGCTGCACGGCCATCTTATACGCAGATTGCCATGGACTCGTTGGTTAAGCTGGCCCGTGAAGACAAGCGGATTGTCGCCATTACGGCGGCGATGTGCGAAGGAACCGGTCTCACCGGGTTTGAAAAAGAATTCCCCGATCGGTTGTACGATGTGGGCATCGCCGAACAGCATGCCGTTACGTTCGCGGCCGGACTTGCGACGCAGGGTCTGAAACCGGTAGTGGCCATGTACTCGACCTTCTTGCAGCGGGCCTACGA
>Ga0105097_10001123_pt1 | contig 12631 bp, 14 predicted proteins | sample PPLLak12cMay2015_FD_87035 | JGI IMG/M metagenome (GOLD analysis project Ga0105097, IMG submission 87035) | Freshwater sediment microbial communities from Prairie Pothole Lake near Jamestown, North Dakota, USA - PPLs Lake P7 Core (1) Depth... | ecosystem: Environmental > Aquatic > Freshwater >... | reverse complement strand
GCTATCCCAAAACCCAGGATGATCACCCCGGAGATGCGGTTAATCCAGCGCAGTGTGGCAGGCGTGACTCGGCTGCGGAACAGGCTGACGATACCGCTCAGCAGTAGCCACCAGCTCGCCGAGCCCAGGAACACCCCCAGTACCACCAGTGCAGCCGAAAGGTATTCGCTCGACTGGTTGCTTCCCTGCGCCTGGGATATGCTCGCCAACCCCAACCCGGCGTAAATCGCGGCAAACGACAGGATGGTGAGTGGGTTGGTCAGAGTCAGGAAGAAAGTGGAGGTGTACATACCGAGCAGGCTCTTGCCGCTGCCCGAAGGAGCAGCTCCCTCGGCTGGCCTGGATAGAAAAGTGCGCACCCCCAGGTAGCACAGGAATGCGCCTCCTACCAGGGCCAGCAAATCCTGCTGGCGCACCAGGAATGCGGAGATGAAGGTCAGGCCAAAGGCGGCGATGCAGCCATACAGAGCGTCGGCGGTGGCTGCCCCCAGGCCGGTCAGCACGCCTGCAGTGCGCCCCTCTGCCAGGGTGCGCCGGATGCACAGCACCCCAATTGGGCCCACCGGTGCGGCTATTGAAAAGCCGATCAGCAGGCCGCGCAGCAGCAGGGAGAAAGTGACCCCGTCCATGAGGGAGGCATTCTAACGAGCGTGAGCCGGGCTGTCAAGCGGGATTTTTTATCCGTCGGCAGTGTCAGGTTTCCAGCCTGTTGCGGCTGCCCAGTCTTCGGCGACGAAATAAATCAGATCGACCGCCGGGTCCTTCACCTCGGGATAGTCGATCGAAGCCACGCGGGGCAGGTGCTCCTCCTGCCCTGCGTGGGGGTCTGCCAGCGCGACTGCCAGTCGGCGTTTGAGCTCGGCGTAGGCTGCCGCGCTGGCGGGGTGCGACCGCAGATAATCTCGAAACAGCAGCGGGTAGCGCTGGTTGGGACGGCCCGCCATTCGCACGTGGATGTGCGCCCGGCGCTCGCCCGGAGCCTCGTGAAAGTACAGCTTCTCCCAGTCGCTATCCGGGCCTGTTGCTCCCGGCGGGCGGTGGTCGTGCTGCATACCTTCCGCGCCGGGCAAGCCCAGCGCATCGAATGCCTGCCTCAGGCGCTCGTCCAGAGCCGCAACCGTCACCTGGATATCGATCACATCCTTCGCCGCCAGGCCGGGCACTGCTGTAGAGCCGATATGGTCGATGCGCAGCGCCATCTCACCCAGCCCTTGTTTAAGCAGGGAGGCGATCTGCCGGAATTCAGCCGGCCAACGGCTCTGGTAGGGGATGATCTGGACCACTCGCCGCCTGCCTAAAACAAGCCTGGCCCGGAGGGCAGGTAATGCTCCAGCCGGCCAAAGGGCGTTGTGAGCAGCAGGTGTGAATAACCGATCAGCTGTAAACCATTCCCCAGGGCGAAGTGCAAGGCAGCGTGGTTCATCCCGGGTATGCGCAGGCGTACGGTAGTGCCCTGCAGGGCGGCTGCCTGGCAGGCCAAAGTCAGCAGGGGTATTGCATGGGACGGGTCGATCCAGGCTGCCGGGCCGATCAGCCCATCCGCCTGGTAAAAATAACCGATCAGCTCGCCCTGGTTACGCACCTGATAGCCGCGGGCGCCAGTTCGGGACCAAAATTCGTGGTCAACCTGGCGTTGGGTGTCCAGGGTGCACTCGTCGATCCGGCTTGCAAAATCTTTATCCAGCGGTTCCAGTGCATATCCCGCAGGCGGCTCGGGCGGTAGCAGTGCCTTGCCTTCGAAGGTCAGAATCTGGTATCCCGGCAGCATGCCCATCTTCATATAGGTTGCCATAGCGGGCAGGTCGACGGACGACCATACGAAAAATTGGCTTGCCCCAGCCTGTTGGCCTGCCTGCCACACCTTCCGTAGCAGTGGCCTGCCCAGCCCGCTGCGCTGCATGCCCGGCCGCACCCAAAAGCCGGCTAGAAACCACCACCGCTCGCGCAGGATGGCGCAGGCAATCCCGCCAATTCGGCCATCTACCTCAGATACATAAAAGATGCCTGTCTCCAGAATATGCTGGTAAAGCGCCAGCATTTCGTTAAATGGATACGAGGGTGATTGCGGGAAGTTGTGGCGAGCCTGCATATCGCTCAGCGACTGGTTGTATACCTCAACGCAGGCCGGCAGGTCGGCGGCTTGTGCCGGGCGAATGTGAGCGTCGATGCGGGGTAGATGGGTCATATATGTGAAACCGGGACTGGAGAAAATTAATAAAGGTAACGGTAGCTCCGAACGGAAATACTCAATTCGATGGCCTTCTTACCTGGCCAAAAGCTCGGTCTATCTTAAATCAGATTTGCCAGTTGTTCTTTCAAAGACGGCAGGTTCTTCTGGATGATATCCCAGACGATCTGCAATTTGACCTGGTCATAACCAAGCATGATCACATTTCTTGTCCCAATAATAGAAGCCCACGGGATTTCCGGATGTTTTTCTTGAAATTCATCCGGGACTCTATTGGCTGCTTCACCCAAGACAACCAGGTTGAACATGATTGCGTCCTGGGTTTTATCGTCGGCAAGAAACTCGTCGAAGGATAAGGCTGTGTAATGATCGATGGCTATGATGACATCCAGCATGTCATTGAGAAGCTTTGAAATGTCCCTCATAGCGCGACCGCTTCTCTTTGAATATTCCTAACAAACTCCTGATCTGTTACCTGGGGGAGCACGGACAGGGGAACAACGTCGACTTGGACGCCAAGTAATTTTTCGGTTTCATAGCAGAAACCAGCCACACCAAACAGGGATGCCCCTTCCACCATCTCTACCAGAAAATCCACATCGCTCAAGGGATCATTTTCTCCGCGGGCAACCGACCCAAACACATAGACATGCGAAATTCCATGTCTTTGGGCAATTTGAATAATCTGGGGTTTATACTGCCGGACTATATCGAAATTCATTGAAGCCTCAATATCAATTATACATAAAAGTACTATTGTCCATGAAGTGGTTTTAGCTGCTGCTATAATCGGATTGCTGAGATATAAATATTATTTGCATGACCATCAGAAAGGCAGCTTGCCGTAAATCCCCTCCACGAATCTCTTTCTAAAAGCCTCGCCTCGCTCTTCTCCGCCCTGCCGCAGGTCGTCGCGGTAGCGGTTGGCGGCTCCCAGGGCAGCGGGATGAGCGACGCTGCCTCCGACATCGACCTGTACGTATATACCCGCGAGGACATCCCGCTGGAAGAGCGTCGTTTGATCGTCGAGCGAGCGGGCGGTGCCTCTCGTCTCAGCCTGGGCCTGACCTTTTGGGGGCCGGGCGACGAGTGGATGCATGCCGCCAGCGGCATCGAGATCGACGCAGTCTACTTCGATGCCGCCTGGATGGAAGCGCAAATTCAGCGTATCTATCAAGAGAACCTGGCTTCGTTGGGCTACTCCACCTGCTTTGCCTATACCGTGCGTCATTCAGAAGTTTTCTACGACCCTGATGGCTGGTTCGCGGCAATGCAGGACACCTGCCGTCAACCCTACCCGGATGCGCTGCGGCGCAACATCATCGCTCTCAACCACCCCGTCTTGCGCGGCATTATTCCATCTTACAAGGCTCAAATTGAAAAGGCCACCCGGCGCGGCGACCTGGTGAGCCTCAACCACCGCCTGGCCGCTTTATTGGCCAGCTATTTCGACATCCTGTTTGCACTCAACCGGGAGCTGCACCCCGGTGAAAAGCGCCTGCTGGAACAGGTGCAAACACGCTGCGCCCGCCTGTCGGTAGATATGCGGTTGGATGTCGCCGCCGTGCTGGCCGCCGCTGCTACTGGCGACCCCCTCCTGCTCGCTCGATTAGAGACTCTGCTGGACCACCTGGACCAGCTATTGCAACAGGAAGGATTTGACCCTCACATCGTGCTCCCTGGAAATGCATCCTGACTTCTCACAAGGTGCAGCGCCGCCACGGCCTTCTCAGCAGCGAACTGCTCCAGTTGGACCCGTGTGTGCCGGCTCGGCAGCCCTTCTAGCCGCAGCATCGTACCGATCATGCGCGGGTGGCGTTGTATGCGATATTCCAGGAAATCGGCAATCCGCTCGGGGTCCGTAATCGCCTCGGCCAGGGCATCGAACTGGCGCTCGCCCACGCGCACCCGCACGTGTGGGTCGGCTTGCAGGTTGCGAAACCAGTCCGCTTGCCGGCCGCGGGCGGATGCGACATAGTACGCTCCGTCGATTTCTTCGAATTGCAGGGGGGTTGTGCGTTCCAAGCCGCTTTTGCGCCCGGTGGTGGTCAGCAGCAGCACCATCCTGCTCATGCGGCTTTTCCCATTATAGGTGCGCACCACGCGCCGGCTTAGCGTCTTCATCCAGCGCCATATAAAAACCGGGATTTGGCGAGTTTGAGGCATGCATACCTTCCGATCGGCTATACTCTAAGTATATGATTGAATCCTGTTCAATGCTGATCGATTGGTTGCTGGAGTCCAACGAGCCTTGGACACAATACCGGGTCCGCAGGGATCTGCTAGGTCAGGCAGAAGAGGATCCCGAAGTTGCATTGGCACGCGCTGCGATGCTGGGACACCTCCACGTACAGGAGCTTATCGCCAGGGCAGCTTCATGGCCGGGAGCCGCTCTCCGACGTCATAATGATGCGAGTCACCCGCTGTATGCCCTCAGCGTGCTGGCGGACTTTGGCCTGCGCCAGGATGACCCCGGGATGAATCTGGCGGTTGAGTCGCTTTTGGCACATCAATCGCCAGACGGCGCTTTCCAGACTCTGCTCAATATTCCAACGGCCTTCGGTGGTGCCGGCCAGGATCAATGGGCCTGGATTTTATGCGACGCGCCGACACTTTTGTACGTTTTATTGGCCGCCGGTCTGGATCAAGACAGGCATGTTCAATCCGCGGTGCAACACCTGCTGGACAGTTTCCGTGACAACGGCTTCCCCTGTGCAGCCGCCGCTGAGCTGGGGCGCTTCCGCGGCCCGGGGCGAAAAAGCGATCCTTGCCCGGTGGCCAACCTGTACGCCTTAAAAGCGCTCTCTTTAATTCCTCAGGAGTTGGATAGCCCGGCGGCGCAAGCTGCCGGACAGGCAATCTTGCAATGCTGGGAGAGGCGCGCTGAACAGAAGCCTTATTTATTTGGCATGGGTACGGATTTCCGCAAGCTGAAATATCCCTACGTCTGGTATGACATCCTGCATGTTGTTGAGGTGCTCAGTCGCTTTCCCTACTTGAGTACCGATTCCCGTTTTGTAGATATGCTTAAAGTGGTCATCGCCCAGACGGACGCTAACGGACGCTTTACTGCCGGTTCGATGTACCAGTCCTGGAAGGGTTGGTCTTTTGCCGACAAGAAACACCCTTCCCCCTGGCTGACTTTCCTGGTGCTGCGAATTCAAAAGAGGATTTCTAAATCACCGCACAGTTTCCTGTAGCATTTGGGTTTGGCGCTAACGCTAGTTCTTCAGCGCCTCCGCCATCGCCCGGATGTGCTCCGGCGTCGAGCCGCAGCAGGCGCCCACCAGGCGCGCCCCTAGCTCGCGCATGCGTAGCGCGTACTCGGCCATCCGCTCCGGCGAGCCGTCGTAAATCACCTGTCCTTCAACCAGTTTTGGCAATCCGGCATTGGCCTTGGCAATTAATAGGGCATTCGGGTTGGCGGCGTGCATGGCCTGGATGATGGTCTCCATCTCGTCCGGTCCGGTGCCACAGTTGGCGCCAATGAACAGCAAATCCAGGTTGCCCAGCGCCTCGACTGCCTTGGCGGGAGTCGTGCCCATCATCGTGCGGCCTTTCATATCAAAGGATAGCGTCGCGGCGATCGGCAGGTTGGTGGTCGACCGGGCGCCTTCTACCGCGGCCCTGACCTCGTTCAGGTCGCTCATTGTCTCTACCCACAGCAGGTCGGCTCCGCCTTCTGCCAGGGCGGCAGCCTGCTCCGCGAAAGCAGCCACACAGGCCTCGTAAGTCAGCGGCCCCAGCGGCTTGAGCAGCTCCCCACTCGGCCCCATCGATCCGGCCACCAGCACGGGTTGTGGGGCAGCGTCGGCTTCGGCACGCGCATTGGCGGCAGCCGCCCGATTGATCTCAGCGACCTGCTCTTCCAGCATGTGCCGCTTGAGCCGTATCCGGGTGCCCCCAAAGGAGTTTGTCAGCACCAGTCGCGCCCCGGCCTGGATGTATTCCCGGTGCACGGCGCGCACCCGCTCTGGGTAAAGCACATTCCACTGCTCGGGCGAAGCACCGCTTTCCAACCCGGCGGACATCAGCAAAGTACCCATAGCGCCGTCCAACAGCAGAATGGGTTCTCTTTCCAGCAGCGCTTCGATTTTGTTCATTGCCTGTTCCTCCGCATGGATGTTGGCGCCTGCATGGCAGGGCCTTGCCCAGGATTTTACCGCATGTTGCTACAATTTTGACCCAAATATGGATTGTGACACAGCCCAGGGGTCGTTATAATCAACCTGGCTTCCCAGCCAGAAAGGTTCAGCATGGCAGAAAATCTAACCACGCATCTCTCTTCGCAGACGAAAACTGTCAAAATACAGCGTAACGGGCCGACCGTCATGATCGGCGAGCGCATCAACCCCACCGGGCGTAAAGTCATGCTAGAAGCGCTCCAGCAGGGCAACCTTGATCTGGTGCGCCAGGATGCCTTGAGCCAGGTCGCCGCCGGCGCGTTGGTGCTGGATGTTAACGCCGGCGTCCCTGGCGCCGACGAGCCGGCCTTGCTGCAGCAGGTTATGCAAGCAGTCATGGCCGCCGTCGATGCGCCGCTGTGCATCGATACCAATAACCCGCAGGCGCTGGAGTCCGCTCTCTCGGTTTACCCGGGTAAGGCGCTGGTCAACTCGGTTAACGGAGAGGAACACTCCCTTGCTGTGGTGCTGCCATTGGTGCAGGAGCACCATGCCGCCGTTATTGGCCTTTGCATGGACGACAACGGCATCCCCAAGACGGCTGAGGAGCGGTTGAGGGTGGCGGCTAAGATTATCGAGCGCGCCGGGCGTCTGGGCATCCCGACTGAGGATGTCGTCATTGACCCGCTGACCCTGACGATGGGCTCCGACAGCCAGGCCGGCCGGGTGACGCTGGAAACTGTTGCGCTGGTGGTTAAGGAATTTGGTGTGAATGTCTCGATGGGCGCCAGCAACGTCTCTTTTGGACTGCCCGACCGCAAGTATATTAACGCCACTTTTGTTGCGATGGCCATCCAGGCCGGTGTTACCTGCCCGATTACAAACCCGCTCATCCCTGAAGTTGTCGCCGCTGTACTGGCTGCCGACCTGGCCCTGGGCCGCGATAATTACGCCCAACGCTGGATCAAGGCTTACCGCAAGCGCGCTGCAGCTACCAGCCCTTGAGATTCCCAGGCCTGGCTGAGGAGTGTAGTGGGAATAGATCGGTTCAGTCAGTTAGGGAATTGGTCCAGCTGGCAGCCGGCGTGCCTGGCGATGTGCCAGGAAGCCTTCCAGCCAGTATAATGCCAGCGCGGTCCAGATGATGCTGAAGCCAATCAGACTGTATTTGGTGAAAGGCTCGTCGTAGATCAGCACCCCAATTAAAAACTGGCAGGTGGGGGCAATGTATTGCAACAAGCCCAGCGCCGACAAGGGGATGCTGCGCGCCGCTGTTCCGAACAGCAGCAGCGGGACGGCAGTCACCACTCCGGTGAAAACCAGAAGCAGGTTTGTTTTGGCGTCGTATTGTGCGTATCCCCCGCTGCCTTGCAAAGAGATGAAGGCCAGGTACGCCAGGGAAGGGATGAACAGTATACCGGTCTCCAGCGTCAGGCTGTGCTGTGATCCTAGAGGGGCAGTCTTTTTTACCAGCCCGTAAAAGCCAAAGGTAAATGCCAGCACCAGGGCTATCCAGGGCAGATTGCCCACGCTGAACGTCAGGTACAGTACGCCGGCCGCGGCCATCCCGATTGGCAGCCACTGCAGCGGGCGTAGTTTTTCGCGCAGGAACAGCACCCCCAGCAGCACATTCACCAGCGGATTTATGAAGTAGCCCAGGCTGGTTTCGACGATAAAACCGGCATTCACTCCCCAGATGTAGGTCAGCCAGTTCACCGCCAGCAGGCAGGCCGCCATGCCGTATACCAGCACCACCCGCGGCCGGGTGATGGCCTGTCGCAGCGGCAGCCAGTTTTTGCGTGCCGTAATCAGGATGCCCAGGAACACCAGCGACCACACTACACGGTTGTTGAGGATCTCCAGTGGAGGCACTTGCTTGAGGGTTTTCCAATAGATGGGCAGGAATCCCCAAATCAAGTAAGCTCCAATAGCGTACAGGACACCGCGGTTCAAATATTCACCTCTGAAGGTATCTGGTTGAGTGGGGCAATCATACCAGAAATAGTGGTTAAAAACCCTTGACAATCTAGTAGCTACGGTGTATATATACGATATAAATAAACATTGTATATTCATAAATAAATATAGGCCGGATACGGCCAGATAAAACAAGATCAATGGAATTGGAGAACACGCCATGTCTGATTTACATGTCATTTTCTGAAGCGGACCGCTCGGCCGGTCGGTGATGCAGGCCGCCCTGGAGAAGGGCTACCGGGTGCGGGTGGTCAATCGCAGCGGGCAGATGCAATCTGCGTCGCAGGGGGTTGAGCTGGCTGCCGGTAACTGTCTGGATGTGGATACTGTCCGCCGGCTGACGCAAGGCGCCGCGGTGGCATACCAATGCGCCCAGCCCGAGTACCATGAATGGCCCGAGAAGTTCCCTCCCCTGCAGGCAGCTATCCTGGAGGGTGTGGCTTCTTCCGGCGCCAGGCTGGTGATTGGTGAAAATATGTACATGTATGGCGATACGAACGGCAAGCCGCTGACCGAAGACCTGCCATATGCCGCCCAGACCCGCAAGGGTAAAACACGCCTGGCAATGTCCCAGGCTGCTCTGGCTGCCCATCGCAGCGGCAAGCTGCGCGTGGCGATAGGCCGCGCCTCGGATTTCTTTGGCCCACATGTATTGGACTCGGCGCTTGGCGACCGTGCCATCTATCCTGCCCTGGCCGGCAAAAGCGCCTCGCTGGGCGGCAAATTGGATGTTCCCCATACCTATACTTTCATTGAGGACTTTGGCAAAGCGCTCGTTATCCTGGGGGAACGCGATCAGGCTCTAGGTCAGGCCTGGCATGTGCCCAATGATCAACCCGCCATCACCCAGCGTCATCTCATGAGCCTGTTTTTTGAAGAGATAGGCCAATCGCCGAAGCTCAGCACCGTCAGCAAGAACATGATGCGCCTGGCCGGGTTGTTTGTCCCCGGAGCGCGCGAGATGGTTGAAATGATGTACGAGTTTGAAAAGCCGTTCATCGTCGACTCAAGCAAGTTCGAGCGGGCGTTTGGCATGCAGCCCACACCGCTGCGCACTGCGGTCAAAAAAACCGTAGCCTGGTACCGTGCGAATCCGCAATCCACGAAACAGCATACGTCCCAGATGCCGGAAAGTGCGCCGGCTCCGGCTCAGGATTAACCCGGCATGTAGGCAAGTGACAATCTACCGGCAGAAACCCATAGATTGTCACTTGCCGGCTGCGAATAAAGTTAATACAATTCCCGGCAGGATGAAAAACTACTTCGCCCCCTGGGTAAAAACCTCCACCCTGCAGTTTATCCGGGAAGCCCGCCGCACTCCGGGTTTTTCCTGGTTTGATGTGCTGCATGGGCTGGTATATGCCCGCTGGACTTACCTGTACATCGGCATCGGTATCGGGGAGCATCCTCTGGCAAAGCGCCTGAAGCCCAGCATCTCCCAGATGTCCAGGCTGCTGGCCCGCCGCAACGGCAGGAGAATGGCTGCTTCTACCGGTGTAGCGGATGCGGACTTCTTGCCGCCGCAAAAGCCACGCCGGACCTTTGCCGATACCTACCATGGCAAGGTGGTGCCTCTGGAAAGTGCTCGCCAGCTCGTGATGGTCAATGAGGATGTACGCCTACCGGATCTGGAAAAAATCATCCCCTACCAGCGGGCGCGTGACATCATCCTGACCAACCCCGACCATATCGTTGTCCTCGACTGCCCCTGCCGGGTTTCGCGCCCCGACCCCTGCCTGCCCTTGGATGTTTGCCTGGTCATCGGCGAGCCGTTTGCCGGTTACGTCATCGAGCATCACCCGACGCGTTCCCGTTGGATCAGCCGGCAGGAAGCGACCGCCATCCTGGAAGCCGAGCACGCCCGCGGTCATGTGCACCATGCATTCTTTAAAGATGTGATGTTAGGGCGCTTCTATGCCATTTGCAACTGCTGCGCCTGCTGCTGCGGGGCGATGCAAGCCCAGCGGAACGGCACGCCGATGCTCACCTCGTCCGGTTATATCGCCCAGGTGGATGAGAGCCTGTGCATCGGCTGTGGTGATTGCGAGGAAACCTGCCAGTTCCAGGCGTTGACCATCGTAGATTATCAGAGCCAGGTCGATTTTGCACGCTGCATGGGCTGCGGCGTGTGTGTCACCCAATGCAGCCAGGGGGCTATCAGCCTGGAGCGTGCCCTTGAGAAGGGCGAGCCGCTGGAAATTTTCGCCTTGATGGAAGAAGCCCGCCAGGCTTCGATATAAATCCATTCTGTTTCCAGGGTTAGCAGCGTATCGGCTGCTCACCCTGGCTGGGTCAGCGGCCTGGTTTTAATTCACAAAATCCCGGATGAATGAATTGATAAAATTCGCCGGGCTGATCCGCCCATGGGCAACGTCCCACAGCCCTTTGGCCAACGGCATCGAGATGTGCAGCTTTTCGGCCAGGTAGAGCATCGAACGCAAGGTGTTGTAGCCTTCCGGGGCCACTCCCATCTTTTGCTTGATTTCATCCAGGGTCAGGCCTTGCGCCAGCAGCTCGCCCATCAGCCGGTTGTGGCTGTGCTCGCTCATCGAGGTCGCCAGCAGGTCTCCCATCCCGGATAAATACAGGAAGGTCTCGATCCTTGCGCCCAGCCCGACGCCGATGCGGGCCATTTCCTCCGAGGCAATCGTCAGGTATGCTGCCCTGAAATTCACGCTGCGAATGCCCTGGCCGTCGAACATCCCCAACCCGATGGCGTAAATATTCTTCAGCACGCCTCCCAGCTCGACGCCTATCTCGTCGTCGGAAAAACGCGTCCGGAATGTTGGGCTGTCCAGCAGGTGCGAGACGGTCAGCAAATCGTTACGGTTGCGGCCGGCCAGCACCACCACCGTGGGCATCCCCAGGGCGAATTCGTTGGCAATCGATGGGCCAGACAGCATGATCGCCGGGTTGCTGGGGAACATGCAGCGCAGTGTTTCGAAGGAAGTCAATCCGCTCTCCCGGTCGATGCCTTTGGCCATATTCACCAGGATCGCCCGGGCGCTCATCTGCTCCCGCACCTTGCCCAGAGTAGATTGGATGAAAACCGAAGGCAGGGCAATAAAAACCACCGGAGGCTCGCCAACCACTTCAAGCAGATTGCTTGTGGCTTTCAATTTGGGATCCAGGATGATCCCCGGCAGATAACGGGTGTTGGTGTGAGCCTGGTTGATCTCGTCAACCACCTGCGCATTATATTCCCAGCCGATCACCTCATGCCCATTGCTGGCAATAAGGTTGCCGACTGCCGTACCGAGATTGCCCAGGCCGATCATCCCTGTAAGCATCTTTATACAGTCCCCTCGTCATCTGAGACGTCGATTTCTTTCATCTGGCCGGTCGCCACATAAACCGCTCGTTCGCAGATGTTCGTCACCCGGTCTGCCATGCGCTCCAGGTTGTGTGCCGCCCACATCAGGTAGTTGGCCTGGTCGATTGTCGATGGGTTGCTGAACATGATCGATACCAGCTCGCGATAAACCTGTTTGTATAGAGAGTCTACCTCATCATCTTCTTTGGGGATTTCACGGGCTGTCTCTGCATCAGACTGTACGAAAGCCAGGACCGAGCGATGCAGCATGCTGACAGCAATCTCTGCCATGCGCGGGATATCCACCAGCGGCTTAACATGCGGCGTGTTGCCAATCTGCAGGCAGATTTTGGCGATGCCCTTGGCATAGTCCCCCATCCGTTCGAGCTCAGCCACAACTTCCAGGATGGATGCCACCAGGCGCAGATCATGCGCCACAATTGGCTGCTGGGTGGCAATGGTGATCATGCAGTCGTTTTCCAGCTCAAAGCGCCGGGCGTTGATCTGCGCATCGCCGTAATAAATCTGCCTGGCCAGCTCAAGATCGTGGTTTTTTAGCGCTTCAATCGATTGCAGCGTTGCCGTTTCCACCATGCTGTTCAACGCCAGGATTTCATCCAGCAATTTTTGCAGCCTGTAGTCAAGGTTAGCTCGGGTCATCTTTACCTGCCTCTCGTTTATCCAAAACGGCCTTCCACATAATCTTGAGTGCGCTTATCATGCGGATTCAAGAACAATTCTTTCCCCTCGGTATACTCGATCAAATGTCCCTGAAGAAGGAAAGCTGCCTGGTCGGCTGTGCGTGCCGCTTGCTGGATCGAATGCGGTACCAGGATGATCGTGTAATTCTCTTTCAATTCCTGCAGCGAGGCTTCCACTTTGGTGGTGGATATCGGGTCCAGCCCTGAGGTGGGCTCGTCCAGCATGATCACTTCTGGGTCGAGCGCCAGGCTGCGCGCCAGGCATAAGCGCTGCTGCTGACCCCCGGAGAGCGAAACGGCCGGTTCGTCCAGGCGGTCTTTCACTTCG
>Ga0105097_10001122_pt1 | contig 12631 bp, 11 predicted proteins | sample PPLLak12cMay2015_FD_87035 | JGI IMG/M metagenome (GOLD analysis project Ga0105097, IMG submission 87035) | Freshwater sediment microbial communities from Prairie Pothole Lake near Jamestown, North Dakota, USA - PPLs Lake P7 Core (1) Depth... | ecosystem: Environmental > Aquatic > Freshwater >... | reverse complement strand
GGCGTTGCGCTGCAACTTCGTCGCTACGGCGCACCCGTAAGTGCGCCTCACTTCTCAGTTTTTGCGCGCCTTGCATCTGGAGCTTTTTACGAAACCATCGATTTGCCGACTTTTTACGAGTTCATCAAGTGTTACTCATTCAAAATAATTTACTTCGTCATTGTTAGGCGCCTATGGAGTAAACTTTGTTGCGAAAATAAGAAACCCGTTCTAAAATTTTATTGAAATTCTACCGCGTAAGAACAAAATCCTCATTATGACCGATCTGAATTCTCGTCCGGTTGAGCGAAATGGATTTGCAAATAAGGGGGTTGAAGGGTTCGGCCGAGGCAAGCTGATCGTCGGCGGCGTCTTATTCGTAGCCATCACCCTCGGAATCTTTTGGTATCTGTTCCACTATATCGAGCCCGGAAAGGATATCCCCCGTTTCGACCAACTGCGGTGGGCCTATCTCCTTTTGGCCCTTCCCTTTCTTCCGATCGAAACTCTCCTTTCTTCCTTCCGGATGTGGCTGATTTGCCGCGTTCTCCAGCCGGAACTCCCTTTCGCGACCTGCTTGAAGGCCGACCTCGCCAACTCGGGGATCGCGGCCCTCACCCCTTTCCAAATCGGGGGGGGCCCCGGCCAGATCTACATTCTGAATCGGGGCGGAGCCGGGCTGGGAACGGCCCTGACCGTCAGCCTTCTCACCTTTATCGGCACCCTGGTCGCCCTCTTCGGGCTTGGCATTTATGTCCTCTTTTTGAAGGACGAAGACCGGACCGGGGCCCTTTTCATCGGGGCGGTCGTTACTCTAACCCTGATCGCCGCCCTGATTGTTCTATCGGTGGTTTTCCCGGGATTTTTTCGAATTTTACTATCCGGCTTTTCTCGGATTTTTTGGCGTCTGCGGGGGCGGAGGTTTCCCTTGAAGGAGTGGAAGGCCCCGAGTAGCCCGCCGAACGGTGCTCCGGGCGACCGGATGGGCCCCTGGGCGATATGGCTGGTGGAGATTCTTTACACCTACCGGGACGATTTGCGTCGCTTTCTCCGCCAGGGAAAGCTCGTCTTTGCCGGCGCCTGCTTCTTAAGCCTTGGATTTTTCTTTTCCCGATTCATTCTGGCCTTTCTCTGCGTTCGTTTTCTGGGAATTGACGATTCTTCGCTGGGGGAAATCATCGCCCTCCAGATGACTCTTGTCTTTCTGACTTACCTGGCTCCCACGCCGGGGAGCGCCGGCATTGCGGAATTAGCCTCCCTTTCCATCATGTCCGGCATCGTCCCCCTCGGCTATGCCCCTTACTACAATCTTCTCTGGAGATTCACCACGGTTTACCTCGTGGCGACGACTGGCCTCCTCGTCCTCCTGGGAACCGCTCTTCGCGATATTGGGAATGTTTACCGGCAGCATTGATGGATTTGTAAAAAGTCCATCAGTCCCGCTGGGGGCGGGATTGCGCTTCAACTTCGGAAAGGGCCCAGGGGGTTGTCAGTTTTTTTGAGCACTTCTGGATTCCGTCTTTCGCCGGAATGACGGAGTTAGTGACTTTTGCAGGAAGATCCCTTGTTTCCTGTTTTCTTTTACACCCTACCCCCTATACGACACCCCCTCTCCCAGGTTTTGCGCGCCTTGCATCCGGAGTTTTTTACGAATCCATCGTTCCCATGGCTTTTTACGAGATCATCAGCATTGGAGGAGGAGACCTTGAGGCAAGGGGGGCCGAAAAGAAAAAGGGGCTCGCCGGGAGCCCCTTTTTTTCAGGTTTCAGGTTGGGGATTCGCGAATTATTTCCGGCAGTTCTGACAAACGCGCAGGAAATCGAGGGATACGCCGGTCTTCTTGGCCATCCACTCCAACTGGTATTCGGGCGCAAACGGGTTTCCGCAGACCGGACAGGCCTGGAGTTTGAAATCCCGCCCCCAGATGCTGCGCACGCCGTCCTTCTCGGTCATGCGGATGGCGCTGGTCGGGCAGATAAAATGACACGCCCCGCAACCGATGCAGACCATGGTGGGCTCCATGTAGGGGGTCCCGACCTTCTTGCCCGTTCCCCGGTTGGAAAGCCCGATGGCGCTGACACCCACGGCCTCCTCGCAGGTCTTGACGCAAAGCCCGCAGAGGATGCACCGCTGCTGGGCTTGGTCCTGCTTGAACCGCGGCTTCTCGATGCCCATCTTCTTCGCCAATTCCCGAATCTCTTCGGAACCCGGAGCGCGGCACCAGAGCAGCTCCAGCAACGTCTTGCGGACTAATTTCACCTGTTCCGTCTCGGTTTGGACCTGCAGCCCTTCCTCGACGGGAAAGAGGCAGGAAGTGACGAAGCGGGTCCGCTTTCCCTGCTTGATTTCCACCAGGCACAGGCGGCATCTTCCCTCCGGCCCGAGGGATTCATTGTAGCAAAGCGTGGGGATGTAGATTCCGCTGTCCCGGGCGGTTTCCAGAATGGTGGCATTCTTTTCCGCCTTGATTTCCCTGCCATTGATCGTGAGGTTGACCATGGTTATATTTTTCTCCTGATTATTCACCACAGAGGGCACAGAGCACACCGAGAAAACATATAATTCATTCGAAAATTCAAGACCCAAAAATACGAAAAGAAGGCCCTTTTCGCCTTTTGTTTTTCGCTGATTGATTCCTCTGTGTTCTCTGTGCCCTCTGTGGTGAAAGTATTTATTTCTTCGCGACGGCGTTGAATTTGCAGACGTCGAAGCAGATCCCGCATTTGATGCACTTATCCTTGTCGATCTGGTGGGGCTTTTTCACCTCGCCGGAGACGGCCTGCTGCGGGCATTCCCGGAAACAGCGGTGGCAGCCCGTACACACGTCTTCCAGAATCCGGTAGGTGATCAGCTCCTTGCAGACGCCGGCCGGGCAACGTTTTTCCTTGATGTGGGCTTCGTACTCATCCCGGAAATAGCGCAGGGTGGAGAGGAATGGATTGGCCGCCGTGCTTCCCAAAGCGCAGAGGGAACCGAGCGTCAGGGCCTCGGCCAGTTCCTCCAGGACAGGAATCGACTCTTCCGTCCCCCGCCCCTCCGAAATGTCGATGAGAATCTCCTTCATGCGCCGGGTGCCTTCACGGCAGGGCGTGCATTTTCCGCACGACTCCTCTTCCAGGAACTTGGTGAAGTATTTCGCCACATCCACCATGCAGTCCGTATCGTCCATGACGATCATGCCGCCCGAGCCCATCATCGACCCGGCCTTGGTGAGTTCGTCGAAATCCACGGGCATGTCAATCATGGACTTGGGAATGCACCCGCCCGAGGGGCCGCCCGTCTGCACGGCCTTGAATTCGCGGTCGTTCAGAATTCCCCCCCCGATCTTGAAGATGATATCCCGCAGGGTGATGCCCATGGGCACTTCCACCAACCCGGTGTTTTTCACCTTGCCGACCAAGGAGAACACCTTTGTTCCTTTGCTGCCGGCCGTGCCGTAAGAGGCGAACCAGTCGGCTCCGCGGGCGATGATCTCGGGGACGTTGGCATAGGTTTCCACGTTGTTCAAATTGGTCGGCTTGTCCCAGAGACCCCGCTCCACCGAACGGATATACTTGGCCCGCGGCTCTCCCGCCCGGCCTTCCAGAGACGCCATGAGGGCCGAGGATTCGCCGCAGACGAAGGCCCCGCCCCCGCGGTTGATGCGGATCTCGAAATCGAACCCGGAATTAAAGATGTTCTTTCCCAGGAACCCGTATTCCCGGGCTTGCTCTAACGCGATGCCTAAGTTCTTTACGGCCAGGGGATACTCGTTGCGCACATAAAGGTACCCCTGGTGGGAGCCGATGGCAAAGGCCGCGATGATCATCCCTTCGATCACGCTGTGGGGGTCTCCTTCCATGATCGACCGGTCCATAAAAGCGCCGGGGTCGCCTTCGTCTCCGTTGCAAACAAGGTAGCGGACGTCCCCCTTGGCTTCGCGGCAGGAGCGCCATTTCTTTCCAGCCGGGAACCCGCCGCCGCCTCGTCCCCGCAGCCCGGACTTTTCAACGGTCGCAATGACCTCTACGGGGGTCATGGAGGTCACGGCCTTGGCCAGCCCCGCATATCCGCCGTTGGCGAGGTACGCCCGGATGTCGGTCGGGTCGATCCGGCCGTTGTTCCTAAGGGCGATCCGGAATTGATGTTTATAAAAGGGAATTTCATCGTGGCGGGCGATTTTTTTCTGGGACGCCGGATCGACGTAGAGCAGGCGCTCCACGGTCTTCCCTTTGATCAGGGTTTCGGAAACGATGTCGGCGGCGTCGTTCTCGGCAACTCGCTGGTAGAAGATGTCCATGGGGTTGATCGTTACCAGGGGGCCGCGCTCGCAAAACCCATGGCAACCCGTTTTTTTGAGGACCGCCTTCCCGTTCAGACCCTGTTTCTTCATCTCCTCCGAGATGGCGGCCGCCACCTGCTCGCTGCCGTTGGAAAGGCATCCGGTTCCCCCGCAAACCGTCACCTCGATGGCGTCCTTTTTTTGCCCGGCCAGGATCTCCTGGCGCAGTTTTTCCAGCTCTTTAGGGGTTTTAATCTTTTCCATGAGTCGTTCCTTCCCCGTCCGGTCGATACTCCTTGATGATCTTCGTGATCTTATCGCCCGTTACCTTGGCATAGTTCTTCTGGTCCACGCGAACTAAGGGGGCCAGAGCGCAGGCGCCCAGACAGTTCACCGTTTCCAGGGTGAATTTCATATCCGGGGTCGTCCCGCCGGCCTTCACGGCCAGGATCCGTTCGAAATTTTCCACCAAGCGCTGGCCCCCGCGCAGGTGGCAGGCCGTGCCCAGGCATACGTGAATTTCGTGCTCCCCTCTCGGAACCAGGCTGAACGATTTGTAAAACGTAGCCACCATGTAAGCCTGGGTCAAAGGGATGTCCAGCCGCTCCACAACGCGGGTGATGGCGTCCTTCGGCAGGTAGCGGTATTCCGCCTGAATGTCCTGGAAAATGCCGATGAGAGAGCTTTTCTCGGCGTGGTACTTATCGATGATTTCATTTACCCTTGTCAAATCCATTTTCTTCTCCATTCTCAGCTAAAAACATACTCACCACAGAGCGCACAGAGGTCATAGAGTTTCTCTATTTTCAAAAACAAAAAAATATGCCTTTGCTTTTGAGTCTTTGAAATTTTATATTTTTCTCTGTGTTCTCTGTGCCCTCTGTGGTGAAATTTTTTGTTACTGGGCCTGGGTCATTCTCACTTTCGCCTTCAGGGTCTCGTACTCCTTTGTCACCCGCTCCTGAATTTTGCCGATCAGGTCGGGGGTCAGATGACGGAAGCGCCCCTGCCCCTGGAGATAGTCCCCGACCGGCCGAAGTTTGGGAAAATCCATGGTCAGCTTGTATTTTCCCCGCTCCACTTCATAAAGGGGGTACACGCCCGTTTCCACGGCCAAGCGGCCATACCGGATCGCCAAATCCGAAGGGATCCTCCACCCGGTCGGGCAAATCGAGAGGATGTTCAGATAGGACGGCCCCGGAGTGGCCTTGGCCTTTTTGACTTTTTCCATCAGATCGAAGGGATAGCTGGAACAGGCGGTGGCCACATAGGGAATTCCATGAGCCGCGGCAATTTCCGCCATGTTTTTCTTCCAGGTCATCTGGCCAAAGCTGCCCGGGCCGGGGGGCGAAGTCGTAGTCATGGCGCCGAAGGGGGTGGCGCTGGACCGCTGGATTCCCGTATTCATATAGGCTTCGTTGTCGAAGCAGCAGTAGATCATGTCGTGCCCGCGCTCCATAGCCCCCGAGAGAGCCTGCAGGCCGATGTCGGCGGTTCCCCCGTCGCCGGCCATGGCCACGGCCTTGATCGGTTTCTGGGGAATGCGCCCCTTGCGCATCAGAACCTTGAGGCCGGACTCGACCCCGGAGCCCACGGCGGCCGCGTTCTCAAAGGCCACGTGGATCCAGGGAATCTCCCAGGCCGTGCTGGGGAAGGCCGAAGAGATAATCTCCATGCACCCGGTGGCATTGGCGATCACGATATCCCGGCCGAGCGCCTTTAGGACGTAACGCACCGCCAGAACCTCGGCACATCCCTGGCAGGCGCGGTGCCCGGAAACGATCGGCTCTCTCTGATTCAAAAGCTTGGGAACGTAGACTTGGTATTTATCCATGGCTTTCTCCGAAAAAGGGTAAGTGTCGGTGTTTTGGGTCAGCGCGAATCTTTTCTTTTATATTTTTCCTTGTTCCTTTTTCCTGACTCCTGTCTCCTGATTCCTATCTCCTAACTCCTGACTCCTGTTTTTTTCTATCCCCGGATTCCGATGGTCATGAACTCTTCCACCTTTCTCTTCTTTTTTAGCTTCAGGGCTTCGTGGATCATCTGTTCGAAATGATCCGGAGGAACGTCGCGTCCGCCTAGACCGGCAATAAAGCTGAAAACTTTCGGCCGTTTGGTCTGTCCGTACAGGGCCGTCTTGATCTCGGAGCAAACCGGCCCGCCGATTCCGCCCACCGAAATCGCCCGGTCCAAAACCGCGAGAGTTTCCAGCCCCTTCATGGCTTCCCGGATGTCATCAAAGGGAAAGGGACGCCAGAGACGAAGTTTGAGCAGGCCCACCGGAATCCCTTGCTCCCGCACGCGGTCCACGGCCTCCATGGCAGTTTCGCAGAAACTACCCATAACCAAGAGGCCGATTTTCGCTCCCTCCATCCGGTAGGTTTCCACGGGGTCATAATTCCTTCCGGTGAGGCCGCCCCATTCTTTCCACACTTCCCGGATCACGGAATAGGAGTTGCGCAAATTGATATCCTGGGCTAATTTGGCCTCGCTATAAATCTCAGGCATCCCGAAAGCGCCCATGGTCAGCGGTTTATCCGGATGAAGGGCGTAGAGAGGTTTATAGGCCGGAAGGAACTTGTTAATATCTTCTTGGCTCACTAACTTGTGGGGTTCCACCACATGGCTCAGGGTAAAACCATCCAGGTTGACAATGGTGGGGATCAGCACTCTTTGGTCTTCCGCAATCTTGAAAGCGCAAATCGTCTGGTCAAAAACCTCCTGCCCGTTTTCCGTAAAGATCTGGATCCAGCCGCAGTCCCGCGAGGCCATCGCGTCGCTGTGGTCGTTCCAGATGCTGAGCGGCGACGAAAGCGCCCGGTTCGCCAAGGCCATCACGATCGGCAGGCGCATGCCCGCCACGATAAAGAGGATCTCATGCATCAGGGCCAACCCCTGCGAACTGGTGGCCGTGAAGGTCCGGGCGCCGACCGCGGAAGTGCCGGCGCAAACCGAGAGCGCGGAATGCTCCGACTCTACGGGGATGAACTCCGCATCCAGTCCCCCGTCCGCCACCAACTCGGAGAGATGTTCGACGATATGGGTCTGAGGCGTAATGGGATAGGCGGAAATACAATCCACGTTGGCCAGTTTGACGGCTTCGGCCATGGCTATGGAAACTTCCATCCCGACGCGTTTTTCGCTCATTTTTCTTCCTCCACCATCTTGATGCAGCCGGTCCAGCACTCCCGGGCGCAGATCCCGCACCCTTTGCAGTAATCCAGGTTGGCCAGGAAATAGCCTTCCTCATTCTTATAAATGGCGGCATCGGGGCAGAAAACCCAGCAGACGCCGCATTTGATGCACTTGGCTGTCTCGACGACGGGCCTCTGGGACTTCCAGTCACCCGTTCGATATTCCCGGGCGTTACCGGCTTCGGTGACGACACAGCCGATCGGAATGTCCTTCCAGGTAAATTGATCGATGGGTTTTGACACGTTGTTTCTCCTCCAAAGCAGGAATTCACGGCAAAGGCCCCCTTCCGGATCGGAAGGCAAGAGACGAACCGGAGGGGGGGCTCCCGCTGATTTTAAGGATTCAGAAGCGTCTGATTGAAGGCGCGTTGAAGAGCCTTGAGGTTTCTTTCCGCTGCCCTTCCGAAACGGGTGCGCAACGGCTGGGTCAGGGACTCCATCTTCACGATGCCGGTCCCCTTCACCAAGGCTCCGATCATGGTGGTATTGGTGATCGGGAGACCCAATTCTTCCCGGGCGATCACGTCGGCATCCACCACGGCGAGGTTAACCTTGAAACCGAACTCCGAGCGGACCTGGTCGATGGTCTTATTGGTGTTAAGAATAAGGATGCCGTCCGGTTTCAATCCCTGAGAGGGATCTAAGATTTTCAGCAGGCTGGGATCCAGGACGACGGCGACATCGGGTTGATAGACTTTAGAGCGAAGACGGATCGGCTTTTCATCCACTCGGGCAAAAGAAACCACCGGCGCCCCCCGCCGCTCCGGTCCGAAACTCGGGAAACTCTGGGCAAATTTTCCTTCTTCGATGGCCGCCAAGGCGACCATTTCGGCCGAAGTGACCGCCCCCTGTCCTCCGCGGCCATGAAAACGCACTTCAATCATGTCTTCATTATCTCCTGTAAAACGATTTCCTGGAAATGACAAAAATCATCTTTGTTTTCAACCGATTAACAATTTTTGAATACCATATCCCGCAAGGACCTGTCAACCTTTTTTTCTATACAGGTTTGAGGTTGCAACGCCATCGCGGGGATGATAGAATTTTTTATCGAAGGCGCCAAAACGATGCTTTCGATTGTAGGGGCGTCCGGCGGACGCCCATGGATCGGGCGAGCGCCGCTCGCCCCAACAATGCCGGGCGCGCAAAAACTGAGGAGAGAAGCGCACTTACCAGGTGCGCTGCAACGACGAAGTTGAAGCGCAACGCCGCAGATGGACTTTTTACGAGGCCATCAGGAAGGGTCAGCAAACAATCAGGAAGACGGCGAATCAAGTCGTTGATTCCCCTTTGCCCTTTTTCCCAGGTAGGATCATGGCCTATAAAAAGATCAAATCCCCAAATCAGTTGAAAAAAATCTTGGGTGTCCTGAAGAGGCAAGGTAAGAAAATCGTTTTCACCAACGGCTGCTTCGACATCCTTCACGTGGGCCATATCCGTTATTTAAGCCAGGCCCGTAGGCTTGGGGACATCCTGGTTGTCGGTCTGAACACGGATCGTTCGGTTCGCACAATCAAAGGGGAGAAGCGTCCCATCGTTTGCGAGAATGAAAGAGCGGAGGTTTTATCCGCATTAAAAGTGGTGGATTACGTGGTTTTGTTCGACGAACCTGACCCTTTGGCGCTGATAAAAGCCCTGAAGCCCTCCATCCTGGTGAAAGGCGCCGATTGGATGGAGGACAAGATTATTGGCGGCGATGTTATCAAGCAGTCAGGAGGCAGGGTGGTGCGTATTCCCCTGGTGCCCGGCTCCTCAAGCACAAATTTGATCGAAAAAATCATCACGGCTTATTGTCCTTCCTAAGCCGGGAGAGAATCTCCCCCTTCGAGCCCCTCCCGCTCACGCCTTCCTCCTTTTTCTTTTCTACTTTTTTTCCTTTTTCATCCTCATTTGTCCCTTTGAGGCGTTTTATCCTTTTGGGGTTGAATGTCCCTCGATTTTATGTTAGGAGAAAGATGAACCTCCATCCGGATGGTTCGGTGAATAACTTTTCTAATCCCGAAGTCAAAAAGAATCTCAACTGAAGGAGGAAGGTAACATGTCGAAAGCCATTTTTACAGCCGCCCTGACCGGAGGAATCCATACGCCCACGATGAGCCCCTACCTGCCGATTACTCCCGATCAACTGGCCGAACATGCCATAGCCGCCTATCAGGCCGGAGCGGCTGTGGCCCACGTTCATGTTCGCAACCCCGAAACGGGGATGCCCATCCCGGATCTCGACCTCTTTGGACAGGTCCTGACCAAAGTCAAGAGCAAATGCGATATGATCCTCTGCACCACCACGGGCGGAGGCTTAGGCCAAACCCCCGAGCAGCGAGTGGCCGTCGTCTCGAAGTATAGGCCTGAAATCGCTTCTTTCAATATGGGATCCATGAATTTCGCGATCTTTCCGCTCCTGGACAAGATGAAAGAGTTCAAGTTCCCCTGGGAAAAAATGTACTTAGAGGCGAGCGAAGACGCCATCTTCCCCAACACCTTCAAGTCCATGCGCGCCTTCCTGAAGATCTTTTATGAAAACGAGACCAAGCCGGAACTCGAAGTGTACGACGCCGGCATGATCAACAATATCGCCTTCCTGGTCCAGCGCGGCCTGATGAAAACGCCGATTTACATTCAATTTGTCCTCGGAATTCTCGGCGGCATGGCGGCCACGGTGGAAAACCTGGTATTCCTCTACGACTCGGCCTGTCGCATGATCGGGGAGAAAAACTTCGTCTGGTCCGTCTGCGCCGCCGGCAGATTCGAGATGCCCATGTGCACCCACGGCCTCCTGATGGGCGGGAACGCCCGGGTGGGGATGGAAGACGCCCTTTCCGTCGGCAGAGGGACTCCGGCCAAAAGCAACGCCGAACTGATCTCCAAAATCATCCGCATCGCCAAGGAGTTCGACATCGAGCCGGCTACCCCGGCCGAAGCCCGGCAGATGCTGGGGCTAAAGGGGATTTCCAAAGTAGCCTATTGATCATACAGCGCTTTTCTGGAGTTTCTCTCCACAAGTTGCCTATTGCCCGGGTACGAAACAAGATGAGGTCGCAAAAGGTCGCCGGCTAACGCCGCAGATGGACTTTTTACGAAACCATCACCAGATGATAGGTCTTTTTCCCGCTGCGAAGGAGCACGGCGCGCCCCAAAAGCGCCTGGTTCAAATCGATCCTGGCCTCGATGTCCTTCCAGGCTCCGTTGTTGACGTACGCTCCCCCCTGGCCGATCAGATCGCGGGCCGCCCTCTTGGATTTGGCCAGCTTCGTTTCTATGAGGGCATCGACCAGCGGCATCCCCGATTGCAGGCGGTCTTTTGAAATCCGGGTGACGGGCACTTCCACCGCCAGAGCGTCAAGGGCCTCCGGCGAGATTTCATGCACCTCCCGGCCGAAGAGAATTTCGGAAACTTCCCGGACCGATTTGGCTGCCTCCTCTCCGTGGACCATCTTCGTGAACTCCAAAGCGAGGACCCGGTGCGGTTCTCTTTTTCCCGGGTTTTGGCGGAGGATTTCTTCCAGTTCGCCGATCGTTTCAAGCCCAAGAAATGTAAAAAGCTTGAGGAATTTGACCACGTCGCGGTCGTCCGTGTTAATCCAATACTGGTACATGCGGTAGGGGGGCGTCAATTGGGGATCCAGCCATACCATTTCGCTTCCCTGCGCGCCTTCTGTTTTTCCGATTTTGACCCCCGAGGCGGTCGTCAGCAAGGGGAAGGTCAGGCCGTGCGCGCTCCCCCCGCTCATCCGGCGGATCAATTCGATTCCGGCCGTGATGTTGCCCCACTGATCCTTTCCCCCGGCCTGGGCCGCGCACCCGTGGTGTTTGTGAAGATAGTAGAAATCGTAAGCCTGCAGCAGCATGTACGTGAATTCCGTGAAGGAAATGCCCTGCCCCCTTTCCTCCAGGCGCCAGCGCACCGATTCTTTGGCGATCATGGAATTCACCGAAAAATGTTTGCCGATGTCGCGGAGGAAATCAACCAGTTTCAGAGGCATGAGCCACTCGGCGTTGTTGAGGAGGAGCGCGGCGTGGGGCCCGTCGAAGGCAAAGAATTTCGATAATTGCCCCCGCAGGCGCCTGGCGTTTTCCTCCACGTCGTCTTTGGACAAGAGCTGCCGCTCGACCGTCTTGCCGCTCGGATCGCCGATCATCCCCGTGCCCCCGCCGACCAAGGCGATGGGGATGTGCCCCATTCTTTGAAAATGCGCCAGCCCCATGACCGGGATGACGTGCCCTAAATGGAGCGATTGGGCGGTGGGATCGAACCCCACATAACATTTCAGGGTCTGCGTGGCTGCGGCTTCCCGCATCCCCGTGTCGGTAATCTGCTCAATAAAACCTCGTTCTTCCAAAATATCAATGACGGTCTTGCCCAAAATGCCTTCCTCCCCAAAGAAATCCCCAAGAATAAAAAAGGATTAAGGACTCAGGGATCAGATCACAGGAATCACAATAAATGCCGGCTTCTAAGATGGAAATGATTCTTGTTCCTGTCCCCTGACTCCTGAATCCTTCCTTTTTTGTATTATCCTTAAAAATTCCCGCGAGATCAAGGATTTTTGCCTTCCTTGGGTTCACAAAAATAATATGCCCCCATATCCGTCCATCTCGCCTCGGCGATGGGATCGTTATTTTGAGAGAGAAGGTGCGGGGACGGAGGGGGGGATTGCTGAGGGTTGGCCGGCTAAGGGGAAAATTTATTCGAGCGATTTTGATGTTTTCGCAATGAAAATGTAAGGGCGGTTCACGAACCGCCCCTACTAACAGGTAATGAAGCGCAGCGGATAGCCTTTTTTCGCCCGATCCACGGAGAAACCAGCGCCTTATGGTTCTAAGCGGGCCGGTCTGGCCCCCGGGCCCTGGAACCGCTTGGCCCTTCCGACGCCTTTTCTTCCGAGAACTAAAGTGTTGCCAGAATCTTAGTTTCCTCTCTCAAAATCCTCCACCTTTTTCAAAACGGCGTTGGCGTACCAATCGAATTTGGGATTCTTGGCATTCTCCGGCCCGGCAAAATAGGCCCGGAATACCATTTTCCAATCGCCGTATTGCTTGTAGAGGTCTGCCAGAAAACGCGTGCCGACATCGATGTTCTGGATGGGATCATGCACCTGCTTGTAGTCGGCCTTTGTAAAGATCTTCCAGGTTTCGGGCATGATCTGCATCAATCCTTTTGCTCCCTTGTTGCTGACCGCGGCCGTGGAACATTGGGATT
>Ga0105097_10001121_pt1 | contig 12635 bp, 9 predicted proteins | sample PPLLak12cMay2015_FD_87035 | JGI IMG/M metagenome (GOLD analysis project Ga0105097, IMG submission 87035) | Freshwater sediment microbial communities from Prairie Pothole Lake near Jamestown, North Dakota, USA - PPLs Lake P7 Core (1) Depth... | ecosystem: Environmental > Aquatic > Freshwater >... | reverse complement strand
CCGTCTCTGCTGGATCTGATTACATCACCCATCGAGCTGACTTTAATGATCCTGGCTGCCGGGCTTGTCCTATTTAGCCTGCTAATGACTCTGCTGCGCTGAAAACGCCTTTCCGGCGGCAATCAGGCAGTACACCAGCCCGAAGAATTATCCCGCGCAACATCGCAGGTACACCAGCCCCGTTGCACCAGGGGAAGCGCTGATTACCCTGTTTTCTTCCTGCGTGTTTTGTCCAATTGCTGCCAGGTGAAGGCAATGGCCAGGCCGGCTAGAGCTCCACCGATGCTGACCAGGATGACGGTACTTAGGTCCTCATTCTGCAGAATCTGTTCACTTCCTGGGAGCTGTACAGCCAGGTAGCTGAAACCCAACAACCCACCGATCACAGCCAGCAAGGCGGCCCGCACACCCCAACGACCCATTTTGACAGAGAGATATGCTCGGTAGGCAAGCCAGCTGATGACGGCTGTTATTAGGACTGCCCAGGCCCACTGGCCGATATCCGGATAAATATTTCCTGGAGTCTCTGGGTTGGCAATGATTGCTGGCGCAGGCGTTGGTTCGGCCGTTTCTTCTGTGGTTGGTTCCTCGCTTGTAGATGTCGGTGTACTAGCCAGAGATCCTGGAGGGAAGGGGATCGTCAATACAATGTATTCGGATTGAGCGGTTTGACTGCTGGCTCGAATGACCAATGTGCCGCCATCCCGTATCGTATATTCCACTGCTGCGATCCCATCCTTTGTAATCGCGGTTTGTAGAACGGGATTGGCTTCCCCCCCAATACTAAACAGGAACTCCACCGGAGTGCCATCGGGAACGGGGCGATTATTGTTGTCGAATATGACCCCGGTTTGCACCTGGATTGTATCGCCAACTTGAACTTCAGGTTGTTGTCCAGGAGGAAGCTGCGTAGGCCGTTGTGAAGTGGCTGTAGAAACCAGGCTGACTGTCAGTGGGATCACCTGCTCCCCATTAGGAAACAGTGCATCATTCACATCATAGTTTATACCAGGGACGGATACCGGCAGCGATCCGACTGGCTGGATATTATCCTGAAATAATAAGTAAGTTGCGACATCGACAAAATCCTGCGTCTTGCTATACAACCCATAATATGCGGTTAACTTAGAGATGTCAGTCTCGTCCAGAAAGTACGGAGCATTAAAGGCGAAGACAATCAGGCGCTTATTCTGGATGAGGTCCAGCCGTTCTGATAAAAACCGGCTGAGTGTTACATAAGAAGGTACCGATGGATCGGCATCCAGCATATTGAAAACGATCCATTCGGTGTTCTGTAAATCCCTCTCTAGCTGCTGGCTTACCCGGGTCGCCTGGCCACCCTGGGAAGTATTCAGCATGGTCTCTAAATCAGCCAGTGAGTAAGATTTCAGGTTTTCCGGCTGAATCTGACCGGTGCCTTCTGGCCCATAGCGGCGCTGGATGATCGACTGCATACTATCTTGCGGGATCAATGGGAATGCTTCGCAAGTACTGCACTGTTGTCCGGTGCGTGTATCGGTCAGTATTACCAGCCTGTCATTCTGTCCCGGTGGGTTGGGTAGTGATTCTTCCAGCTCAACCTGGCTTGGGCTGATCAGCGTAGCGCTTTGCTGGGCGACATCAAAGGGTACCGTGCTGGGCGTTTTTAGGGTGGCGAGCATGTTTTCATCGGGTAATACATCGTACAGGAAAAAGTCACCATATAAACGATATTTTAGGGTTAAGATCCGCAGTACGGCTTCATCGACTCGTTGAGCGAAGGCAAAATCCTCGTTATATTTCTGGGCGAAGAAATCCAGGGTCTTTACCGCAGAATCGTAGGAGTTAGCTGTGCCCGATGAAAAATCCGAAACATACAATAAGTCATTGCCAGCCAGAAAGGCTTCCAGGGCGACTCTACGGGTAATATCGAAGCGCTGGTCGGTCAGTTCATAAAATTCTCGTACTGCCGGGCTGCCAAGATCGTCACTCACCACCACACCACCATTTGCCCGCCAGCTTTCGATCTGGGGCAATTGCAGTACCAGGTTCATAGCCTGTTGGTCAAAAGTGATCGGGCGTGTGGTAGATCGTATGTTGCCTTGTAAACCCTGGTAGCGGATATGGGAGGCCAGCAAGCCGTCCGCAGCTGCCTGTGAATCAGGAGCTCCACCTGTGACTGCAAAGAAGGGAGAGAGTTCTATACTCTTCAACTCCTCCAGAGTTTTTCGGATGGTTGGTATTTCATCTTCGGTAGCGCGATCTGAGCTGCCTAAACCTGGAAAATGCTTGGCAATAACGGCTACCCGTCCATCACTGCCGGAATGGATGCCCTGGATGTAAGCCTGGCCGAGCGTGCTGACCCAATAAGGATCACCCCCAAAAGACCGTGTACCAAGCTCATTTGCTCCGGGGATAAGCTGCGTTTCCAGCACGTCTAGCGAGGGCCCAAGCAATAAATTCACACCCAATGTCGACATTTGCTGCCCAACGGTTTCTGCAACATCGTACGAAAGTTCAGGATTCCAGGAAGCCCCTATTGCCATCTCATTGGGCAAAGTGACCAACCCGCTCAAAAGCTGGTCAAAGCGGTACCCGTCACCTTCCTGAGAAAGTCCAATGAATAGCGGAATATACGAGGGCAACGAGCCTTGCTCCTCAATTGGGTCATCCTGGCTGGTCTGGGAGGCGGTCCAGCGATTGATCTGTAACTGCCGGATCAGGTTGTATACTTGCTGCGGAGTCGAGCCGGTTTCTGGGTTGGGTCCGGGAATATTATTGTTTTCAGCCGAGAGGATCACCCCGCTTATGTTGTAGCGGGTAATCAGATCAAATACCGGGGTGTTTGGGCCGATATCCGTGCCGTCGAATGCAATCAGAAACAGTTGACCGACTTTCTCTTCCGGCGTCATACGAGCGAGCAGTTCCTCCGCTCTTAAGCCGGCTTCATCGTCCTGGAGGGTAAAGGTTTTCGCCTGCGCCGGGCGGAATTGCCCTGCGATTAACAACCCAATCATGACCAGTTGGATAGCAACCGGGGCGGAAAATACCAATTGCCGGCTGGTGGACTCCCGGCCGGCCGCAGGGTGGATGTTCATACTCCCAATGGCTCCTGGCTGTCCTCGATCGCAATGATCCTTTGCAGTAGTTCTCTCCTGGCGGCTCCACCCAGTGATTCCAGGTTCCGTATGCCAAGAGGATCAATCTCCTCTCGCAGAAGACGGAGCTCATTTTGTGAAGGTGGTGGCGTTTCCTCTACGTTCTGTGATATTTCCAACGGGAACCCGGTTTTAGCTCGGATTTGTTCGATGCTCGAACCGGGATGGTAGCTCACCAGGCGCATGCGTTCATGCGCATAATCAAACAGCCCCAGGTCGGTAACCAGGTAGCACGGACCCCGGCCGAACTTGCGAGTCGGGTGGTATCCAAGACCAGAGAGAAAATCTAGTTTTTCGACAAACGTGACACGCGAGTGGCGCGGCACGTAAAGGTAGACATCATCGGAGACAGTTGTCACATCGGGAATGCCACCCGTGCCCGGCATGCGCATTCGGGGGAAGTGATAATCCTGTCCAAAGGCGATGTTATTGAAATTTCCCTGGGCATCCACTTGCCCGGGGCGGAAAAATTCTTTCGGTTTGAGGACCGGAAGCACATCGGCGACTGCTCGAACAAAACCAATATTAGTCAGAGAGCGGTCCAACCAGAGGCTCTCCACCCGCGTCAGACCTAACGGGGCGGGGTGGCGGCATACACTCTGCCCAATGGCAGAGGCAAAATACAAATTCGGAGCATGCGTATAACGTGCGAGCAGATAACCGGCTGCCACCAAGGGCGTGGCTAAGCCTTGCGCCACGATCTCGCCGTCTTCAACCAGGCGAGACATGCAGACGACCATGTATTCTTCTGGTGTGATATCGATCTCATCCCTGGCCATTCAGATCCTTATTCGGATTACTCTTTTGTTCCAGGTTCATAGCGGGCGCAAATGGACCGGTGCAGCTCTGGTTGAATATTCCCGCCAGAGATCACGACCACGACTGGCCTGGCTACAACTTTATTTGTTAACACCGCTGCCAAAGCAGCTGCAGCAGCGCCTTCAATCACTTCGTGGTATTTATGGAAAGCGTAGGCAACGGCAGACTCAATCTCATCTTCGCTGACCAGAACGAAATCATCCACGTAATGGTTGACCATGGGTATGGTAATAGCCCCTACTTCCACCGGACCGGCCAGGCCATCCGCCAGGCTGGCCAGCTCCCTGGTAGAAGCTTGCGATCCAGTGTGGTAAATGGCATGAAAGAAGGGGGAGGCATTCGATTGGACGCCAACCAGTTTCGTGGGCGTGTGAGGAAGTTGATTGTTCGAGGTTTGCCAGTTAGCAAATTGGCCCTCTTTTACCGCAATGCCTATCCCCGAGATCAACCCGCCTCCACCTACTGGGACGACCCAGGTCGCAGGGGGCACCACGATGTCCGGATCCTGCAGGATTTCGAGCCCTAGAGTGGCCTGCCCTGCAATCACTTGCCCATCGTTATAGGGCGATACCCAGGTCGACCCACTTTGCTTTGCAAAGGCCAGGCCCGCGGCTTCTGCTTCACCGTATCCACCAGGGATCAGGAAGACTTTAGCCCCCAATGCCTGAATTGCTGCCAGTTTAACCGGAGAAGCGTTTTCGCTGGCAAATATGGTCACCGGAACTTCAAACAGGTTACCTGCAAGGGCAAGACCCTGGCCATGGTTCCCGGCTGAAGCTGCGACCAAGCCTTGTTGGCGTTCCCAATCCTGCAAAGCCAGCACCTTGTTTAGAGCACCACGCAACTTGAATGATCTGGTGATCTGGTGATTTTCCCATTTCAGATATAGCTTGTTTTCGGCATCGTAAACCAGTGGTGTCCGGCGGATATGCGGGACAATCCGTTGCTCTGCCTCTTGCAGCCAGGAAAGCGGGATCATGGCAGGCTCTTTTCGAGGTCAACGTTGGCTAAAACCTGTCGTGCCAGCACCGGGTCGTCCGTAAAGACACCATCTATACCCGTCCGAAATAATTGCTGCAAATCCTCCGCTTCATTTACTGTGTAGGCAATAACCAGCCGTTTGTTCTTGTGCTGGCGTTCGATCATCTCCCGTGTGACATCTTTATAGTTTGGATGGAAGGATTGATGTCGGACGATATTTCCCAACCAGGAGCGCGCCAACATACCTCTCCTACCTGGCGCAGCCAGTAGTCCGATCGGAGCTTCCGGGATGAATTTATGGATGCGGATCAATGCTATTGGATTGAATGAGGAGAACAATACTCTTCTCGAGAGTTTATGTTTCTTGACCAGGCCAGCGACTTTTTCGGGTAATTCATCAAGTAATGAGTCATAATTAGTCAGCTCGATATTAATGAAAGTCAATTGCCCGACCGCTTTCAAGACTTCATCGAGCGTCGGGATTAACTCGCCTTGAAACGTAATATCGTAGTGGCTGCCTGCATCAAGCGAGCGAAGCTCCGCAAGGGTAAGGGAATTTACCGGTCCGCCGCCATCGGTGGTGCGATCAACGGTCTGATCGTGGATTACCACTACCTGTTTATCTTTAGTAAGCTTGGCATCCAGTTCGATCGCATCGGCTCCCTGGCGGAGCGCCAGTTCGAAAGCGGCCAGCGTGTTTTCTGGGGCATGGGCGCTGGCTCCACGGTGTGCAAATAGGATCGGGCGGGGAAGCTGGTCTAACATCATCTTTTATGGAAAGATTATAGCACGTCTGTCATTGATAGATTATTGGGCTCGATTACTAAGCTTCGGATGGCTTAATATCCAGAACATTTAGTTGGAGAGTGGTGCGCCCATTAAACTCGTTGGCTTCAAAAACATACAACAGATCTATTCTCTTCGGCAGGTTGTCGTGCCATTGACCTTGCCGGAATGCAATGGCATCGAATGTGATTGCCCCATCGGTCACTGTGAGCTTGAGATGGTTGCTTTCCCTTCCAATCTGGCGGCTGTTCTTGACCAACAAATTCCGCGAGACAAAATGTGCCTGAGGATTGCCGATACCGGTTGGCTGAAGCCATTTAAGGTGTTTCAGGATATCAGGTTTTAGTTCGGAGAGCGGCCATTCAAGGTCTGCTTTAAGAGTGGGTTGCAGCTCCATGTCTGCTAGCTGATCGGCTGCGATCTGATCCAGGCGGGCGATAAGCTCAGGGACCAGTCCGTTGCGCACAGTGAAACCGGCAGCTGCGGCATGGCCGCCATGATGTTCCAGTAACTTGGCGCATTGGTCCAAGGCCTGAGTGATGTGAAATTCAGGGATGCTGCGACAGGAAGCACGCGTGAATTCTTCGCCCTGCGTAGCCACGATCGCTGGCCGATAATATTTTTCTGTCAGCCGTGAGGCGGCAAGACCTACCACGCCGGAGTTGTAGGCTGCGCTGCTCGCAAACAACAAGAGCGGATCTGGAGTGCGCGCTAGGGCAGCTTTTTCGGCATCTTCCTGGATTTTAACCGTTAGTTGTTGCCTTTCTTTGTTTTGCATTTCCAACAATTGAGCCAGCTGACCGGCTTCGAACACATCCTGTGTCAGGAGTAGTTTTAGAGAACTGACTGCGGTATCTAACCTGCCGGCAGCGTTCAAACGCGGTCCAAGGATATACCCGATATCTGAGGCAGTAATTTTTGGCGCCTGGAGCCCAGCTACATTGATCAGGGCAGCTAACCCCTGCCGGTATGGCTCTCGGATGCGCTTCAGGCCCTGCCGTACCAGGGACCGGTTTTCCCCGATGATGGGCACCAAATCCGCTACTGTACCCAAGGCAACCAGGTCCAGGCAGTTGTCAGCAATTTCAGGGCTTATTGAGGCGGATAAGGCGGAGGCCAACTTGTAAGCTAAGCCGACGCCAGCCAGGTTTTTATCTGGGTAATTATCGTAGGAGAGTTTTGGGTTAATCAGAGCTACGGCTTGTGGCAAATCAGGGCCGGGATGGTGGTGATCACTGATGATCAGGTCGAGACCCAGTGAACGGGCGTACTCGGCTTCCTCGGGTGAGCGAATCCCACAATCTACGGTGACCACCAGGCGGATGCCCGACTGCGCCAGGGACTCAATCGCTTCCATATTGAGCCCGTATCCTTCATCGAATCGATTAGGGATGTAGCTGCGGGTAATTGCGCCTAACTGGCGCAGGACTTGAGTCAGCAATGTGGTTGCTGTGACGCCATCTGCGTCGTAATCCCCATAGACGGCAATCGGTTGGCTCAGTCGAATTGCGCTTTGAATACGGTCGGTTGCCTGTTCCATCCCGGACAAACCGAAAGGGTCTGTATTGAAAGGCGCGTCTGCGTTCAGAAATGCCAGGGCGGAATCATGATCCTGGTATCCTCGGGTATACAGAATTTGCTGCAGGACGGGCGGAAATTTACTTAATTCGATCTGTGCTTCCGGAGGGACAGGTGGCGCAATCTGCCAGCGTTTCGATCTCAAGGTCATCTTGGTTGACCTGGAAAAGAGGTGCGCGCCAGGGCAAGAGCTCCCATCAGGCCAGCGTCATCCCCGAATTTAGCTTCTTGCAAGACCAAATTCTCCAGGTATCTTGGATTCATCACATGGCTTTGCATGGTGGAAAACATCGGGGTAAGCAGGAGCGGGCCGCTTCGAGATACGCCGCCTCCAATAATTATCGCTGTGGGGTTGAATATGTGCAATAAATTTGCCAGAGCAATACCTACATAATTGGCAGCTCGAGAAAGTGCCGCGATACCTAGCCAGTCACCTTTTTGAGCAGCTTCACTGACTGCTTTCGCATTGAGTGGTTTTACATTCTCCAGGCTTGATTGTATGCCGTTCTGTAACTGCTCCTTCACCCACCGAGTGATGGCTGTGCCAGAGGCAAGTGCTTCCAAATGGCCGTAGCCCCCACAGCCACATGGTGGGCCATCGGGTATCACCGTGACATGACCGATCTCGCCGGCTAATCCCTGAGCACCGAGTAGCAGCCGGTTATCGATGATAATGCCGCCGCCAATCCCGGTGCTAATAGTGACATAGATCATATGCGCGTGACCAATGCCGGCGCCAAACTTCCATTCACCCAATGCGGCCAGGTTGGCATCGTTACCTACTGCAACTGGAACCTGAAAATGCTCTTCCAGGTGGCTGCGCAAGGGTAAATCCACCCAACCAGGGATATTTGGGGCTTCGACCACGATTCCGCGGTAGGGATCTGTTGGACCTGGAGTCGCAACTGCTATCCCGGCTACGGGTTGATCGGTAGGCCAGATTTGCTGAATTAATGCTTGCAAACGCTCCAAGGGAGAACTAGATTCGTCTCGGGTAGGTATTCGGATGACCCTGGCTGGCTTGGAGCTATCTTCGGAAAACGCAGCAGCCCGAAGTTGTGTCCCACCAATATCGACCGCAATATGGCTGTTCATGATAGTAATTTTAACATAAGTAGTGTATTTTCAACGGGGTTCAACCCAGCATCGTTGACTTTCATTCCATTCGCTGCTATGATGAAGCAAAATGGCGTCAATGAAACTTCCCTGGTATCGACGTATTTATCGCTGGATGGTGTCGTCGGTACGCTGGTTAATTCCGGGGATCGGCGTAAAGCGTTGGATTCTCGTCATCCTGGCAGGTACCACCCTGATTGGGATCGGGCTTGGCGTGCTCATTCTGGATTTCTACCGGACAGCACCCGAATCCTGGTGGCTGCCGCTGGTCTCTGCCGCTTCCCTGCGTTTTCTCGCGCGTCCGCTGCGCGCGGTGATATTTGGCGGGGCAGGTTTGTTGATTATTTTATGGGGGATTCGCAACCTCAACCGAGCAATGGTCGGACCTTATGTGCAGTCGGGAACCGGAGTGCTGGATCGTTTATGGCTGCACCGTCAAAGGGAGCGTGGAGCCCGCATTGTTGCGATTGGCGGTGGTCATGGGCTATCCAACCTGCTGCGAGGTCTTAAGTCGATCACCTATAACCTGACTGCGGTTGTGACCGTGGCAGACGATGGGGGTTCGTCTGGGCGCATCCGCCGTGAAATTGGCATCCTGCCACCCGGAGACATACGTAACTGCCTGGTCGCCCTCTCGGACGATGAAGCTTTGCTTGGCCAGCTCTTCCAGTACCGTTTCCCGGATAGCATTTCTGGGCTGGATGGGCATTCGTTCGGAAACTTGTTCATCAGCGCGCTGGCAGAAATTACCGGTAGTTTTGAACAGGCTGTTGCCGAATCCGGGCAGGTACTTTCTGTGCATGGCCGTGTCTTGCCCTCCACAATACACGATGTTCGTCTGGTCGCCGATGTCCGGATGCAGTTTACAGAAAACGAAGTGCGTGTCGAAGGTGAAAGCCAAATTCCGCTTAGCCCAGGCCGTATCCGACGAATCTGGTTGGATCCTGATAATCCGCCGGCGTTTCCACAATCCATCCAGGCAATACTGAATTCGGATGTGATTGTAATTGGACCGGGGAGTCTGTACACCAGTATCCTGCCGAATCTGCTCGTTCCCGACATCACTCAGGCAATTCGTGCCAGCCGGGCGCTGAAGCTGTATATTTGTAATCTTACGACCCAACCAGGGGAAACCGATGGTTTTTCCTGCCGCGACCATTTATTTGCCCTGGAGAATCACCTTGGCCCCAACCTGTTTGATATTGTTGTGGTGAATAAAATGAACTCGGAGAAATTGCCTGATGGCATCAAATGGGTGGAGGTCGACCCGCGGCTTGCTGATGACTACAACATTTACCTCACTGAAATCACCGATTCCATGACTCCCTGGTTCCATGACTCACAGAAGCTTGCCCAAACGATCAAATATTTATACCAGCAAAGGACCGGACCTTTGGTAGAATAGGGTGTAATCCATTAGCAGTTAAACCCGTTCAGTCGATTAATTAAATGTGATGCCTGGACGATAAAAAAACAAAGACAATAAAATATAGGAGGTTCTTCATGACAGTCAAAGTAGGCATTAACGGATTTGGACGCATTGGACGTCAGGTGTTGAAGGCAGTTCGGGATTACCATCCCAATGAATTGGAAGTTGTGGCTTTCAACGATATCGGTGACTTGAAGACGATGGCTCATCTGCTCAAGTATGATTCCAATTACGGACGCTTCGATGGCACAGTCGAAGTTGGAGACGGGGAATTGGTGATCGATGGCAAGACGGTTAAGGTCTTCAAGCAAACCGATCCTGGTCTGATCCCGTGGGGTGACCTGGGTGTTGAAATCGTTGTCGAGAGCACTGGCCTTTTCACCATCAAGAAGGACGGCGTAAATAAGAAAGGCAAAGTTGTTCAGGGCGCCGAGAATCACATCACCAAAGGCGGAGCAAAGAAAGTCATTATCTCATCTCCGGCTGAAGGCGAAGATATCACTATCGTGCTGGGTGTAAACGATGACAAGTATGATCCTGCAAATCATCATATTGTCTCCAATGCTTCCTGCACCACCAACGGCCTGGCACCTGCGGTCAAAGTCGTGCATGATAAATACAAAGTTGTGCGCGCTTTCATGACCACAATCCATGCTTATACCAACGACCAGAAAATCCTGGATCTTCCCCACAGCGATCTGCGGCGTGCCCGCGCAGCTGCCATGAGCATTATCCCGACAACAACCGGCGCCGCTCGTGCGCTGAAGCTGGTGATTCCGGATATGGCGGGTAAGATCGATGGTTACGCGCTGCGTGTTCCTACTTCGACCGTATCGGTGATTGACCTGACCGCTGAGCTGGAAAACCCCACCACCACCGAGCAGCTGCGCCAGGATTACCGCGATGCTGCTGCCGGACCGCTGAAGGGTATCCTGGCCGCAGTAGACGAACCTCTGGTCAGCATCGATTATAAAGGCGACCCGCATAGCACCTCCGTCGATCTGCCGTTCACCATGGTTCTGGGTAAAGAAGCGGGTACCCTGGTCAAGATCGTATCCTGGTACGACAACGAATGGGGTTACTCGGTCCGTACTGCAGACCTGGCCGCTTTAATGGCAAAATCGCTCTAACTAGATCCCAAAAATCGAGAAATGCTGGATGCGAACTAAGCTCCAGCATTTCTCGATATCAGGATTTAGCCCCGCGATTGGGAGGTAGACATGTTCAATAAAAAAAATGTAACCGATATTGATGTGAATGGCAAAAAAGTTCTGGTGCGAGTGGATTTCAATGTCCCCATCAAGGAAGGAAAGGTTGGTGACGACACCCGCATCCGGGCAGCATTACCAACCATCCGATATCTGCTCGATCACAATGCCGCCGTAATCTTGTGCTCGCACCTGGGTCGCCCGAAAGGCGGTCCCGATCCGGCATTTTCCCTCAAACCAGTTGGCGATCACCTGGCGGGATTATTAGGCCGCCCAGTGTTGTTCGCGGCAGATTTCGCTGGCCCACTCTCGGTCGAAGCAGCTGCCGGATTGAAGCCGGGTGAAGTACTGCTTCTCGAAAATACCCGTTTTGATCCGGGTGAAACGAAAAATAACCCTGAGCTTTCTAACAAACTTGCTTCCCTTGCCGATATCTACGTGAATGATGCCTTTGGGTCAGCGCACCGAGCGCATTCTTCCACAGAAGGTGTTGCCCATTTACTTCCGGCAGTTGCCGGATTCCTGATGGAAAAAGAAATCCGCTATCTCGGTGAAGCGATCGCCAACCCGCAACGACCGTTTATTGCCATCCTTGGTGGCGCAAAGGTAAGCGATAAGATCGGTGTCATCCGCAATCTGCTTAAAATCACCGATCAGGTATTGATTGGCGGGGGCATGGCCAATACTTTCTTCAAAGCTCAGGGGTTTTCGCTTGGCGACTCCCTTGTGGAGGCTGAGGTGCTGGATACAGCCCGCGAGCTGCTAGCAGAAGGCGGCGCTCGTTTAGCTCTTCCAGTCGATATGGTGATTGCCGATCGCATGGACAACGAAGCTGAGAAAAAAATAATCCCTACCGGTCCCGTTCCGGATGGCTGGCGCATCCTGGATATTGGCCCCAAGACGGTCGATCTGTACAGCGCTGCAATCCAAAAAGCGAAGACCGTTGTCTGGAATGGACCTATGGGTGTATTTGAAATGCCCAATTTCGCAACCGGCACATTCCAGGTTGCTAAGGCGGTGGCGGATAGTGGTGCGACCTCAATTGTTGGCGGTGGCGACTCCGTAGCAGCCATCAATCAATCCGGCCTTGCCGGCAATATTACCCACATCTCAACTGGCGGTGGCGCTTCACTAGAAATGCTAGAGGGGCTGACGCTCCCCGGCGTTGCAGCATTGTTGGATAAATAATTTTACTTTTCAAAAAAGGGGTTTGCCGAGATACACAGGCAAGCCCCTTTTTTATCCTTGAAATGAGGCTTTCCATGGAAAAACCGTACGGCAGAATCCCATTCGTTGCCGGTAATTGGAAGATGTTTAAAACTGTTTCGGAAACTCGTCACCTGATCTCTGAATTAATCCCAGGTCTCCAGGTGGTTCGAGGTGTAGAAAAAGTACTGTGCCCTCCATATACCAACTTATTGGCAGCCGCGGCTTTGCTCGAGGGATCGGATATTGGCTTGGGCGCGCAGAATATGTACTGGGAATCAACGGGCGCTTTTACCGGCGAGATTTCGCCTGCGATGGTGGCAGAGTTGTGCCGGTACGTTATCTTGGGTCACTCCGAACGCCGCACCTATTTTG
>Ga0105097_10001119_pt1 | contig 12650 bp, 10 predicted proteins | sample PPLLak12cMay2015_FD_87035 | JGI IMG/M metagenome (GOLD analysis project Ga0105097, IMG submission 87035) | Freshwater sediment microbial communities from Prairie Pothole Lake near Jamestown, North Dakota, USA - PPLs Lake P7 Core (1) Depth... | ecosystem: Environmental > Aquatic > Freshwater >... | reverse complement strand
TCCCGCTACCTCATCGAGTTCGACTGGACGGGAACCGACGATCCGACGGCGTTCCTGTCGGTGCCCGCGGCCATCCGGTTCATGGGTCAACTGATGCCCGGCGGCTGGGCGGCGGTGCGCGAGACCAATCATCAACTCGCCCTGCGAGGCCGCGACGTGCTCTGCAACACGCTCGGCATCGACCCGCCGTGCCCGGACGACATGATCGGCTCGCTGGCCTCGCTGCCGTTGCCCGACGGTGACGGTCGCGCCAGCGATTCACCGCTATATGCGGACCCATTGCAGGACCGCCTGCTGCAGCAGTTCCAGATCGAAGTCCCCGTGATCCCATGGCCGGCACCGCCGAAAAGATTGATCCGGATCTCCGGCCAGGTTTACAACTGCGACGGGGACTACGAGAGCCTGGGCCACGCGCTGCGGGCGCTGGGGATCTAACTCGCGCCCGGGTCTGCGATCGGCGTCGCCTGCCAGGTGACGGCGCGCCATTCGCCGTCGCGCTTCAGGAACATCGCACTGTTGCGGTACTGCATCGTGCTGCCGTCGGCGGCCCGACCGACCAGCCGGAACGTCAGCGCGGCAGCGTCGTCGTACGGTCGGACAAGGACATCCTCGGCGCTCCAGCGAATCTCATCGGCCGGCGGCTGATCGCCTGCGAAGCCCGCCATGATGTCGGCCTTCGTCCGCACGAGGCCCGTCGAGCGCGTGTACACGATATCTTCCGCCCAGAACCGCTGGTGCGTGGCCGCCCTGGGGTTGTTCTCAGGGGCGAGGAACCACTCGAGCAGCTGCGTGATCTCGGCGACCGTGTTGCCCTCCTCCGCTGCGAGGGCCGGGGTGCCGGGAAATGCGAGCACCGTCAGCAGGCTCAGGACTATCGTGACCGCGGCACGCTTGCGCATCGTGAAAACCTCTTGTCCGTCGCGGAATCACTATGCCCTGCCAGCGCAGGCTCGACAATGCGCCTCCGGCCAGGCCGACGCCCGCGCCGCAGAACCCGCTAGACTGCGGCCGCGAGGGGAGATCAACCAGTGACCGACGTGCCGACAGGGACTGCGGGCGAGAGCGCCTGGGACAAGCTGCGCCGCCGCAAGGTGGTGCAGTGGGGAATCGTCTACGCGGCCGGCGCCTGGGGCCTGCTACAGGGTCTCGAGTACGTCACCAGCACGTTCGACTGGCCGCGCCAGATCCAGCAGTTGGCGACCCTCGGGCTGCTGATCGGCTTGCCCGTCGTGCTGGTGACGGCGTGGTACCACGGTGACCAGGGCCGGCAACGGGTCAGCGCAGCCGAACTCACCATCATCACGCTTCTGTTCCTGCTCGGCGGAGGGATCTTCTGGCGCTACGACACGGCGAGCGACGCGCCGCCGCCCGCCCCGGCGTCGGGTGCGACCGACCCGGCGACCGTCCATGCGGCCGACGCGAAGATCGCCGCTGCCAGCATCGCCGTATTGCCGTTCGCCGACCTGTCGCAGGCTGGCGACCAGGGCTACTTTTCCGACGGCATGGCCGAGGAGATCCTCAACGTGCTGGCCAAGGTCAAGGGATTGCACGTGGCGTCGCGCACCTCGTCGTTCGCGTTCAAGGACCAGGAGGATCTCGGCATCCCGGCGATCGCCCGGCAGCTTGGCGTGCGCCACGTGCTTGAAGGCAGCGTGCGTCGCGCGGGCGGCACGATCCGTATCACCGCGCAGCTGATCGATTCCGATGTCGATCGTCACCTGTGGTCCGAGACCTTCGACCGCCCGCTCACTGCCGAGAACGTGTTCGCGATCCAGGACGAGATCGCCAAGGCCATCGTCGCCGCCCTGGTCGCGGCGCTGCCGGCTACCGAGGTCGGCGCGGTCGGCCGGACGGCGGCCACGACCAACCTCGGCGCCTACGACAACTACCTGCAGGCGCGCGCGCTGGTGCGTTCGAGACGGCAGCTGCTGCTGGCCGACCAGCTGCTGGAGAAGTCGCTACAGCAGGATGCCGAATATGCCCCTGCCTGGGAGCTGCGCGCCGCCCTGCAACCTCTGCTCGGGGAGTACACCGACACGCCGCTGACCGTGGAGGAACTCGACCGGCGCGGTACCGAGTATGCCGACCGTGCCTTGTCGCTGGCGCCGGACAGCGCGCTGGCGCTCGCGCTCAAGGCCAACCTGCGTTCACGTGCGGCGCAGAAGCTGCGCGGCCGACACGACCTCGCCGCCGTGATCGCCGATTTGGAGCGATCGGTGAAACTGGATCCGAACAGCGTCAACGCCTTGAACTGGCTCGGCCTGGCCTGGGTGCTGGTCGGGCAACCCGACAAGGGCCTCGCGGCGTTTCAGCGCTGCGTGCAGGTCGATCCGCTTGCCTCGGCCTGCAGCGAGAACGAATACGACGTCTTGTACAGCCTCGACCGCCACGACGAAGCCTGGCAACGCTACCTCGCTGCGCTCGACCGCGGCGCGATCACCGACCAGTACGCCAACTTCCAGCTGCTGGCGCGCTTCGGGCAGCGGTCGGCGTTCCTGTTCGCCAGCAATCAGTCCAGGTACCTGCCACGCTGGCACCGGCACGAGGCGCTGTACGAAGCGCATCGCAACCTGGCGGCCGACCACGGTGAACTCGTCCGAGAGATCCTGGCGTTCGCGGAGAAGGAGCGCATCGCGACGAACGACGGGTATGTGGCGCTGATCCTGTTGCCGCTGGGTGCGTACGACCTGCTGCCCGTCGTGCCGCTGCTCTGGGGTGAGGACAACCGGCGCTACCGGCAGTCCCCGCAGTTCAAGCGCTTCATCCGCGAAAGCGGCGTCCACGACTACTGGCGCAAGTCGGGCTTCCCCGAGCAATGCCAGCCGGTCGGACCGGACGACTTCCGCTGCGAATGAACGTGCCGCCGCCGGCAGGCATTGGACAAAAAAATCCGCCCCCTTCGACTCAAGAAATGGACCCCCGGGGGCCCTTCCATGGGCTTCCCCGTTCAGGTCCGCCGACCGTCGCGCTAGTTGCGCCCGGCGCCGCTGATGCCGCGCAGCTTCCAGACGTCACCCGACAGCGTGACGATGTAGGCAATGCCTCCCTTGAAGTGCAGCGACGTGGGCAGATTCATCCCGTCGAGCAACACGGTGCTCGAGCCGTCCCGGTTGATCCGCAGCAACTGCCCGGTGTCAGGCAGTGCCGGCGCCCCGGCCGCACTCTCGTCCAAGGTCGGATCCCAGGTGCCTTGCGACAGCGCGTACAGCGAACGACCCGGACCGGATTCAATGTCCACGGCCATGCTGATCCCGCCGGCGAGCGTTCCCCCGGTCATCGGGTCCCCGAGATCGAAGGTCGTGATCTGGCCGATCTCCTGGTAGGCGCCCGGCGAGCCCGTGATTGCCCCATTCTCCGCGAGGTAGACCCGGCCCCGGAACACGTCGAGTCCGGCTGGCACCACGTTGCCGTACTGCTTCACGACGCTGGTGCCGCCACTGAAGTCCACATGCAGGATGCGGTTGTGGTGGCCGTCGGTCACGAGCAGCCCGTCGGCCACGGGTTCCAATGCGTATTGCACGCCCTCGGGCAGGAAATAGGAGAAGAGCGGCGGCGGCGGATTTGTGCGCGAGAAGTCTCCCAAGTCGGCGAGGAGCGTGGGATTCGACGGGTCGTCGATGCGATAGACGCCGTTGACGCCGGTGTCCGGAAGGCCCATGTCATTCAGGAATTCTGGTGCGTCGACTATCGTGACCAGCGCGTAGGCTGTGTCGCCTACGAAGGCCACGTCGAAGACGCCGCCGGGAACGCCGGGGATGGCCGGCAGCGGGAAACCCGAAGCGAACGTCGTCATCGCGCCAGTCTTCGGGTCGATGCGCGTGATCTCCCCGAGCCCGAACTGTGGGACATAGAGCGCCCCGTCCGGCCCGATCGTTCCGCCTATCGACCCGAGCAGTCCGGATGCGAGCAGATCGGCCTTGATCGGCCGGTCGCGCCGATTGTCTTCTCCCGCGACTGCCGTCGCGCTGAAGCCGGCCAGTGCCAGAGTGGTCGCCGCGACCGCCATTGTCCATTTTCGCGTGAAAGTCATGGATATCCCCTCTCTTCGATTTCTGTGAATAAACACCTCGCGGTTGGACGAAGGAGTGTCCCGTCGGTCACGCGCTGGAGTCACGAAGGACTTGCTAAGAAACGACGAAATTTGAATGAAAGGCCCGGATATCCCCGACCTGCACCACACTCGGCGCCATCTCCGGCTTAGGCGGACCGCAGGCGCGGTCACCGCCCCGTAGCGGGATCGCCTTCGAGACGGGCGCGCAGCTCCTCCAGCGAGGACGCGATCCGGGCCAGATACTCCGACTGGGCGGCCGCTCGCTCGACCGGAATGGGTGAAATCTCCACCGCAATGGAATGCGACCTCGAGGCCATGCGCGCCACGCAGGTGTTGGCGCAGAAGGTGTTCCTAGGGCCGCTCCACATCGTCCACCGGACAGAAATCGCCGCCGCAGGCCTCGGTCGCGAAAATCTCCGACTCGTGCAGCCACGTACCGTCGACGCGGCGCCATTTCGCGGCGTAGACGCCGGCCGCGAAGCTCTTGGCTCCAGAACCGTCTGCCTGGCCCTCGCGCACACCACGCCAGTGACCGGTCTCGAGCGCGACCGGAAAGACCTCTGATACGCGAACGCAGTCCGTCGTTCGAACATAGACGGCCCGCCCCGGGTTCTCAAAATCTTTCTGCCACAGAGACAGCTGCGCCGCTCGGCCGGTGAAAACCTCGCTCGCCGTGCCCGTCACCAGGATGATGTTTTCATGCATGGTCGCAGCCACTGCCTCGATGTCCTTCTCCGCGATCGCTTTGTTGAAGGCGGCGCGCTGAGCTCGTACGGCGTCGATCGCCGTCGCCGGGCCGGCCGACTCGCAGGCATTCGCCGCCGACGGCGCCAGTGCCGCGCTCAGTGCAAACATGACCAGGTATTCTCGCAAAGCGCCCTCCCTCCCCGTAATTCGGCGGTCGCGGCACGCACCGCGTCGTCCTGCGCCCGCGACTCAGGCCCGTCGGTCGTCATCCGGCCGCAGCCGATCCATCCCGAGCGTGCCGGGCACGCGCTTGGAACCTCCCTGCGATGGCACGACGCTCGCCAGCATCCGCGCGCCGCCGGCCGGAGCCGATCGTCCCGGGTACAGAAGACTGGCGCCCTTCTCCGGCTTGGGGATCGGGCGATAGGCGCTGACCGAACCCGTCACCTTCAGCTTGATCTTCTCCTCGCTGCTGACCCGCCGCGTCTCCTCGCCCGAGTCCAGCTTCGGAATGACGTTGCGCGTGACGTTGCGCGGATTCGGATGGACGTTCTGTTCGACGACGAGCACGCTGCCGTCCTTGCGGACTTCAATCACGATCGCGGTGTGATGCGGGCGGGTGAGCGTGCGGCCGGACGCCTCGTACCACTTGCCGTTCGCTTCTTTCCAGGTGGCGATGTCGACGACGTGATCTCGGAACTGGAGGATGTCCCCGGGCTGGATCGAGCTCAGCAGGATTCCGTCGCCCCAGTCGTAGTCGGCCGTGGCCGTGACGGGCTCATCACCGTCGGCCGCGGTCGCGGCGCCCAAGCCCCGGAGCAACTTGTCCACGAGGGCGAAGCAGTCGAGACCGTACTTGCTGGTCAACGCCGCCTCGCCGACGAGCTTCTGGGCGGCGTTCTTGAGCCTCACGTTCAGATCGTCGCTCATGTGCAAACCTCCTGAGCCTCATGCATCGGCCGGGGCCGGGTCCTCGAGCTCGCAAGCACCGTCAGCCGCCCTTTGTAGCCCGGCAGTACCCGCGATCGACCACGGGTCGCGTGCCGTACTAAGGCTTCCAGCCCCTGTTCGCCTCATGAGCGGGCAGAGTCGAGTCCTTGCGCGGCGCCGCCAGCTCCGCCATCCACTGGAACCACTCGGCCCACGTCGGCTGCGACTGCTCCAACCTTATGGCCGCGACCCACACATCAAGCTTGCGCCAGAGCATGACCACCATGCCGCCGGCAAGTTATTCGACGATGTCGTAATCGGCAGTTCTACGAAACACCAGCAATCCCATCGTCTCGAACGAAGTGTTGACGATGACCGCGGCGCGCTCGTACTCCGGGCCACGCTGCCTGAGTTCGTGAGCCTGACAGTGGTCGGGCAGTCGCCGCACGAGTGTCACCGCGTCGGCGAGGTCGACGCTGTAAAACGTACGCATCAATTCGGCCGCGATGACATGGCGCCGCTGCTTCCGATACTCCGATAACTGGAACAGCCCGAACGCTATGCCGCCGACGACGGCCAGTGCGCTGACGATGTCGGCGTAGCTCGACACTTGTTCCAGGGTCTCAGTCTGCACTCGCCTTCCCCGCGTTCCAAAGGTCTGGGCCAACGAGAATAGCCGAACCGTTGGGGCCATGTGCCAAGAGTTCGGCGAGCATGGCGGCGTCAACATGTCCGTCGAGGAGTGGATGCGCTGCGCGCGCAGCCACGGGCCGCTCATCAGCCAGTCAGCCCTCCTCGGCTACCCCAGGTGACCCATGAACTCACCCGTTGACTCCACCAATCCTGGCACCGGCAATGACACTCCCGATCCCGCTGCAGTGAAGCCGACGCAGCGTCTAACCGGGCGGGACCGATCAGTGCTTGCCCTTGACCCTCAGGTACAGCGTGAGCACGGCGATGCCAGCGCCACGCCGAAGCCGAGCAGGTCGCGCTGCCCATCCCAGGTGACCGCCTCGCGCATGAACAACACCGCCAGCACGGCAATGACGCTTCTGACGAGTTGGCTCTTCAGGTCATCCAGGTTGCTGATCTTCAGCCAAGCCGGAAGCGGCCGCGTGTCGTCGATGAACAGCACGTACAGCCCCAGGCCGATGATCTGCGCAACGATGGCGATGAGGAAGACGTCGAGCGCCTCGATCAGCCTCACCGCCAGCACCTTGGCGACCTTCGGCGACAGGCTGCCTCTTAGGATCGTCTCGAGCACCGCTTCGCCGATGACGAAGACTTCATAGACCAGCAACGCCGCCGATCCCACCAGCGTGCCGACAACGGCGATCAGGGTAATTTAGCGGCTGGATGCAAGAACACGTTTGAAGAGCATTCGGTCGGCCTCCGGTCACCACGACCCCGTGGCTTAGCGCGACCCCAGGCCTCACCTCTCGATCATCAGTATGTCCGCAGACTCGGCCCGTCGCTCGAAGACGATCTCGCTGCCATCGCCCGAGACGTCAAAGTCGCCCGCTGTGACGTCGCGTCCGAAACTGGTCAGTTTCCGCTCGGCGCCGGACTCGAGGTCGAACACGACCAGGTTACGATTCCCGATCTCGCCGCGCAGCACGACCATCGCCTTGCCGTGACGCAGGATGGCCATGCGCTCGGCGCCGCGGGTCAAGGTCAGTGGCGGCAGTGCGCGGGGCTTGCCGTCTGCCGTCACGGCCCGCACGTCGAAATTGACCCCGACCTGCGGGCCCGCGTAGACGAGAAACCCGCCGGTCGGTGACCAGTTCGGTTCGGTTGCGTAGTGATGCACCAGCTGGACGGGCGCACGACCATCCAGCGGCACCCTGATTATCCTGGGCTCCCCTTCTTCCAATGCCGACACCGCGATCGACTGGCCGTCATGCGCCCAGGTCGGGGACCCGCGCACCTCGAGTGCGCTCGCCAGCATTCGCACGCCGGACCCGTCCGCGTCCATCACGTGCAGCCGCGACTCGCCGTTGCGCTCGGCCGTGAACGCGACGTGCCGCCCGTCCGGGGAGATCGCCGGCGCGCCGACGAGGCGTGTCTTTGGCCGGCTCCACAGCTCCGTTGCATCGTCGCCGGCGAGCTTCCAGATTCCCTCCTGTCCACGTTTCGAGGACACGTACAGCAGGTAACCCGGACCGTAGCGCGGTGATCGTGCCGCGGTGGTCGGCAGCGCGATACGCGTGGCCGCCGACTCGTCGGTCACACCAATGCCGACCGGCAACCGCCAGAGTGTCGATATCGGTCGTACGACCGTCGCCAGCAGTCGCCGGCCATCGGCGCTTGCCGCCAGCGATTCATAGCGGTCGGTGCCGATGTGCTCGCGCCGGGACTCCCGGCGTCGTGTATCGAGTACGTGAAGCCAGGGTCCCGAGCCGTCGTCGCTCGTCGCGAGATAGACCAGTTTGCGCCGGTCGATGAAGACCGGATGACCGACCCGCGAGGCGTGGAAGGTCATGCGCTCGGCACCGGTCCCGTCCGGCCGGACCCGCCAGATGTCCATTACGTCGGGTGGCCTCCCTTGCACGAAATAGATGTACTCGTCGTCGGGCGACCACGTGGGGTAGTGACAGTGCGTGCCCGCCTGCGCCGCATACACCGGGCGTCCCTCTGTCTCGCCGCCGTCGGTGACGTAGAGGGGGTCTCCCGGTGCGGCCGTGTGATAGACGAGCCGCGCCCCGTCGCCGGACCACGCGAGTTCCACGACGCCGGGCAGGGTCGCGCGTGGCTTCCCGCCCATCGTAGGAACCGACCAGACGTCGATCCGGGGCTGGTCGTCCTCCGGCCCGGACGTACGGGCCCAGAGCGTTACCTGCGTTCCGTCCGGCGTGAATTCGACGTTGCGAATCTCGTCGTTGAACAACCCCTTCAGTTCGCCACTCGTGAGGTTGTGGAATTCGCCCGAATCGATCTGAGTCACCCACGCATCCATCGGGCCGTCGTGGTTCGAGAGAAATGCCGCGAACTTTCCGTCGCGCGAAATTGCGGCCGCTTGCTCGATGCCCTCGAAGTCGGTCAGCGTCGAGTAACGGGCATTTGCCAGTAGATCTCGCCCGGCGAACCCCGAACGAGACAGGAGCCACGCGCTGGTGGCAGCAACGATGAACAGGACGCCAGCTCCGGCGAGCAGCAGGAGCGTCGTGACTTCGGTCCCGGTGACGCGCTGCCTGCCGCGGTCGCCGTGGTACCACGCGACCATGATCACGAACGGCAGCCCCACCATGACGACGAATATCGCTACTTGCCGGATCTCGCTCGGCCAGCCGAAGGCTTCGCCGACGTACTCCAGGCCCTGAAGGAACGCCCACCCGGCGGCGGCGTATGCGATTCCCCATTGCCCCACCTTGCGGCGGCGCAATTGCTGCCAGATGCCGTCGGAGTCATTGGCGCTCGCGTCAGACACGTGTGTCGATCTCGCGTGGGCTCGATCGTCTTCCGGCTCGCGATCAGGCGGTCAGGATAGCACCGCGGACGCGACGGGCCGCGCTCAAAGCCCATCGATCGTCCGGACAGGAGTCGCTGGATCCTCGCCCCTGCGCCACAGGCGCCGGCACAGCTCCGCGTTCGCGGAATGCGCCAGGTGATAGTCGGCCAATTCGCCGCGCACTGATGCCTGAAGGCCGAAAGCCTGGAACGCATGCGCTGCGCGGGCTGCCACGGGCCCCCGGTCCGCCAGTCAGCCCTGCTCGGCTGGGGCAGGTGACCCAGGATTCGATGCAGGACTCAGCTCAGAGAAGATCGCGTTCTGCCCGACGACGCGTCGACCTCTCAACTCGCCGCGATCGCCGAAGGGAAAAGGCGGATCGGACTTCGCGACCGATCCGGATCGACGCCGATAGTCCGCGCGGGACCCCTACTCCCACTCGATCGTGGCGGGCGGCTTGCCACTGATGTCGTAGACGACGCGCGAGACGCCCTTGACCTCGTTGACGATGCGGCGCGAACAGACGTCGAGCAGCTCGTACGGCAGGTGCGCCCAGTGCGCCGTCATGAAGTCCACGGTCTCGACAGCCCGCAGCGCGATCACGGGCTCGTGGCGCCGGCCGTCGCCGGTAACGCCCACGCTCTTCACCGGCAGGAACACCGCGAAAGCCTGGCTCGTCTTCTCGTACCAGCCGGCCCGGCGCAGTTCCTCGATGAAGATGTGGTCGGCGAGGCGCAGCGTGTCGGCCGCGGCGCGGGTCACCTCGCCGAGGATGCGCACGCCGAGGCCGGGGCCCGGGAACGGGTGGCGCTGGACCATCTCGGCCGGCAGGCCGAGCTCGACGCCGATGCGCCGCACCTCGTCCTTGAACAGCTCGCGCAGCGGCTCGACGAGCCTGAGCTTCATGGTCTCGGGCAGGCCACCGACGTTGTGGTGCGACTTGATGACGTGCGCCTTGCCGGTCTTGCTGCCGGCCGACTCGATCACGTCGGGGTAGATGGTTCCCTGCGCGAGGAACTCCACGCCCTCGAGCTTGTGCGCCTCTTCGTCGAACACCTCGATGAACAGGCGGCCGATGATCTTGCGCTTGGCCTCGGGGTCCGCGACGCCCGCGAGCGCCGCGAAGAAGCGCTCGGCGGCGTCCACGCGGATCACCCGCACGCCGAGGTTGCGCGCGAACACGGCCATCACCTGGTCGCCCTCGTGGTGGCGCAGCAGCCCGTGGTCCACGAACACGCAGACGAGCTGGTCGCCGATCGCCTTGTGCAGCAGCGCCGCCACGACCGAGGAGTCCACGCCGCCGGAGAGTCCCAGCAGTACCTTGCCGCCGCCGACCTCAGCGCGCACGCGCGCGACGGCATCCTCGATGATGTTGCCGGCGCTCCAGCTGGAATCGCAGCCACAGATGCCGCTCAGGAAGCGCTCGTAGATGCGCGTGCCCTGGCGGGTGTGCGTGACCTCGGGGTGGAACTGCAGCGCGTAGAGCCGGCGCGTCTCGTCGGCCATGCCCGCGAACGGCAGGTCGGGCGTCGAGGCGATGGCCTTGAAGCCGGAGGGAAGCGCGACGACGCGGTCGCCGTGGCTCATCCAGACGTCGAGCAGTCCGTGACCCTCGGCGTTGACGCGGTCCTCGATGTCGCGTAGCAGCGCCGAGTGGCCGCGGGCGCGCACCTCGGCGTAGCCGAATTCGTGCACGGCGCCGGGCTCGACGCGGCCGCCGAGCTGCGCGGCCATCGTCTGCATGCCGTAGCAGATGCCGAGCACCGGGACGCCGAGTTCGAACACGGCCGCGGGCGCGGCTGGCGCGCCGGCCTGCGTGACCGACTCGGGGCCACCCGACAGCACGATGCCGCGCGCGCCGAAGGCACGCACCGCCTCGTCGCCCACGTCCCACGGCAGGATCTCGCAGTACACGCCGAGCTCGCGCACCCGACGCGCAATCAGCTGCGTGTACTGCGAGCCGAAGTCGAGGATCAGGATCCGGTGCGCGTGGATGTCGGGCGGTCGGACGTTCGCGGAATCAGCTGACACGGTAGTTCGGCGCTTCCTTGGTGATCGTCACGTCGTGGACGTGGCTCTCGCGCATGCCGGCGCCGGTGATGCGCACGAACTTCGGCCGGGTGCGCATCTCCTCGATGCTGCCGCTGCCCGTGTAGCCCATCGCGGCGCGCAGGCCACCCGTGAGCTGGTGCAGGATCGCGACGATGCTGCCCTTGTAGGGCACGCGGCCCTCGACGCCCTCGGGTACGAGCTTTTCGAGTTCGGCGGTGGTGTCCTGGAAGTAGCGGTCGCGCGAGCCGTGCGCCTGGGCCATGGCGCCGAGCGAGCCCATGCCGCGATAGGACTTATAGGAAGCGCCCTGGTACAGCTCAACCTCGCCCGGCGATTCCTCGGTGCCGCCGAACAGGCTGCCGATCATCACGCAGTAGGCCCCGGCGACGATCGCCTTGGCGACGTCGCCCGAGAAGCGGATGCCGCCGTCGGCGATGAGTGGCACGCCGTGTGGCGCGAGCGCGGCCGCGACGTTCGCGACCGCCGAGATCTGCGGCACTCCCACCCCCGCGACGACGCGCGTGGTGCAGATCGACCCCGGGCCGATCCCGACCTTGACGGCGTCGGCTCCCGCGTCCACCAGCGCCATGGCCGCCTCGTCGGTCACGATGTTGCCGGCGATCACTTGCTGCGCAGGCCACTTGGCCTTGATCCTTGCCACGGTCTCGATGACGCCGCGCGAGTGCCCGTGGGCCGTGTCCACGACGATGACGTCCACGCCCGCCTCGCGCAGCGCCGCGACGCGATCGAGGGTGTCCGGGCTCGTGCCGACGGCCGCGCCGACGCGCAGCGCGCCCCGCTCGTCCTTGCAGGCGCGCGGGAACTCGGTGGCCTTCTGGAAGTCCTTAACTGTGATCATGCCTTTGAGCGCGAAGTCGTCGTCGATCACCAGCACCTTCTCGATGCGGTGCTTGTGAAGCAGCCCCAGCACGACCTCCTTCGGCGAGTTCTCGCGCACAGTGACGAGCCGCTCGCGGGGCGTCATGACCGAGGACACCGGTGCGTCGAACCGCGTCTCGAAGCGCAGGTCGCGGTGCGTCACGATGCCCACGGCCTTGCCGTCGCGCACGACGGGGACGCCCGAGATGTTCTTGGCGCGCGTGAGCTCGAGCACCTCGCGAATGGTGGCCTCGGGCCGCACGGTGATCGGGTCGTGGATGATGCCGCTCTCGAAGCGCTTCACCCGCACGACCTCGCGCGCCTGCTGCTCGATCGACATGTTCTTGTGGACGATGCCGACGCCGCCCTCCTGCGCGATGGCGATGGCGAGCCGGTGCTCGGTCACCGTGTCCATCGCCGCCGAGAGGATGGGCAGGTTGAGGTGGATGCCCCGCGTGAGCTGCGTGCCCAGGCTGACCTCGTGCGGCAGCACCTGCGAGTAGGCAGGCACCAGCAGGACGTCGTCGAAGGTGAGGGCTTCCTCGAGGATGCGCAGCATGGGCGGACCCGGCAGGTGAAAGGAAGCGCGCAATTGTACCCGCC
>Ga0105097_10001118_pt1 | contig 12655 bp, 13 predicted proteins | sample PPLLak12cMay2015_FD_87035 | JGI IMG/M metagenome (GOLD analysis project Ga0105097, IMG submission 87035) | Freshwater sediment microbial communities from Prairie Pothole Lake near Jamestown, North Dakota, USA - PPLs Lake P7 Core (1) Depth... | ecosystem: Environmental > Aquatic > Freshwater >... | reverse complement strand
GCAAAGACATGGGAACTGAACAGCAAAAAAACGCTGGTCACAAGAAGTTTGGTATACGGGTGCATGATAATAGATCCTCTTTGATTTAACTTGCTTCGAATATTTAATGTTAGATAATCCATATCCTTCGCTCGGATTAAACTATTCAAACTATGACCCAAAACATGAACGACATCAATAGAATAGTTTTTTACACCCACACATCAGCAAAACTGGAACACTACCGGCGAAAGTCCAGTTGTTGTTCAGTATAACTAACCATTATTAGCTATGTCTCTTTTTTCCTGGGGCTCTAATTAAAAAAGTAAAGTAAAATAATAATTTTTATAAAGCTTCACTTCGTGAATTTCAAACAGACATAAAAAGGTACACATGAAAAATTATAAAATCGCAGTGTTAGCCGGTGACGGTATCGGCCCGGAAATTACTCAGGAAGCCATCAAAGTACTTAAACTTATCGAAGAACGAAATGATGTCTCTTTTGAACTGATGCCTGCCGCTTTCGGTGCCTGTGCCTATTTTGAATTTGGCGATGCATTTCCACAGTCTACCATTGATATTTGTGATCAGGCAGATGCCATTCTTAAAGGCACAATAGGCTTGAGTCATGAAGAATCCAAAAAAATCCCAATTGACAAGCAGCCTGAACGCGGTGCGTTGCTGCCGTTACGTCGCCGTTACAATACCTACGCCAATTTCCGGCCGGTTTCTTTGCCCAAAGCATTAGCTCATTTTTCACCACTCAAACCTGAAATAATCGGCGAAGGAATTGATATTATTATGGTGCGCGAATTAGTGGGTGGCCTCTATTTTGGCCATAAAGAAATGGGTATTAATGAACAGGGCTTGCGTTATGTTAAAGAAACACTGGAATATGATGAGTTGCAGATCAGCCGCATTTTGCACCAGGCCTTCAAGCTTGCCAGAAAACGTAAGAAATTATTGCATAACATCCACAAAAGTAATGTTCTTAAATCCAGCGTACTCTGGAATGAGATACTGGATGAAGTCGCTGTAGAATATCCTGACGTCGAAGTGATCCATCAATTGGTTGATTCAGCCGCTACAAATCTTTGCCTCAAGCCGACCCAATTTGATGTCATGGTCATGGAAAACATGTTTGGTGATATTCTCAGTGATCAGGGCGGGGGTATCCTGGGTTCTCTGGGGCTGATGCCTTCTGCTTGCCTGGGTGATGACAAAGCCTACTATGAGCCTTCTCATGGCTCTGCTCCTGACATTGCAGGTAAAAATATCGCCAATCCTTACTCCATGATAGGCTCGGTTGCCATGATGCTGGAAAACAGTTTTGATATGGCCGAAGAGGCAAAGAATGTTTGGGCTGCAATGCAGGGAGTCTTTGGCGATGGTTACTCAACTGCCGATCTTTCAAAACCCGGCAGTGGTGTCGTAATGATTAACACTGTTGAATTTGGTGACAAGGTCGTTGAAAAACTAAGGCAAATGCCTAAAGTATAACCAGCTATCAAATTAAGACTAAATGCTTAAGGGCGAGGTGCAAACTTCGCCTTTTTTGTTTGTGATTCTCAATAACCCTCATTAAATCATATTATCCAGAAAAGCACTGATTTCCGGTATTCACAACCAATTTCAGTCATGACTTTCTAAAACAGTGCCATTCGGATTATTATGTCATTCAATTTTGCTACACTGTGGCTAACAATGATTTATGATGATACCTTATGAAAACCAGTAAATTATTCCTTTTTTTAGCCGCGTGCTCAGCTTTAACAGGCTGCGGACAACCCGGCCCACTTTATCTACCGGGAACAACTCCACCTATTCATGTTGAGTCTGAACCTGCGCCCGAACCTCAACCAAAATCCGAATCCGGACCCGAAAAAAACAAATAACCATGGATTATTTTAATTACCGAAACAATGAGCTTTTCGCCGAAAATGTTGCTGTACAGGACATTATTTATAAATATGGCAGCCCTTGTTACATTTATTCCAGAGCTACACTGGAAAGACACTGGAAGGCTTTTGAGCTAGCGTTTGACAATCACCCTCATTTAATCTGCTATGCCGTAAAAGCCAATTCCAATATTGCCCTGCTTAATCTACTTGCCCGTTTAGGTTCGGGTTTTGATATTGTCTCGCTCGGTGAACTGGAACGAGTCATTGCAGCAAGTGGCGATGCTGAAAAAATTGTTTTTTCAGGTGTTGGTAAACGTGAAGATGAAATTTTAGCGGCATTGAAAATCGGCATACGTTGCTTTAATATTGAAGTTAGTGGTGAACTGGATCGAATTAACCAGCTTGCAGAACACTTGGGCGTTATCGCGCCAGTATCTTTTCGGGTAAATCCTGATGTCGACGCCAAAACGCATCCTTATATTTCTACGGGTTTAAAAGAAAACAAATTTGGCATAGATATTGAGCAGGCATTAATTGAATATCGCCGTGCAGCAGCCATGCCACACATCAATGTTATCGGTATAGACTGCCACATTGGCTCACAACTGACTGAAACACGGCCTTTTTTGGATGCGCTGGATAAAATCCTTGATCTGGTTTCAGTCCTGGAAGCCGACGGTATTCATCTGCATCATCTGGATTTGGGCGGAGGACTCGGTATTCGTTATAACGATGAATTACCACCCGAACCATATGAATATATAAAAGCGGTTTTAGAACGACTCGGCAAAACCGATTTTGAAATTTTACTGGAACCGGGTCGCGCCATCGTTGGGAATGCAGGTATTCTGGTGACTCAGGTGGAATACCTTAAACCCACCGCTCATAAAAACTTTGCCATCGTTGATGCAGCCATGAATGATTTAGTGCGCCCATCGCTGTATAGCGCCTGGCAGGAAATTATTCCCGTCAACCTGCAAAGCAACGCACCTGAACAACTTTGGGATATAGTAGGACCAGTCTGTGAAACCGGTGATTTTTTGGGTAAAGACCGTGTGCTTAAGCTAATGCAAGGTGATTTATTAGCGATACGCTCATCGGGCGCTTATGGATTTTCCATGAGTTCCAATTACAACTCCAGACCCCGCGTCGCTGAGTTAATGGTTGATGGCAATCATGTACATTTAATCCGGGAAAGAGAGAGAATTGCACAGCTTTGGGAAGGTGAGCATTTGTTACCCTGATTACGCTCATCGGATTCCTCTACTATACTAAGATAATCCGACCGAAGAATTACGCAATATGAAAGACATACAATGATTAACTTCACTAAAATGCACGGCCTGGGCAATGATTTTGTGGTGATTAACGCTATCAATCAGCACATAGCTTTGACGCCTGAACAAATCCGGTTCATGTCTGATCGTCACTTCGGTATTGGTTTCGATCAGCTATTATTGGTCGAAAAACCGGTCAGTGACAATGCCGACTTTAAATACCGGATTTTTAATGCTGATGGCGGTGAAGTCGCGCAATGTGGTAATGGTGCGCGCTGCTTTGCCCGTTTTGTGCGTGATAAAAAACTATCTGACAAAGATGAAATACGCGTTGACACAGACTCAGGCCAATTACTGTTGCGTTTTAATGAAAATGGCCTGATAACTGTCAATATGGGCATCCCTAAGCACAAACCCGCGGATATTCCACTGCTAATCGAACAGGAATCCCCCATGTATACTATCTCTGTTAACAAAATGGTTAAAACCTTTGGCGCCGTTTCCATGGGTAATCCACATGCAGTTATCCAGGTCAATGATATTAAAACTGCGCCCGTAGCGGACCTGGGTCAGGCATTGGAAAGCCATGCTCTTTTTCCTGAGCGCGCTAATATCGGTTTTATGCAGGTGATAGATAGAAGCCATATCAAACTCCGCGTTTATGAACGCGGTGCAGCTGAAACCCTGGCATGCGGCAGTGGCGCTTGTGCCGCCGTCGTTATCGGCATCGAGCAAAACCTGCTGAATCATGAGGTCAATGTTGAACTACCTGGGGGAGAGTTAAAAATAAGCTGGCCAGGTCGCGGTGAGCCAGTGCTTATGACTGGACCGGCCATTTCTGTTTTTGATGGATCAATCAATTTATGATTATGAATGAACAAAAATCAGATCTAAGCGCATCTCAAGTTGAAGACTATCTACAGCAACACCCGGATTTCTTCCATGAACATTTAAACTTGCTGGAACAAATGAGTATCCCCCATCCCAGCGGAACTGCCATCTCCCTGATTTCAAAACAGCTGGAGCTATTCAGAAGCAAACATCATGAAATGGAAAACCAGCTAAATGCACTGATTGAAATAGCCAGGAATAACGACGCCTCCTTGATTCGTATGCACAAACTCACACTGGCCTTGCTTGAAGCATCAACACTGGAACAAGCAATCGCCAATCTTGATGTAGTCCTGGCCGATTATTTTCTAACTGATTTTGTCGCTGTGCGTATCATTAAACAACGCCCCGAATCAGCAATTGCCAATTTGTTTATTGAACCCGGCAGCGAAAACCTGCAACCATTTCTTAAAGAACTTGCCGGTAATCAGCCCAAATGCGGCCGACCAACTTTAGCACAAGCGAAAGTATTATTCGGCGACTCGGCAGTAGAAGTGAATTCTTGCGCCATCATACCTATGAACTTCACCGAACTTGACGGCATTCTGGCTATAGGCAGCCGCGAAAAAGGCCGGTTTCATTACAGCATGGGCAATCTGTTTTTAACTCAAATGAGTGAAATCATCGGCACTCGATTGATTTCATTGTTGCGGCAAACACACAATGCATATTGACGCGGAGCAAATGCTGGCTGACTTTTTTGATCAACTGACTGTTGAGAAACGCGCCTCAGAACACACGGTTAAAAGCTACCAGCGGGATATTAAACACTTAGCTAACTATTGCACAGACAAATTCATACACTACTGGACTGGCTTAACGCAAAGCGATCTCCGAGCACATATAGCCAGTCGTCATCGACTAGGCATCAGCAGTACGAGCCTGCAACGAGAACTATCAGCAATTCGCAGTTTTTATAACTTTTTGCTAAAAAAACGCCTTGCTGACACCAATCCGGCACAGCATGTAAAAGCACCCAAGCAAGCCAGAAAACTACCCAAAACACTGGATGTAGACCAGATAAACGGCCTACTTGAGGCGGGTACAAATTCAGCTTTGGAAATCCGTGATCTGGCCATGTTTGAATTATTCTATTCTTCCGGTTTGCGCCTTAGCGAACTTGCAGCACTTAATCTAACTGATGTTGATCTACCTGATAACTCACTTATTGTCCGCACAGGTAAAGGCGGAAAATCAAGGCTACTACCTATAGGCAGTAAGGCCGCTACAGCGATTAACAACTGGCTGCAGCAGCGTTTGAAAAATGTCGCCGCCTCTGAATCTGCTTTATTTGTTTCCAATCGAGGTACACGACTCAGTCAACGCAGTATCGAGTTAAGGCTGGAACAGTGGTGTAAAAAAAAAGGGATTGCAGAACATATCCACCCGCACATGCTGAGACATTCTTTTGCCAGCCATCTGCTCGAATCCAGTCAGGATTTGAGAGCCGTTCAGGAACTACTCGGACACAGTAATATCAGTACAACACAAATATATACCCATCTTGACTTTCAGCATCTGGCCGATGTTTATGATAAGGCACATCCAAGAGCCAAAAAAAAATCCGAATAGCCGGTTGCTTCCTAAGCAAAAAATTTAAAAACCTGCTAACATAAAACCTATTTTTCATACAAAAGCGATCTAAACACACCCTCTTTACAGGATACCGGAAATGGCAGCAAGTGAAACGCTGGACGATATAAAATCTAAAGGAATACTCTGGGGCTTTGGTGTTCTTGCCCTCGTAGTAGTGGTCATTCTTATTATCCTGGGCGCTTGGTGGGGGAGCGAACCGGGCCAGTTCAATATCCAGGATGAAGCGCTCAAGCGAGCAAAAGAAACCAATACCTCGGAAGTACCCGTTGGTTATACCTATACCAACACGTTGGCTCATATCGCTGAAGTCCTGTTACATAAAAGTGGCGGCTACATCACTAATGATGTCGCTCCTCCTGGCGTGCTTCTCGACAATATTTCCAACTGGGAATATGGTGCGTTGGTGATGTTGCGCGATGCGACAACCGCGTTAAGAAACCACTTTGCCAGGGATCAATCACAATCGGCCGAAGATCCTGATTTGGCGATAGCGGAACCCTACTTCTATTACGAACACAACTCATGGGCCTTGCCATCAACGGAAGCTGAGTATCAAAAAGGTATTGATGCCCTGCATAAATATATGTCGCGTCTGCAAAAATACGGCGGCCCGGTAAAAAAAGCACAATTTTATTCCAGAGCCGACAATCTTTGGCAGTACACTGAGGTTGTGATAAAACGTCTGGGCGGTTTGTCTACCCGTCTTAGTGCAAATACTGCCAGCGGCAACTACGGACCGGGGCTAACCGAGCTTGAGAAACAGGCAGCTGACGAAAAAGGAACCCCCGTAGTTAAAGTAACATGGCTGGAAATTGATGATGTTTTCTATGAAGCTCGCGGTGCAAGCTGGGCTTTATTACATATTCTAAGAGCCATAAAACATGACTTTGCTGACATTCTGCTGGATAAGCGGGCAATGCGTACTGTTGATATTATGATTAAAGCAATGGAAAACGCCTTGACACCTGTTTTAAGCCCAATGATTTTAAACGGTAGCGGCTACGGCCTGTTTGCCAACTATTCTCTGTCAATGGCAAATTACATTGCTCGCGCTAATGCAGCAGCTCTTGATTTGCGTGATATTATGAACCGAGGTTAATTAATTCTATGGACGAACAAATCAACTATAACCTGAAACAACTCAGCACCTGGAAAAGGATTTTCTTCATGCTTGTTTTTGCCGCAATCGGTGCACTGGTCAGAATGATACTTTGGGCAGTTATTATATTGCAGGTCGCGTCTACCCTATTGACCGGAAAAGCTAACCAAAATGTGCTAAGTTTCGGACGCAGCCTATCGGTCTACATTTACCACATAATGCTGTTCCTGACTTTCAACACTGAAACATTGCCTTTCCCTTTCTCTGCATGGAACTTGACTGCGGACTTACAACTACCAGAAAATAAGGATTAAGATAAAAGGTTCAAGGTGAAAGGCACAAGACAAATGTTTTGCTATTTTCACCTTTAGTTTTGCACCGTTAATCTTTCTCCAGATCATCTTCATCTTTAAACTCAGCATCATCCATAAATTCTTGCTCATCATCAAACTCAGCTTCGTCCTCAACCTTAAATAAATCTTTCAGATAACGATACAACAATCTGGAAGATTTGGGCGGCTTGGCAGCTTCAGCTTCTTTTTGAGCATTACGTAATAATTGCCTTAGTTGCTGCCGATCCGCCTGGGGGTGCTCGTTTAGCAAATCTGTCAAGGTCTCATTACCTCCGGCAATTAGCAGGTCTCGCCAGCGTTCAACAATATGATGCTCTCTTACCGCATGAGCACTTTTGTTTTTCATGCGGGCTAATTTTTCTAAAATAGGCTCTACATCTATTTTATGCAGCTGCCCGGTAATAAATTTCAAGAGCCGTTTTCTTGCGCCTTTATGTGGCATTCCTGAGACTTCCACAACCGCTTTATGTATATTTTCAGGAAGCTCAAGGTATTTTAATTGACTCGCAGATAATTCAGACATTTCTTCACTTAATGCAAAAAGAGCGGCCATATCCTTTTTTATTTGAGTTTTATTGGGTCGAACAGCGTAATAGACTATTTCGCCTTTATCATCATATTCGTATTCGTAATCGTGCTCTTCACTCATCTTATATCAAACCATAACACACATAAAATAACACCTACTTTACCACATGCTGTTTAATCACTTTCCATGCTTCTATTTTTTGCTCAAATTTTAATGAGGCATAGGCTGGACTTGTTGACGGCAGGCAATGATATTCAAGGTAAGAAAAACGATAATTTAAAGTCGGCAGAATCCGTTTTTGATATAACTTTTCAGCCATTCTGCCATTAAAGAATACTCGTTTGATACACCTATAATCGTCAAAAAAAGCCGCAAAGTCATTTGTTTTAATCGTCGCCAATTTTATATTAGAATCTGAACTCCCCATTCGATTACAGCTTTGCAACACATCCCAGACAGCTATCCCGTTTTCCATGAGCATCTCTTTACGCCGCTGATAACAAAGCTCTGGATCCGAACCAAATAAGGCGCTCATGATTGGCCAAAAAACATTTCTGGGATGTCCATAATACTGCTGCCTGAGTAATGAAGCCTCACTGGGCATAGATCCCAATATCAAAACACTCGCATTATTTGAAACAATGGGGACAAACCCATTTATAGCTAACATAGTACACTCACCATAAATTTTACTTGCCATTAAATTGTAACTACTTATTTTTATTGCTGAGTAGTTACGTTAAATTTGCGATAATGCTCAGTCATTATTTTTACAGGATATCAGTTACCCATGTGGTTTAAAAATCTTAGCGTTTTTCGCCTTACCGAAGCTTTCACCCTAGCACCAGAAGAATTGGAGCAAAAACTTGAACCGCTATCTTTTCGTCCTTGCGGCCCTCATGAGGAATCTACCTTTGGTTGGACTTCACCATTAGGAAAAACAGCACTACAACTGACACATAGCACTAACGGCTTTATTATGCTTTGTGGAAAAAAAGAAGAAAGAGTTCTGCCAACTGCAGTGGTTAATGAAATGGTTCAGGAAAAAATTCTTGAAAAAGAAGAGCAACAGGCGCGTAAATTGTCTAAAAAAGAGCGCACTGAAATCAAAGATGAGCTTATCTTTGATTTATTACCTAAAGCCTTTACCTTTTCACGCAAAATATACGCTTATATCGATCCTAAAGGCGGCTGGTTAATTGTCGATGCTGCTTCGGCAAAAAGTGCAGAGGATTTGCTCAGTTTGTTACGTAAATCCTTAAGTTCCTTGCCTGCCGTGCCCCTTAACACGCTCGAAAAACCCACCAAAACCATGACCCAATGGCTGCTTAATAATAAAGCTCCTGACGACATTACCATTGAAGACGAATGTGAATTACGCTCTCCCGAAGAAGCCGGTGGTATTATTCGCTGTAAACGCCATGATTTAGCCCTTCCTGAAATTAAAAACCATCTGGATACCGGTAAAGAGGTTATTAAACTGGCCATCAGTTGGGCGGACCGTATTTCATTCATTATTGATGAAAATCTATCCATTAAGCGTCTGCGCTTCCTTGATTTAATTCAGGATCAAGTCGCTGATATTGAAACGAACGATGAAGCTGCTCAATTTGATGTAGACTTTTCAATTATGTCGGCAGAACTGGCAAACTTCCTGCCACGCCTGATAGAGCTATTTGGCGGAGAACATAAGGCATAAAAAAAGCCCGGCGGTATTCCCGCCGGGCTTTTTTCTGCTCTAAAGCAACAATGATTTATTTTCTCATTGTTTTTGCGAACATATTGTCCAATTTTCTGTTAGTGTCTTCAGCGGCACTTTGAGCAGCTCTAGCAGCAGATTCTGCAGACGCCGCTGCAGCTTGTGCGCTTTGTGCATCAGAAGAAGCTTGTGCAACAGAAGTTTTCAACCCATCAATTTGTGATTGCAGGTTTTCGATATCTGAATTAGTCGCACAACCAACAACCAAGCTAGCAACCATGGCAATCATTGATAATTTTATTACTTTTTTCATATTATTTTCCTTAATCAAAATTATTATTACAAAAAAAATTACAACCGATCATATTCTAACACTATTAATTATAATTTCTAGCATTATTTTATTTTTACCACTGTTCCCGTATCTACCAATTGGCTTAAATGATCGATCTGAGTGTTAGTCAATGCGATACATCCATGCGTCCAATCAAACGTTTTATGAACTCTTAAATCCGCACTCCCAAGACCATGAATACCGATTTGCCCACCTAACGGCGTATTTTGCGGCGGTATTTGATGAAACAGATGAGCTGTGACAATACGATCATAAGTTAGCCGATCAATAATACCCTTCTTTAAAGCTTTTTCTGCATCTTCAACGGAGGGATAAGTTAACCCAAAAAATTTTCGAAAGCTACTTTTTTCACCCACCCAACCTATCCTGTAATTCCCGAAAGGCGTGATGTTATCGCCCCGATGACGCTTTAATCCAGCACCGCCCCGCCCACTAGCAATCTCATTCAAGGTTTCAAGCGTTTGCCCCCCTTTTTTTACCTCAATTTTTCTTGCCGAAGTATCTACCAAAAGCCACACATCACTATCTGCATGTACAGCAAAAGAAAACAAACCACAAAACAGTAATAAATAAATTCGCAACATATTAAAATCTACACTAGAAAAGAATTTTGGTGTACTTTATCAACCACATTAATTGTCGCCCTAAGGATCAAACATGCAAATAGAAACTATTACAACACAACCTTATAACGATCAGAACCCAGGCACATCAGGACTTCGAAAAAAAGTTAAAGTATTTCAACAACCCGGGTACCTAGAAAACTTTGTTCAATCAATTATAGACTCTTTAGAGGACTTTAACGGAAAAACCCTCGTATTAGGTGGTGACGGCCGGTATTTTAACAGAGCGGCAATACAAATCATCATTAAAATTGCAGCCGCAAACGGCTTTGGTGAACTAATTATTGGCCAGGGTGGATTACTATCAACGCCAGCAGCATCACACATCATAAGAAAATATAACGCCTTTGGAGGACTGATTCTTTCTGCCAGCCATAATCCGGGCGGTCCGGATGAAGATTTTGGCATCAAATACAATGTTAGCAATGGCGGCCCGGCCCCGGAAAAATACACTGACGCATTTTATCAGCGCAGCCAAACCATTGACAGTTATAAAACTGCCACAATCGAAGATGTAGATCTGGACCACATTGGCTCTCAACAAATCGATGAGCTTAAAATCACCATTATTGATCCGGTTGCTGATTACGCCGAACTCATGCAGTCGATTTTCGATTTTAAACTACTTAAACAAAGCATAAGCTCTGGTTATATCACGCTCCTTTTTGACGCTATGAGCGCCATAACCGGGCCTTATGCAAAAAGAATACTGGTTGATATGCTGGGGGCTGCGCCTGAATCAGTGATTAACGCGGAGCCGTTGGAAGATTTTGGCGGCCATCACCCTGACCCAAATCTGGCACATGCTCACGAACTTGCCGAGCGCATGTTCAGTGCTGATGCACCTACGTTTGGGGCTGCTTCTGATGGCGATGGTGACCGCAACATGATTACCGGCAGCAACATTTTTGTAACACCCAGCGACAGCTTGGCCATTATGGCGGCCAATGCCCATTTAATTCCGGCCTACGCCAAAGGATTAAGCGGCGTTGCCCGTTCCATGCCTACCAGTCAGGCAGTTGACCGCGTTGCGGCTAACTACAAAATACACTGTTACGAAACACCAACCGGCTGGAAATTTTTCGGCAATTTGCTGGATGCTGGAAAAATAACCCTGTGCGGTGAAGAAAGTTTTGGCACCGGCTCGGATCATGTACGTGAAAAAGATGGTTTATGGGCCGTATTATTCTGGCTAAATTTAATTGCTGTAAAACGCCAGTCTGTTGCTGATATTGTCCATGAACACTGGCAAAAATTCGGTCGTGATATTTATTGCCGCCACGATTATGAAGCTGTAGAAACCCCTATTGCCAACAGTATCGTCGAGCATTTACGGAATCAATTGCCGGCATTACCGGGCCAAAGTTTTGGTGAATACGTTGTTAAATATGCCGATGAATTCAGCTATGAAGACCCGATAGACGCTAGCATCAGTAAAAACCAGGGCATACGCATTGGTTTTGAAAACGGCTCGCGGATTGTTTTTCGCTTATCAGGAACGGGTACAGTCGGCGCAACCTTGAGAATCTATATTGAACGTTTTGAAGCTGACGCCACCCGGCATAATCAAGATGCTCAAGAAGCACTAGGAGAATTAATCAGCCTCGCCGAACAATTTTGTGAAATTAAAAAACGAACCGGCAGAACAGAGCCTAATGTAATTACTTAAGTTTACCAGCCTAGAGACGCGATTTATCGCGTCTCTACGATAGCTCAATATTATGCGCAATGCCATTTAATGAACAGATCAAAAACACACCGGCAGCAATCAACGCAATTTGTTGCAATGAAGTCTTCATGTCGGTCTTGGTATGCAATGACGGTATCAAGTCAGCGACAGCAATATAAATAAAACTTGAAGCAGCCAAAGCCAGGAAATACGGCAGACTGTCATGCAAATCTTCGAGACTAAAGTAAGCCAACACACCGCCCAGCACAGTCGTTAAACTGGCAAGTATATTGTAAAAAAGTGCTTTACCTCTGGAATAACCACTATCCAATAAAATTGCAAAATCACCTACTTCTTGTGGAATTTCATGCGCCGCAACCGCTAAACTGGTGACTATGCCCAATTGAACATCCGTTAAAAACGCAGCTGCAATTAAGACACCATCGACAAAGTTATGAATACTATCGCCCAAAATAATCAGCGCACCCGCCGACTTAGCATCGCTACGCCCGTGACTGTGGCCATGACTGTGCGCATGCTCGTCGCCCAATCCATCATCACCATGCGCCTCATAACTACCGTAATGACAATGTCGCCAAATCAACAGTTTTTCCAACACAAAAAAACCGAGGATACCTGCTAAAATTGTCCCCGATAATGCTTGAAATTGTTCCGGCTTAACTT
>Ga0105097_10001117_pt1 | contig 12664 bp, 6 predicted proteins | sample PPLLak12cMay2015_FD_87035 | JGI IMG/M metagenome (GOLD analysis project Ga0105097, IMG submission 87035) | Freshwater sediment microbial communities from Prairie Pothole Lake near Jamestown, North Dakota, USA - PPLs Lake P7 Core (1) Depth... | ecosystem: Environmental > Aquatic > Freshwater >... | reverse complement strand
CCATCAGACTCTATTATAACATTGGCAGTATCGCTTTGGAATAATGCAATTCTACCATCTCCACCCTGCTGAACAAATAAAGTAGGAGAGTTTTCAGCTAACGTAGTATCGTTTCTAAATGAACCAGCTACTGAATTATCAAAAGCAAATGCTCCGATTACTGCTGCACCATCACCAGTTGCAGTGGCACTTATTCTATTGCTAGTTATTGTAGCACCAAATGTCTTAGCTCCAGTAATTGTTTGTGTAGTATCTAAAGTAACATATCCAGTTAATGCACTTGCATAGTTAGGGATATTTAATGTAGCTCCAATTAATGTAGCTGCTCCACTTGAGCCACTAGTAGTTAAAGTAATAGTGTTCTGCTTGCCAGATAGACTTGATGTTGTTCCATCTGCCAATAATATATCATTAGAAGTGCCTAGATACTTTATAATCCTATTGGCTAAGAAATCGCCAGAATGCTTAAAGGTACTTGCAGGACTAAGGCCGGTCTCAATTTCGAGATAGCTTAACTTATACGGAACAGCCATTTTAGCTTAAATTAAATTTTAAATAAATATTATTTCAATGACATCACTTCCATTACCAAACCCATCAAATCCTACAACAAGCTTAGTAATAGGAAAGTATTGCACAGTAACAGGTACGCTATTGATAAATACGCCATATAATGGTGATGAAGGAGGGAAATCTCCCGATAAATCAATGTAATAACCTATTGATGCGTTGTAAAGGATGTCTGCTCCAGACTTAATAATAACAGTCTTTGTATTTCCTCCAATAACAATCGTGATAACACTCTCGCCAATACTTTGGTACTCTTGATTAATAGTATTGTAAACAGAGTTAAAGCTATCTACCTGTTGGCATTTACTAACTAACACATTTACTAAGGCATCGTAATTAGATAAATCGTTGCGAATATCATAATTCTGCTCCAAAGCAGTGTAAAGGATAAATATATCCCTTTGCCTAAATTTTAGGTCATTGAAAATATCTGAATATAAATACAAGAAGTTGTCCTGTATTCTATCTGATATTATCAGCATAGCTCTTTGAGCCCTAAGCAACTGGTCTTGTATGTATTGTGGACTTAACATTATAACACTTGGTTATTAATAACATTTTGACCTCTATCTAACGCCTCTTGCGCAGCAACTAATGAACCGTACAATACTGATGTTTGCGAGTTTACCTGCTCAATTAAAATATCCATAGAGCTAAGTTGTGCTTGAACATCTGCAATACCCACCAAATCAGTAGATAAGAATCTCGCAGCTTGTATATTATATAGCCCTTGTTCTAAGTACCTATTTAATGCCACTTGGTTTGTTGCAGTATAAACAGAACCGACAACTACAACAGTTGGCGTTAAGGTCATAGATACAGTTAAAGCCATATCTTGCGTTAATCCTGTTAATGAAATTACTCCTGTTGGGTAGGTTACAAAACTAAATGGTATTGGATTTGCATATCCTGCCAATGGGTTATTCTCTGAATCTAATACAGTTAATGTCCTATTGGTATATGTTTCACTATTCTCATTTGGAGTAGTGTCTGTTACTGTAAACGAAGCAGGGCTTGCCGCTTGGCTGACAGAAATTGTTGCTGTTATTGGCATCGTCTATCCTCCTTATGCTGGTATTGTGTTTACTGCTACTTGTGCTTCTGCATTGTAGATTGCCTTTCCATCAGGAATTTCTGCAAAACCAACTAATGTATCACCATCAGCTGCACTTGCAGGAAGTTTATCCAACGTCAAGGTAAATACAGGCTTGCCACCAACAGAAGTGATAGCAACTGTTGCTACTGCGGTAGAATCGCCACCAATCATCCATGCAGAACGAGTAGTATTGTAGATTTCAATATTTGAAGGCGTAATATCTGCGTTCGTTAAGTTTGAAACTGCAACCTTTTTTGTTGATGCAGTAAAAGCCATAGATATACTATTGCCTACTCCGAATTGTACTTTCATATTTGTATGATTTTGTTAAACAAATATAAGAGTTGAATTTGAAGTATTTTTAGTCTTTGACTGCGCCCAACTCTTCTGGATTATCTTTATAATCCTTTTTCATTTTATCGGTAGCGTATCTCTTAGCTTCACTCATTAAAAGCTTTTTAATCGCTGATTCGCTATCTTTTATAGTTCCTGCTTCAATTAATCTTTCTACTTTTTTCTCAAAAGAACGACTTTCTTCATTTTCGTCTATATACTCTTGGATATAATCTTTTCTTTCAGATACTTTACTTGGAGTTAGCTTGTATGTAACATTGTCTATTTCCAACGTAAGTGTTTCTGGAACTACGTTCGTAACTTCCTCTTTAGCAAAAGAAGTTGCTGATGATTTTATCTTTCTAAATTCATCTTCAAACTTTTCTGGTGACATTTTATTATACTCGGTAAAGTTTGATTTCAAATCTTTTTTGATATAATCAACCCATGAAGCATAGTATTTTTCAAACTCATCATCATCCATTTTTCTTTTTTCGCCAGTGATAGCATCATATACCGTTCTTTCAGTTTCTTTTGGCTCAATAGCAACAGCTCTTTTATCTATTAATAATTTAATAGATTTATCATCAATCCCTTGCTGTAAGAAATTATTTAACCCATACGTTTGAACACCTATACCGAATATAGAGGGTATTCCAGTTGCAGCAATAGAAAATAACCATCCATCCTGCTTTGCGGATTCATATACTCCTTGCCATACAAGAGGGAATATTCTTGATATAATTGTATTTTTTACATTAAATGGGTCGCCAATCATGTTTCCTCCATACAAATAATCCACGATAGCAGAGGGAACAGGAGCTAATTTACTTCTTATTAAGTTACCAATAACAGACATTCTTGTTTCTTTAGAATAAGAAGAACCATCCAAAGGAGTTATTTTGCCCGAAGCGGTAGATTTTTTTTCTTGAGTTATGAATTGAGAAGTATATCTAACAAATTGTTGGAAACCTCCCCATATATCCCATCTTGTATTACCTGACCTTATTTTACCAAAATCGGCACTTCTTGGGTCTTCTTCGACATCCGCACCCGACAAGGAAGCTAATGCTAAAATACCCATTCCGAAAGCAATAAATGTACCCATATCCTTGAAGTACATTTTCCTAACGGCTGCTGGAGTATTTTTATAGAATGATGGATTTGCCCAATTTGTTAATAACTGAACTCTTGATGCCATTAGTCGCGGGGAGAAAAATACTGCATTTAAAACTGGTGCTGCTCTTTCAAGCGCACCTAAACTTCCTCTACCTGTTGATGCGTTTATATATGTTGCAAGAGCTTTGTATGCCTGTGGATTATTCGCAAAGGACATACCATCGTTTTGCAAAACATTTACACCTTTTGTAAATAAATCAGCTCTCATTTTGTTAAGATAAGCAACATAGGCTCTTTCTGATTTAGCAACAAGTCTTCCTGCTACTGGTATTCTTTCGGCATAATTAGTCTGAAAATCTTCTTCTTTTGCTGTTACTTTTGCATTTGTTCTATCTGCAATATATAAACCAGACTGCTGCATTAATTGATATCCTGGGCTATCTTTTAAATCTGCAAGCCATGTATCAGCAACATCTTTACTGCTCCACTGTCTTAGCATCTCTACAAAGGCTTTAGAAGCCATTATAGGATTTGCTAATGTCGGAAGCAACCCCTGTCTTAGTGGTGCAGATAAATCGGCAGTCGCCATCAATGCTCTTGGGAGATTAAACACTTCTAATGCTCTGTCTTGCCAAACCTCTGCTTGCGTTCTATTTGCTAACTTATCTTTTTCAACAGCTACATCAAACTCAAATTTTATCTTGCGATATGCTTCTTGTAGCTTTCTTGCTTCATCATCAAGTTCCACCTCAATCTTTTGTGGTTTTGAGTAATCTTTATTGTCAAGCTTTGTTTTTGTTTCAGCAATTCTTCTTTTTAAGCTTTTCTTAATTGATTCAAGAGATGCCTCTTCTTTAGTCAAATCTTTTAGCCTTGCTCTAAGTTTCTGTGCTTCATCAGAAGCCACACGCTTAACCTTATCGTCTTTAGCTTTCTTTACGCCTGCTTCAGCATCCTCAATTCTTGATATTAATTTCGCCTGCTCACGTAAATCATAAAGTTCTCTTTGTAAATCATCCTGTGTAGGCCTTGTATCTCTCCCATATCCACTTATGGCATCTCTTACATCCCTTTTAGTAACCCCATTAACTAAACCCTTCACATCTTCGTAAACACTATCTACAATCGCTTCTATTGAAGTTACGCCATCTAAGAAATAGTTTTTAGCCAATTTACCAACTAAGGGTAACATCTCAACAGGAATTGGATTCATGCTAAGTTGATTACGATTCTTGTTAAGAACCTTCTTCATTTCTTCTATAATAGAAGAACGCTCCTTTTTTAACGCTTCCTTAACTTCTGCCCTATTCCTATTTTTAACATCTCCTGACGCTTCTCGCCTTAATTTAGCTTCAGATTTTGCTAATCTAAGCTTTTCATTCTCTTTAGTTAATTGCTCTACCTTAGCTTTTAATTTAGCTTCGGCTTCAATTAATTCATTATATCTATTTGATACTTCATCAATTTGCTCATTTGTAAGATTTCTATTATTATTAGCTTTTCTTACACGTATAAGCATATTAGCCAAAGAATAGTCTTGCAATACTCTTACTTTTCTAGCCTGTAAAGCTCTACCAGTAACAGAGCCACTTAACTCACTTGCGTCATAAGAGGCAATTAAATCATCTATAATTTCAGCTCTTTTTTGTACCGACTTTTCAAATTCCAATGGACTTGAATCCTTGCTTTGCTCTATCTTTTTGTTTATCTTATAAAGCTCCGCTTCTTTAATACCTTGAAATTGAGCAAGCATTACGGTTTCAACATCAGTCAATGGCTCTCCATTGTTTACTTTATCAATAATGTCGTAAACGCTTTCGCCATCTTTTATTTTTTGAATAGCTTCTTCAAGCAATTCAGGATTCGGCTTTGTTTCTCTAAGCAATGGCTCATCAAAACCATACGCATCTCTTTTAAGTTTAACCTCTTCATTCACTAACGAAGTATCAACCTCCGCTTTAAAATCGGATAATGTCTTTTTGCTAATGCCTTTTGCTTCTTTCCAAGCATTTTTTATCTCATCCGTTAAAGGCTCGCCCAACTCTTTAGCAAACTGCTTTACGCTAGTAACACCTGCATTTATGTAAGCCTTGGCTACACCAACCAATGCCTTGTGGTATTCAAATAAAGCTTTTGCGTTTTGTTCAGGGTCAGAATAAATACCTAAGTTTTTATTCAACTTGCTTAATGCTGCACTTGCTTCTTTTAACTTTTCTTTTGCTTGGGTTAGCTCATTCTTGAATAATGGAATACCTTCCTTAACTGTCTGTTTAAGTTCAGGTGTTATGTCTATGGAGTATTGTGTTGAAGTTTTACGCTTTGCAATTTCTGCATCATACTTCAGTTTTTGTTCTCTTAGATATGCTAATGCCTCTTGCTTTTGCTCTGCATCAAAGACCTTACCTTCCCCTTCAAATGGTGAGGAAACTCCAATTCTGCCATCACCACTTTTAGAAATTGACGGAGGTGTATCTAAATCTACTTTACTATCGCTAATTTCAATATTCACCGTTTTCGGCTCTTGCCCGAACAGACTCTTAGCTACGTTACCTACTATTCCTAAACTGCCTTCCGATGGAGAACCGTAGAAGCCTTTCATGCCTTTACCGCCTACTTTTAATCCTTCGCCTTCAAGTTTAATATCCTTATCTGAATCTAAAATCTTTTTCGTTATTTCTTTTCCAATAACATCTTCTAAGTTTTTACCTAACCCATCAATAACACCTTGTTTACCAACTTGCCTTGTAATTAACCCATTTTTATCGGCTTGAAAAATAACATTCCCTTCTGGCATACCTATTTCAACATACTTTTGACCATCATCGTATTTCCCATCGGCCTTAATGTAATCAACGCTCTTGCTTAAATCATACCTGTCATTCTGTTGCTCACCAGTTGTCCACGCAAGTTTATCAGCACCTTGTGCTACTGCTTCTTTTAATGCAGTCTTTAAGCCTAACTTAGTCCATGCGTTTGTGTCTGTTACGAAAGGGGCAGATGGTGTTTTTTGCCCTCTACCTTCTCCTTTTGCCTCTATAAGTGCAAGTTCAAGCGGTTTTATTTCTTGTTGGTAAATATCTCCTCTTTTTAAAAAATCAGCTTCTTTTGATTGTTTTTCTTTTGCTTCTTTTATTTTATTTTCAATTTCTTTAATTTTTTCAGATTGACTAACTTCAAAACCTTCTCTCTTCCCTTTCTGCCCCCAATCTGATTGCACCTCCTCCAAGAATAACACCTTGTTACCATCTACATCAGTACGAGTGTTCATTCTTAGGTGAACAAGGATGTTTGGTTCGTCAAAGTGAGAGGATTGGAATTGGTTAGGAGCAAGTTTACTAAAGTCGCCTTTTGCAATATAATTTTTATACGCTGCCTTTACTTCAAGGTCATCCATCGAAGTTTTTTTCTGTGCGCGCACTTTAAACTCATCGAAAGTTAAAGGTGTTTTATTCGGCAACGTAACCAAAACCTCTTTGTAATTCTCTTTCTCTCCTTCTAATTGGTATTGTGAGAATTTAGTATCATCAGATATTTCGGGTGCGTCAATATTACCTATTGCTAATACATCAAAAGCGTCTTGCTCTGCTTTAGACATATCATTATAATCATACAACTCTTCGTCTTTTTCAACGTATGTATCACCGTTGCTATCTGTAATTACATCATACCCATTATCTTCAAATATTTTTCTTGCTTGGTCATCGGTCATTTTCCGAGATTCATCCTTACCTAGCACCACTTCAACAACCTCAATTCGATTGTTCTTCATGTAGTCAAGCAATTCTTTTCTGCTGACAGGTCGGTCTGCGTTACTTTCTAAGAAGTTTTTTACTCCTGTGTAATTTAACTCATCGCCCTCCGTAACGCCACTCAATACCTTCATCCAACCCTTACCTGTGGCTTTGTCGGTCTTAGCTTCCGCAATACCCTTTTCTAATGGAGAATAAAACCCATTAACAAGTCCTACCGTAGCTTTATCTTCTAATGGTTGAACAATTAAGTCTTCGCCATTTACTTCAATTCCACGCAGTCCTAACTCGCTAATAACCCTATCGTTGTACGCTTTCTTATTCCAAGCACCTCTGTTGTTCTTCTGAATGTAGTTTAATCCTCTCTTGATTGCATCCGCTACTGCTACGCCTGCTTCAATAGCTGTTGCTACTGTTTCTATCGCTCCGTTCCAGACTGCAATAGGAAGGCCTAAAGTAGCGTCAAACGCTTTACCTTTACTATCTATCTTTGCCCCACGAATTGCAGCTGCCATTTCTTTGGCTTTTGCAAATTTTTCTTTAGCAATTTCTAATTCGGTTTTACCCTTTTTTGATATTTGCTTTTTCTGATACTCGTATTTTTCCAACGGAGTTTCAAGTTCGCCAAATCCTGCTTCTTCAAATTCTTTTTGTCTAGCTATATCCTCTTCTGTAACACCTATTTCTTCTAGTCGCTCTTTGGCAACAAACACTTTCCGTTCTGATTCACGACCCTTATTGACCGTTTCAAACCCTTTCTTAGCAACAGATTTAGGAATAGTCATTTTACCTGTTAAATCAGAATATCTTTCAAGCAACGCTTGCTCTATATTAGACCTAGATTTCTTTTTAAAGCCATCTAAGTCTTTATATTCTAATATAACATCTATAAAATCGCTTGGCTCAACAGACATACCTAATTGGTCTTGAAGCTCTTCAGCTTGCACATCCAACCCTGATGCTTTTTTATTAGTAGAATCAATATACTTTTTACGAAGCTCTGGGGTTAAGTTATTTAAGTCGTTATATTCTGCCCAATCTTTTTCTCTAATCTTGCCAATATACTGCATGATTTGATAATCCTTGAAATTAGTATCTTCGGCAGTAGGCAAACTAAAGTACTTTGCAGCAATTACATTCGGGTCTGTTTCTTTTGAAATAGCATAAATTTCAGCATCCTCTTCGCTATCAAACTCGGTTCTCTCAACCTGTTCAGCCATCTTTTTGAATTTGCTGTTATCAACAATGCCATCTTGAACCATTTGGTCAAGAAGTCCATCGTGTAACATAGACGCATACTCTTCAAAAGAGTATTTTTTACCTTCAAACGTAATTATACAAGGACTTGCCATAAATTATTATGCGAATAGCTTTTTCTCTAAAAGTAATAGGTTCATTTTGTCTTTAGGATTTACACCCTCTAGCATGTTTAGTTTGTCAGAATATTCTGCTACTGCTAAACGCTGGATTGTTCTATAATGTTGCAAGAAATCAAAGGTACATAAATCTCCTGTTTTAAAGACTTTCATACTTGTATCTTCGTATTCCTCATACAACTTGTATTCAATCACATAGGCCTTGTCTAATGCGGCCACAAGGTCTGTAAATTCAGATGAAGGGATTTCAATCTTAGGTAGATTAACTATTACGTTCCAATCTACAAGATATTTCTCAATACCTGCTGCATGTTTGAACTCTTCCTCGCTTTCGTGTGCGAAAAACTCTGCTGCCTTAAAATAGCCAACCCCTTGACACCAATTACTAATTGAACGATACAAATAAGCTGCATCAAATTCATCTTTAAGTCTTGGTAACAATAGCTTTACTATTTCTTCTGGTAGTTTAATAGGTTTTTTCATATTATTTATGGGCAATTACCCTTTTTTGTTATTAATCCCTTTTCTTCTAATTGCTTACTGATATCTTTCCAGTTGTCATCAATGTATTTTATTGATGGATTTTGCTCTAAGAATGTCTTTCTTTTAGCCGACAAAGTGCGTTTTTTTGAAGAACCTTCCGTACCACTAATATCGTAGAATAAATCGACTGCTTTTTTAAATGCTAGTCTTGTTGCAACTCTTGGCTTTGGTAATGGTTTTGCTTTTGCAGGTGCTTCTTTCTTAGGCAATAAAGGAGTAATAAGCTTATCGTACTTATCGTATATCTCGTCAAACTTCTTTAAGTCTTTAGCATCTGTAATCTTAGTTCTATCTACTTTGCCATCGGTTAAATACTGTTCTGCATTAGGTAAAGCTGTCTTTAGTTCAGCTTGTTCGTCTGCTCTTAGTTGTTCTACTTGTTGTGCAGGGGTTACTTCTTCTGCCTTGACACCTTCTTCGGTAACGCCTTTAGGTTTTGCTTCGGGTTTTCCTTGCTCCACTTCTTCGCCAGTTTTGGCTCTTGACTGTACAGGTACTTGACCTGCTGCTTGCTCTTGAATGGCATCTTGTGTTGGTTTAGGTGTTAATAAATCTTCTACTGCTTTTACTAATTTAGGGTTGCTACCATCTGCTTTGGCTTTGTGGTAGGCTTGGGAAACATCTTTTGATGAAGTATCCCGCTTCAACTCCTCCATTACAGATTTTGCAATTTCATAATAATCATCGTCTTGATTCTGAAATTTCTCCTCCAACGCCTTAGCCGTACTCTCTACATTTTTTAATGCATCTACGGTAGGTTCTTGTGTTGGTTTAGTTTGTTGTTCTAATGCAGCTAGTTCTTCTTCTATTGCATTTCTTTCGTCTACAAGAGATGAAGACTTATTAATTATTTCGTTTAGCTTTATCTCGTTTTCTGATTGTGGTTGGCCTACTCTTCTGTCTTCATTATTTACAATCTCAACTAATCTGTTTTGCTCTGGAACAAGCAAATCAATTTCTTCTTGCAAAGAATCTATTTCAGCTTTCTTAGTTTCTATATCTTCCGATACAACTTCTTCAGGCTTACCTATTTCAGCATCTTCAGGAACAGGAATTATATTCTCTGCTCTGTTATTTAAGTCCTTCTGCTCTTGCTCCCATGTAGCTTGGTCTATTTCACCCGCTTGAAACTTTCTATTGGATTCTCTAACCTCTTCTCCTATTGATTCTTCTGTATCAAAAGTTGGTTGAGGAACATCAGGAGCTTCTACCTTCCTGCTTGTTATATCGTCAATTGTTTCTTGAATACCTTTTATAGATTCTAATGCACGACTTTTTGTTTCCTCGCTTGCAGCAGGGTCATTAGCGACAACTTCAAGAGAAGATATTTTGTCATTAAGTATTGTTATATTTTTTCTTTGCTCTGCACTTAAACCTTCAGCTGTATCAACATCTTCATCTACTGCACTTACTAATTGAGTTACATTGTTTTGTATATTATCCCAAATAAATACCCTTGATTCATTCGATAAGTCAGGATTTGATAGCTCCTCTTGTTGTTGCTCTATCAATTGGATAGCTTCAGACGCTTTCTTTTTAGATTTATCAGAAACCAGACCTTTCAATATTCTCCCACCGCCAATAGCAGCTCCAGAAGCTATTGCACCCATTAAATAAGATTCAGCACCCTTTTTAGAAAAAAGTGTTTTGACAGACTCTTCTACCGCTTGTGGGAGTGGTTTACCTTCGGCCAAACTAGTGTTAATCACTTCCATCCCAGTCTGTAACCATTCTGTTACACCCTCCTTATTCATTCCATGACCAACAAGAGCAAACTTTTGACCTGCCCCCTTAGACATGTTATTCATAATAGCAGACTTTATGCCCTTTAATCCAATCCCCTCTAGTTTAGCTGCCGCACCATTAATTATGGCTGGAACAAAAAATTCGTTTTGATTCGTATCGTAAAGTTCATCAACGGTTAATCCTAGCCTTCTAGCTTTTGTTGAATTGAAATCATAAAGACCTCCTCCAACCATGTCACCATAAAGACCTAAACCTGCTGTTGGAGCAGAAGTTACTACCGTACTAACCAAAGAGCCTACCGCATCTACAACTCCGCCAGCAATATTTACCAAATCAAAATCCTGTATGCTATCAATTATGCCTTTTGAGTATTTAGTTTCGGCATCTAGTTTTGCTAATTTATCAAATGCTTCCATTCGGTGCAATTCAGCATTGCCTCCTCTTGTAATTTGCATATAAGCATTACTCCCTAAATCTTCTCCCAATAAAGTTGTTAGCGTTTGACCAAGAGCCAAAGATGTGTTATATGGAAATCTTTCTAGCCGATTAACAAAATTAGTTCCTGCGTCTGACATTCTTTCGCCAAAACCTAATTCTTGCTTTATTTTAAGTGTTTCTTCTGGCCTTATATATCCTTGTGCCTGATTAGCAATCTCATCGCCTTGGTATGCTCTGAATGCGTTTTCTGCATTTTCAAGTTGCTTCTGCAAGCCTGTCTTTTTCCCTGTAAGTTTATCTGTAATCAACTCTCTTACATCAGTACCTTTAGTTAAGCTTTCGCCTAGTCTTTGGCCTTCAGTCATTTGAGTGGGCTGCATTTTAGGTATCTCGCCAGCTCTCCTAAATTCTGGAGTTTGTGGCAATGTATCTTTTACCTTTTTTGCTGCATCCATGAAGTTAGCAACTTTGCCAAATTCAGTAGGAACATCTAAAAGTGTAGTTTCAAATCTTTTACCTATGCGCTCTTGTTCTTGCCTAAGTTTTTGCTCGTCAGACAGGATAACACTTGGCGTACTAGTATCGACTTGGCTTTGGAAAGGCGCAAAGCCAGTCTTTGAAGGTTTTGTAATTGGAGGCTTATAATCTTTTACTATGTCTGGGTCAATTTCTTCCCAATAATCCCTACTCGCCTTTTCTGTTAATACACTTGGCGCCCCAACCATAGCACCCCCCGATAAATTTCCACCTCCAATATTATCTAAATCATAATAATTATTATTTAAAACACCCCTAAATTTATTTACATTTTCTTGTATATCATATTTAGTATCGGCTTGGCTTTGGGAAGGCAGAGAGCCAGTCTTTGAAGGCTTTGTACCAGTCGGAGCAACGGTCTGAACAGGATTTTTTTTTTCACCGTATTTAGACTTGAAATCTTCAACCAACAGCTGAATATCCGAATCGCTTTCCTTATTGGCTATCATTTGATTAATAATGCCATCAAGCTTTTTACGGTTTTCCTCTCTTAATATAATATCTGGCATTAGTATTTGTATTTAGTTCGTAAATCCTCTACTTTATTTTTAACAGGAGCAGTCTTTCCTTCGACTTTAGCTTTTGGTTGCATACCAGAAGCAGCAAATTCATCTTCAACAGCCTTTATTACTTTTTTATAGTATTTGTCACCACGAATGTCAGCTGGCAAATTAGATGGATTAATAACATACTCATTGTTATCTTCATCCATTATCGTTGCTCTTAATTGTGTTTTTCCGCCCTTTACTATATTGTAACCAATACCAGTCAATTTATATGTACCAGCTTCTAACCCCCTATTTACCCCTTTGTCAATATCGAATGCACTATCTACTTGCGACATTGCAAACGCAGTAGGATTAACAGCTGAATACACAGGGAACTCGGAAGTTACCATACTACCCCCACGTTTTTGAGTAGTGCCGCCTTCATTAAGAGCAGGCTTCCCTGTCCTTTTATCTATCAATGGTAATTTTTTACCTATAAAATTCTTTGGCCTTACAACAATCTCTGCATTAATACCAGCTCCGCCGCCAGCTGCTTCAGATTCCCTTAATGCAAGACTTCTTCTTTGATATTCAGACATTCCTGTTTCATCGAATTTCTTATCTCCATAAATAGACTTAGCTCTTTGCTTAACCAATTCAGGTATAACT
>Ga0105097_10001116_pt1 | contig 12671 bp, 11 predicted proteins | sample PPLLak12cMay2015_FD_87035 | JGI IMG/M metagenome (GOLD analysis project Ga0105097, IMG submission 87035) | Freshwater sediment microbial communities from Prairie Pothole Lake near Jamestown, North Dakota, USA - PPLs Lake P7 Core (1) Depth... | ecosystem: Environmental > Aquatic > Freshwater >... | reverse complement strand
CGCCGATGCCCGACGAGCTGCGCGCCCAGGTCGAGCCGCTGATCGCGGCGGTCGAGGCGCTCGGCCTGCCCCTGCTGCGCGTTCCCGGCGTCGAGGCCGACGATGTGATCGGCACGCTGGCGCGCCGCGCCGCCGAGCGCGGTCTGAGGGTCGTGATCTCCACCGGCGACAAGGACATGGCCCAGCTGGTGGACGGGCACGTCACGCTCGTGAACACCATGACGGACTCGTCGCTCGACCGGGACGGCGTGAAGCGCAAGTTCGACGTGTACCCCGAGCAGATCGTGGACTACCTCGCGCTGGTGGGCGACAGCTCGGACAACATCCCCGGCGTGCCGAAGGTGGGGCCGAAGACGGCCGCGAAGTGGCTCAACGAGTACGGGACGCTCGACAACCTGCTGGCCCACCAGAAGGAGATCGAGGGCAAGGTAGGCGAGAGCCTGCGCGCGCACACGACCGAGCTCGCGCTCTCGCGGCGCCTCGCGACCATCGACAGCGCGCTCGAGCTGCCGCAGCAGCCGGATGACCTCGCCCGCCGGGCGCCCGACGTCGAGCAACTGCGCGAGCTCTACACACGCCTCGAGCTGCGATCGCTGCTCAAGCAGATGCCGGGCGCGGCCCCGGATGCGGCGGCGTCCAACGCTCTTCGATCCCACTCTTCCGCGGCCGCAGAGGACGCAGCTGCGGCGGCCACTGCCGCGGGAGAGGGCCGCAGTGACGGGGCGTTTCCCCCGACCGTGCCCGCGAGCGAGGGCTGGGGTGCGGCACCCCGCAGGTACGAGACTGTCCTCACCGAGGCACAGCTCGAGGCCTGGCTCGAACGCCTTCGCGGCGCCGAGCTCTTCGCCTTCGACACCGAGACGACGTCGCTCGACTACATGCAGGCCGAGATCGTGGGCGTGTCGTTCTGCGTCGAGCCGGGCCACGCCGCCTACGTGCCCCTTGCGCATCGCTATGCCGGGGCACCCGAGCAGCTCGACCGGACCGCGGTGCTCGCGCGTTTCAAGCCGCTGCTCGAGGACGCCGGACGCGGCAAGCTCGGCCACCACCTCAAGTACGACGCCCACGTGCTGCGCAACCACGGTATCGAGCTGCGCGGCATGCGCTACGACTCGATGCTGGAATCCTACGTGCTGAACAGCACCGCCACCCGTCACGACCTCGACTCCGTGGCCCGGCTGTACCTCGGCGTCGAGACCATCCACTACGAGGACGTGGCCGGCAAGGGCGCGAAGCAGATTCCGTTCGACCAGGTGCCGGTGGAACGCGCCGCCGAGTACTCGGCCGAGGATTCCGACGTTTCGCTGAGGCTGCATCGCGCGCTATGGGCGCAGATCGAGCGCCTGCCGCGGGTCCGCACGCTCTACGAGGACATCGAGCAGCCGCTGGTGCCGGCGCTTCTCGACATGGAACACCTCGGCGTGCTGATCGACACCGCGATGCTGCGCAAGCAGGGCCACGAGATCTCGAAGAGCCTTCTCACGCTCGAGCAGACGGTGCACACGATTGCGGGTGCGACCTTCAACCTCGACTCGCCGAAGCAGTTGCAGGAGGTGCTGTTCGGCAAGCTCGGGCTGCCGGTGAAGCGCAAGACCGCCACCGGGCAGCCCTCGACCGCCGAGGACGTGCTCGAGGAACTGGCGGGCGAGTTCGAGCTGCCGCGGCTCATCCTCGAGTACCGTGGCCTCGCGAAGCTAAAATCGACTTACACGGACAAGCTACCCGGCCAGGTGGACCCGCGCACCGGTCGCGTGCACACGTCCTATCACCAGGCCGTGGCCGCAACCGGCCGGCTCTCGTCCACCGACCCGAACCTGCAGAACATCCCGGTGCGCACACCGGAGGGCCGACGCATCCGGCAGGCGTTCATTGCCCCGCCCGGCCACGTGCTGATGGCGGCCGACTACTCGCAGATCGAGCTGCGTATCATGGCGCACTTATCCGGAGATGAGAGCTTGCTCCGGGCGTTCGCCGAGGATCGCGACATCCACCAGGCGACCGCGGCCGAGGTGTTCGGGCTCGCGCCCGCGGACGTCACGCCCGACCAGCGCCGCGCGGCGAAGGCGATCAACTTCGGGCTGATCTACGGCATGTCGGCGTTCGGCCTCGCCCGCCAGCTCGGCATCGACCGCGGCGCCGCGCAGCAGTACGTGGACCTTTATTTCGAGCGCTACCCCGGCGTGAAGCGCTACATGGACGACACCCGTGCCATGGCGCGGGAACAGGGGTACGTCGAGACGGTGTTCGGCCGGCGCCTTTACCTGCCGGACATCCGCTCGCGCAACCAGGCGCTCCGCCAGTACGCCGAGCGCAGCGCGATCAACGCCCCCATGCAGGGCACGGCCGCCGACATTATCAAGCGCGCCATGATCGAGGTGCACGGCTGGCTCAGGGGCGTACAGGCCGAAGCGCGATTGGTCATGCAGGTCCACGACGAGCTTGTACTCGAGGTGCGCGAGGACGTCGTCGGGGCAGTCGAACGAGGGCTGCGGGAGCGGATGACGGCGGCCGCTGATTTGCGGGTGCCGCTCAGGGTGGACGTCGGTAGGGGCCCCCACTGGGACGCCGCACATTAGCGAGAGTTCGTTGCTTATTGGCAACAGAACTGACTGATCATGCTCATTTCCCACGCCATATAAGCATATACCACGGCAAATTACTTTCGCTGCATCGCACCAGATAAAGGCCCACTGGGGTATCATTTATGCCACGACGGTAGTGCAGCCGGCTCGCGCGCGGCAATGACGTGCAAAGGGCGCTGCCCGCCTTGCGTAGCAGTTCAGAGTGAAGGAAAGGAGACATCATGAAACTCATCATCGCGACCGCAGCCACCGCCATACTCGCCGCCTCGCCGGCCTTCGCAGCCGAGGACAGCGGCTTTTACGTCGGCGCCGGCCTCGGCAATTTCTCGGCCGATTCGCAGTCCATCGTCAACGGACGGGATTTCGATGGCAGCGACTTCGGGTTCAAGGTTTTCGGCGGGTACAAGTTCATGCCGTACCTCGCCGTGGAAGGCGAGTACATCGACGGCGGCGAGCCGGATGACAACTTCGATTCCGGGACCGACCAGGTCAGGATCGCGATCGGCATCAGCGGCTTCGTCGGCTCGGCGGTTGGCATCCTGCCGATCGGCGAGAACTTCGATGTGTTCGCCAAGCTGGGCTTCATCTACTGGGATGCCGACGGCAGCCTCAAGCTCCGGGACGAAGGCGATCTGGTCACAAAGACCTCCATCGGCGAAGACGGCACCGATTTCGCATGGGCCGTGGGCGGGACCTGGAACTTCACGGATACCTTGGGCGTCCGCGCCGAGTACCAGGGCTTCGAGATCTCCGAGTTCAACTCGGTCGACTTCGCGTCGGCGAGCATCATCTGGAGCTTCTGATCGAGCGCCGGACCTCTAGCAGGCACGAGAGCCCGCCATCCGGCGGGCTCTTTTTTTTCAGGCCGGAGCAGCCGCTGGGTTAGCATCCGACCTCGGCCCCCTACACCGGAGGAATGCACCGATGAAGACCCGGATCCTTGCCTACGGCACGTTGTTAATGGGCCTCGCAAGCTTCTCGAGCCAGGCCGTGGACAACGGCATCTACCTCGGCGCCGGCATCGGCCAGGGCGGCGTCCAGTTCGAGGAGCGGCTCGACGGCGAGAACTTCGATTTCGACGCCAGCGACACGGCCTACAAGCTCATCGCCGGCTGGCGGTTCCTGGACTGGCTGGCGGTCGAGGCCAACTACGTGGACCTCGGGACGGCCGACGACCGGATCCAGGGCGTCGATATCGAGGCGGACGTCAGCGGTTTCTCGCTCGCAGCCCTGGGCTTCCTGCCGATCGGCCCCGTGGACGTGTTCGCGAAGCTGGGCGCGGTCAACTGGGACGCGGAACTGTCGGCTCCTGGCACCGGCTTGAGCGGCAGCGACGACGGCACGGACCTCATGTACGGGGCAGGCGTGCAGTTCCGCGTGTGGAGCCTGAGTTTCCGTGGCGAATACGAGATCTTCGACGTTTCTGACGCCGACACCGTGGACATGATCTCGCTCGGAGTGACCTGGACGTTCCTCTGACGCTGACCCGACGACGGCGCTCGGTCTAGGCGGTCCGGCAGCACGTGCCGGACCGCCCCGGGCCCACCGTGCGGCGGTATGCTCCGCCGCCGGACGATCGATCAATTATTAATCAATATTGCATTATTCAACAGCGAAGCGTCTGGTTTAAAGGCACTTCGGGGCCGTCCGTCAATAAAACGTGGAGTAATTCAGGGGCGTCGCCGAGCCGGCGCACTCACGTTTGGCAGGCCCCGGTGGGACACGGAACTTTGCCGCGGATGCTGACTCCAATTCTCTGAGCGCCTCACGGCGTTCGGCGCCGGCCTACCTCCCTGGGCCCGTGCCTGCCCGGTCATCCCCCAACGCCGGGTTTGCCTTCCCCGGTTGGATCCGCTGGTCCAACCGGGGTTTCTTTTTCCGGCATCCCGCGCAGCATCCGCTCGAGCGCTCCGCGCGCCTCGGGCACCCCCTCGCCGGACAATGCCGAGAAGGCCTGTACCGTCACGTCGTTGCCCGCCTCCCTGCGCACGGCGGCGCAGCTCGCGGCCCGTGCGCCACGGCCGAGCTTGTCCGCTTTGGTCAGCAACAGGTGGACGGGGACGGACCGCGACCGCGCGAGCCGCAGCATGTCCCAGTCCTGGTCCTTGAGCGGATGGCGGATGTCCATCACGACGATTACGCCGCGAAGGCTGCTGCGCTTGCGGAAGTAGCCCTCGATCAGCGTGCCCCAATGCTGCCGCATCGTTCCGGAGACGGCCGCAAAGCCGTAGCCGGGCAGGTCCACCAGTCTGCGGTCGGGCTCGAGCTCGAAGAAGTTAATGAGCCGCGTGGCACCGGGCGTCTTGCTCGTCCGCGCCAAGCCCTTGCGATGGGTGATGGCGTTGATCGCGCTCGACTTACCGGCATTGGAGCGTCCGGCCACGGCGACCTCGACCCCCACGTCGGGCGGAAGCTGCTTCACCTCGTTGGCGCTGGTGAGGAATCTGACGTTCGGGTAGGCAGGCATGGGACGAGCGGCGCGGCAGAGACCTCAGGGCCGCTAGTGTACAATTCGGGACTTGCCCGCCCCCTGTTCTTCGGAGTGGTTCAATGACCGCGAAGCTCGTCGCCACCCTGTCTCTGGTGGCAGTCCTCGGCTGGACCGCGCCTGCGCTCGCCGCGGGTTCCAAGGAAGCCGGCCAGGCCAAGTCGGTCACGTGCATGGCCTGCCATGGCGCCGACGGCAACAGCCCGAATCCCGAGTGGCCCAACATCGCGGGCCAGCATGCGGGCTACATCGAGCAGCAACTCAGGCTGTTCCGGGGCGGTGAGCGTCAGAACGCGCTGATGTCGCCGATGGCCATGATCCTCTCCGACGAAGACATCGCCGACCTGGCGGCATATTTCTCTTCGCAGACCGCGCGCGGCGGCGAAGCCGAACCTTCCAAGGTCGCCGCGGGGCAGCGGGTTTACCGGGCCGGCAACGCCAGCAAGGCGCTCATGGCCTGCACGGCCTGTCACGGGCCGAACGGCCGCGGCAATCCGCTGGCGAACTACCCGTCCATCCAGGGCCAGCACGCCGTGTACGTGGCAGCCCAGTTGCGCGCCTACCGGGCCGGCGAGCGCGCCACCGACTCCAACCAGATGATGCGCAACGTCGCGGCGCTGCTCTCCGACGAGGAGATCGACGCCGTCGCATCCTTCATCCAGGGACTGCGCTGAACCCTCGGCCGCCGACCGGGTCATAGCTCCCCATGAACGAATCCACTTTCCGAGTTTTTCGCCCGCTCGCCGCGGTCCTTTTGCTGCTCGCCGGTCAGCTCGCGCTCGCCGCAGAGCCGGTCGAGGGCGTGAACTACAAGCTGCTCAAGCCGGCGGTGCCCACCAACGTCGCCCCCGGCAAGGTCGAGGTTGTCGAGGTGTTCTGGTACGCCTGCGGCCACTGCTATCTGCTCGAGCCGAAGATCGAGGCCTGGGAGCGCAAGGGCAAGCCGGCAAACGTCCAGGTGGTGCGGATGCCCGCCGTGTGGAACGAGCTGCTCAAGACCCATGCGCGGCTCTTCTACACCATTGAGGTCCTCGGCAAGCCCGAGCTGAACGCCGAGGCGTTTCGCGAGATCAACGTACGCGGCAACCGTCTCGATACGCCGGAGAAGATCGAGGCGTTCTTCACCTCGCGCGGCGTGAGCAAGGCGGACTTCCAGAAGACGTTCTCCGGCTTCGCGGTCGAGTCGAAGCTCGCGCGCGCGGTGGACCTCAACAAGCGCTACCGCATCTCGAGCACGCCCACCGTGATCGTGAACGGCCGGTACGTCACCGACGTCGGCATGGCGGGCGGCGAGGAACAGCTCTTCGAGTTGATCAACACCCTGGCCGCAAGGGAAAAGCCGGCCGGCTGAACCCGGGCGCGACGATCCCCGAAGCCCCGCAACGCGGGGCTTCTTTTTTGCCCGCCGTCGCCTGCTCCACAGCGGGGCAGTGTGCTAAAAGGGCGGCCTGTCCGCAGGGTCTCCCCAAGATGCTCCGTCTCCTTATTCCTACCGGCAGCGGCTACACGTGGATCGAGCACGTGCCGCCGGCGCAGTTTCCGGACGAGTTCCTGTGGGCCGACCTCTTCGAGCCCACGGTCGAGGAAGAGCGGGCCGTCGAGTCGCTGCTCACGGTGGACGTGCCGACGCGCGACGAGATGAAGGAGATCGAAACCTCGAACCGCCTCTACGAGGAAGGCGGTGCGGTCTACATGACGGCAACGGTCGGCAGCCAGCTCGACTCGGAGAAGCCCGAGAGCAGCGCGATCACCTTCATCCTCGCCGACAACCGTCTGATCACCAACCGCTACGTCGACCCGACTCCGGTGCGGCGCTTCATGACCCACGTCGAGCGCTCGCCGGCGGCGTGCACATCCTCCGCGACGCTGCTGGCCGGCCTGCTCGAGGCGTTCACCGAGCGGATCGCCGACCTGCTCGAGCGCGTGCAGATGGAGCTCGACGCCGTGTCGCTGACCATCTTTCCGCGCAGCAACGGCGCCTCGGCCAGCAACCGCGACCTGCACGCCATGATCCAGAAGATCGGTGCGAACGGCGACCTGATCTCGAAGGCGCGCGAGAGCCTCGTGAGCTTCCAGCGCCTGCTGATGTACGTGCAGCAGGCGACCAACGTCTCGCTTTCCCAGGACCAGCGCGGCCGCTTCAAGTCCACGCTGCGCGACGTGCAGTCGCTCTCCGATCACGCGAGCTTCCTCGGCAACAAGGTCCAGTTCCTGCTCGACGCGGTGCTCGGGCTCATCAACCTCGAGCAGAACAACATCATCAAGATCTTCTCGGTGGCCGCGGTGATGTTCCTGCCGCCGACACTGGTCGCGAGCATCTACGGCATGAACTTCGAATTCATGCCGGAATTGGACAAGCACTGGGGCTACCCGCTGGCGCTGGTCGCGATGGTGGTCTCGGCGGTCATCCCCTACATCTATTTCCGCCGCAAGGGCTGGCTCTAGACGCCGGGACGCCCATGCTTGCCGCCGCAACGGCCGTTCCGGCCCGGTGATACGATTCGTCCATGGCAAAGCCCACCATCACAAACATCGCCGTGTTCTGCGACTTCGAGAACGTGGCCCTCGGCGTCCGCGACGCCAAGTACGCCCGCTTCGACATCGGCAAAGTGCTCGAGAAGCTGCTGCTCAAGGGCAGCATCGTCGTCAAGAAAGCCTACTGCGACTGGGAGCGGTACAAGGAGTTCAAGGGCCCGATGCACGAGGCCTCGTTCGAGCTCATCGAGATCCCGCACGTGCGCATGTCCGGCAAGAATTCGGCCGACATCCGCATGGTCGTGGACGCGCTCGACCTCTGCTACACGAAATCGCACGTCGACACCTTCGTGATCGTCAGCGGCGACTCCGACTTCTCCCCGCTCGTGAGCAAGCTGCGCGAGAACAACAAGCTCGTGATCGGCGTGGGCGTGAAGAGCTCGACCTCGGACCTCCTGATCGCCAATTGCGACGAGTTCATCTACTACGACGACCTCGTGCGCAAGGACGAGCAGCGGCGCGGCCGCCGCAAGGCGCCGGCCCGGCAGCCCGCGCAGCCGGCCGCGAAGCAGGCGGCGCCGGCGTCGGGCCCCGCCGCGACATCCGCGGCGCCGCCGGCACCGTCGCCGCAGCCCGATGCGGGACCGGCCGATTTCGCGGCCTCGCCGGCGTCGGCCGAGACGCCGAAGACCGAGGACGAGAAGAAGCAGGAGGCCTTCGACCTCGTGCTCGCCACCATCGAGGCCCTCGCGGAGGACCGCGAGGAGGACGAGAAGATCTGGGGGTCGATGATCAAGCAGGCGCTGAAGCGCCAGCGCCCGGGCTTCAACGAGACCTATCACGGCTTCCGCAGCTTCAGCCAGCTGCTCGAGGAAGCCCAGGCACGCCGGCTGATCGAGATCGAGAAGGACGAGAAATCCGGCGGCTACGTCGTCAAGCCCGTCTCGGGCTGATGCCGATGGCCGGAGCCCGCAGGTGAACCGGCCTGTCGAGTCCGATCCGCCCGCGACCCTGCGCACGCTTGTCGCACCTTACGCGCGGGCCGACGACCGCAAGGCGCTCTGGCAGCTGGCCAACACGCTGCCGCCGTTCGTCGCGCTGTGGATGCTCACGGCGCTGACGCTCGAGTGGAGCCGCGGCTGGTCGCTGCTGCTCCTGCTTCCGGTCGCCGGTCTCTACGTGCGGCTGTTCATCATCCAGCACGACTGCGGACACGGCTCTTTCTTCGCGAAAGCGCAGTGGAACCACCGGACCGGCGCGCTGCTCGGCCTGCTCACGTTCTTTCCGTACGCGTACTGGCGCAGGACACACGCGATCCACCACGCGACCTCGGGTAACCTCGACCGGCGCGGACTCGGCGACATCCAGACGCTCACGGTGCGCGAGTACCAGGCCCTGCCCTGGGCGCGGCGGCTCGCCTACCGGCTGTATCGCAGCATGCCGGTGCTCCTCGGCATCGGCCCGCTGTATCAGTTCGTGATCAAGCACCGCTTTCCCTTCGACCTGCCGCTGTCGTGGCGCACGGAATGGGCGAGCGCGCTGTGGAACAACCTCGCGCTCGCGCTCACAGGTTCTGTGCTCGTCTGGATCCTCGGCTGGCGCATCGTGCTCGCCGTGCACCTGCCGCTGATGCTCGTCGCGGGCGCGGCGGGCGTGTGGCTGTTCTACGTCCAGCACCAGTTCGAGCGGGCCTACTGGGCCCGGCAGGAACGATGGAGCGCGGAGTCGGCGGCGATGGCGGGCAGCTCGTTCTACGACCTGCCGCGCATCGCGCACTGGTTCACCGGCAACATCGGCTACCACCACATCCACCATCTCTCGAGCCGCGTGCCGAATTACCGGCTCCGGGAGTGCTTCGAGTCCAGTCCGCGCCTGCAGACGGCTCCGCGACTGACGCTGCTCGGCAGCCTCGGCTGCGCCCGCCTGAAGCTGTGGGACGAGGACGCGGGGAGGATGGTGGGATTCCCGGCGCGGTCGGCCTGACGACGGACAAAGGATGTTCCGGCTCGAGAACACTGCTCAAGTCCTCGCGTTCTCCGTCACGGCGATGGCCTCTGTCGTCGTGCTTCTGCTGATGCGCTACCCGTAACTGCGACGGCCGCAATTCCGCGCAGAGTTGAGATTCTCGAACGGGCTCTCACTGACCTGCGCACTCGGCGTCTTGGCCGTGTTCGCATTCCTGATCCTGCGGCTGCAGGAGTGAGCGGAGTTCGGAGTGGGAGGCTGGCGGCACCAGCTCGCGCGGCTGGAGATCGCGCCCATCGGCACGCCGACCGGCGCAAATGAACTCAGATGATTGGCGCGCCCGACAGGATTCGAACCTGTGACCCCTGCCTTCGGAGGGCAGTACTCTATCCAACTGAGCTACGGGCGCCTGGGCTGGAACCCCTGAAAAGGGGCGGGAATCATAGCCCCGGCGCCGCGCCGCGTCCATTTCCGGGGGCGCGGCGATGCGGCGGCCACGATATACTTCGCGCCCTGTTTCGCGCCTGACACCTGAGGATCCTTCGTGAGCGCTTCGCACGATCGCACGTTCTTCGACACCTTCATGCTGGTGCTGGGCATCCTGTTCGGCATCACCATCGGCCTGATCATCCTCGCCCGTTTCATCGCGGGACACACCACGAGCTCCAACCGCGCCGCGGACGAAGTGTTCCAGCGAGAGCTCGCCGCGCGGATCGCGCCGGTCGGACGCGTCGCGGTGGCCGGAGAGGACAATTCCGCGCTGGCGCCGCCGTCTGCCGAGCCCGTGGCCGCGGTGGCGGATCTGCCCGGCGAGACCGTCTACAACCAGGCCTGCGTGGCCTGCCACGGCGCAGGCATCGCCGGCGCCCCGAAGTTCGGCGACAAGGCCGCCTGGGCGCCGCGCATCGCGCAGGGTATGGACCTGCTGCACACGCATTCGCTGCAGGGCTACCAGGGCAAGGCCGGCTACATGCCGCCGAAGGGCGGACGCACCGACCTGTCCGACCAGTCGGTCATCAACGCGGTCGACTACATGGTCGCTGCCTCGAAGTAGCCATGAGCCTCGGGCGCCGGAACCCCGTCGGGATCCTGGTGCTGCTCGCGGCCGCGCTCGCGGCGGGCTGCGCCTCGGCGCCACCGCAGCCGGAGTCCATGCGCGACCCGGGCGCCGACTTCTCGGCCTACCGGTCTTTCTACTGGGCGCCGGCACCCGGCCTCAGCGAAGTCGACGCCCCGCTTCGCCTGCTCGACCAGAACATCCGGGCCGCGATCGCTGCGGAGTTGAAACGTCGCGGCTACGTCGAGTCGGCCGAGAATCCCGACCTGCGCATCGCCTACGGCACCACGAGCCAGGAAAAGATCGAGAGCAACCCGGTCCGGGTCGGCATCGGCGTCGGCAGCTGGGGCGGCAACTTTGGCGGCTCGGTCAATGTCGGAAGTCCGAGCGTGCGCAACTACCAGGAGGGCACGCTCGTGATCCACGCCATCGATGCCGGGCGCAACGCCGAGGTCTGGCAGGGCCGCGTGTCGACCCGCATCGGCAAGGGCAGCCTCGAGCCCGCGGCCATCACCGCCGCCGTGTCCGCGGCGATGCGCGACTTCCCGTCGCGACCGGCGCCCTGATCAATCCTCCGACTGGCGGAAGTCCACCCCGAGCGAGCGCAGCTTGCGGTACAGGTGCGTGCGCTCCATGCCCACGCGCTTGGCGAGCTGGCCGACCTTGCCGTTGCACAGCTGCAGCTGCTGGGTGAGATAGGCGCGCTCGAAGTGCTCGCGCGCCTCGCGCAGCGGCAGCGCGAGCAGGTCCTGCTTCACCAGCGGCTCGCTGTGGGAGGACTGCGAGGCGATCTCGCGCTCGATCTCCTCGAGCGCCACTTCCTCCGGGCCGCCGCGCACCAGCGCGCGATGCACGAGGTTCTTGAGCTCGCGGATGTTCCCGGGCCACGGGTAGTTGCGCAGGCGGTTCTGCGCCGCGACGCTGAAGCGGCGGAACGGCAGCCGCTGGTCGTCCACCAGCCGGTCCACGTAATAGCGCAGCAGGTCGGGCACGTCCTCGGCGTACTCGCGCAGCGGCGGCACGCGCAGGCCCAGCACGTTCAAGTGCGCGAGCAGGTCCTGCCTGAACGGCTCCGGCCCGCGCGATTCGAAGCCCGGCTGGGCCGAGCAGATCACGCGCGCCTCGCAGGGGACGAGCGTGCCGCTCCCTGCGCGCTGGAAGCTCCCGGCGTCGAGCGCGGCGAACAGCAGCCGCTGCGCGGGTGGGGCGAGGTCGCCGAGCTCGTTGATGAACAGCACGCCGCGCTCGGCCTGCTCGAGCAGTCCCTTGCGCACGACGCCACCTTCCTCCGAGCCGTACAGCGCCACCTCCGGGCCGGCCTCGGACACGGCCGCAGCCACCGCGGTGACGAACGGGCCGCTGGAGCGCGGGCTCAGCGTGTGGATGTAGCGGGCGAAGGCCTCGCGGCCCGAGCCGGGCTCGCCGACGATCAACACCGGCACGTCGTGCGGCGCGAGCTGCTTGACCTGCTCGCGCAGGTCGCGCATCAGCCGGCTGCGTCCGACCGGCGCCAGCAGCGGCGGCAGTACGCTGCGGGCCGCCACCCGTCGGCTGCGGCCCTCGTCGAGTGCGGTACGGACCGTGCGCAGCAGCTTGGCGAGCGAGAGCGGCTTCTCCACGTAGTCCACCGCGCCGAGCCGCGTGGCCTCGACGGCGGTCTCGACCGTGCCGTGGCCCGACATCATCACGATGGGCGCGGACAACGACTGTGACTGCTGCCATTCGCGCAGCAGGCTGATGCCGTCCGTATCCGGCATCCAGATGTCGAGCAGCACGAGGTCGGGCGGCTGGCGCACGCAGGCGGCGCGCGCCTCGGCGGCGTTCGCAGCCACGTCCACGACGTAGCCCTCCTCCGACAGGATCTCCTGCACGAGGTCGCGGATGTCGGCCTCGTCGTCCACCACCAGAATCCGCGCCGTGCTCATGCGCGCTCCCTCCTGGGCTCGGACCGGTGCGGCTCCCGCCGCGCGGCCTCGCCCCGTATCGCCCCGTTCAGGGGCAGTGCCACCCGTACGCGTGCGCCGCCGTCGGGCCGGTTTTCCGCCTCGACGTGCCCCCCGTGTTCCTCGACGATCTTGCGCACGATCGCGAGCCCGAGCCCGGT
>Ga0105097_10001115_pt1 | contig 12676 bp, 13 predicted proteins | sample PPLLak12cMay2015_FD_87035 | JGI IMG/M metagenome (GOLD analysis project Ga0105097, IMG submission 87035) | Freshwater sediment microbial communities from Prairie Pothole Lake near Jamestown, North Dakota, USA - PPLs Lake P7 Core (1) Depth... | ecosystem: Environmental > Aquatic > Freshwater >... | reverse complement strand
CTTTTATGAAATCATGATTTATAATATTATTATTGGTTTCAGATAATTAACATCATTTTTATAATACTTTACATTAAATCATAAATATCGTTTTGTGCTTACATTGCGAGATAGGATTTCTTTAGGTACTCATTCCCGAGAAGATCCTCACCCCGGCCTTCCAAAACGATCCGGCCGTTTTCCAGAACATAGGCCCGCCTGCTGATCTCCAGAGCCCGGTAGACATTCTGCTCCACCAGGAGGATGGAAGTCCCCTGCCGGTTGATTTCCGCTATGGCCTCAAACACCCGGGAAACCAAAAGGGGTTGAAGCCCCAAAGACGGCTCGTCTAAAAGGAGCAGCGTGGGGCGGGCCATAAGCGCCCTCCCGATCGCCAGCATCTGCCTTTCGCCGCCGCTCAGGGTCCCGGCCTTTTGCTTGAGACGCTCCTTCAGGCGGGGAAAAAGTTTGAAGACCCCGTCGAAGGTTTCCTGCTGCCGGGTTTTCGCCTTCCCGATATAGGAGCCAAGGAGTAGGTTGTCGGCCACGGTCATATCGGGAAATACCCGGGAGCCCTCGGGCACGACGGCGATTCCCTTCCGGACGATCTCTTCGGGAGCGAGACCGCCCAAATCCTGACCCTGGTAAAATATTTTCCCGCCTCCTTCCCCCTTCTTTCCCAGCGGCAGGAGGTTGACGATCGTCCTCAGCAGGGTGGTCTTCCCCGCCCCGTTCGGCCCGATCACGGAGACGATTTCCCCCTCTTTCACCGCAAGCGTGACGCTTTGGAGAACGGGCACATCCCCGTAATAAACCTTGATTCCCTCAACCTCAAGCATGACGATCCCTGACAAAATTAAGCATAGGGCCTTCCCAAATAAGCCTGGATGACTTCCGGGTTTTGGGCCACTTCCTCCGGCCTTCCCTCGGCGATCTTCTCCCCGTGGTTGAGGACGACGATCCGCTCCGAGATTTTCATGATCGCCTGCATCACGTGCTCGACGAGAATCAGGGTCTTTCCCTCCCCGCGGATTTTCTCAAGGAGGCGGAGAACCTCCTCCATTTCGGTGGGATTCAAACCGGCCATGACCTCGTCCAGGAGAAGAAGCTCGGCCCCGGTCATCAAAACCCGGCCCAACTCGAGCTGGCGCCGCTGAGACAGGGAAATCTCCCGAGAAGGAACCTCGCTCAATCTCTCCAAGCCGACTCCCTTCAGGACATTTTCCGCCTGCTTCCGCGCCTGTTTGAGACCGAGTCTTCCGCCGTACATTCCGGGAACGAGCAGGTTCTCCAAAACGCTCATCTCCTGAAAGGGCCGGATCATCTGCGAGGCTTTGGCCATTCCCCGGCGGCAGATCAGGTGGGGGGCCAGGCCGGAAATCGCCTCTCCCCGGAAAATCACCTCCCCTTCGTCGGGGCGATAGATTCCCGCCAGGACGTTGAAGAGGGTGGTCTTCCCCGAACCGTTGGGGCCGATCAAACCCAAGATCTCCCCCTTTTCTAAGGAAAAGGAGAAACGGCGAAGCGCCTCCAAGGCCCCAAACCGTTTGGTTATTTCCCGGCATTCGAGAAGACTCACTTCGCTTCTCCCCTTTTCCCTTTCCCGAGGCTCATGATTCCCCGCGGCAGGATCAGGACGACGACAATGATCACGACCCCCAGGATCGTCAGATAGTCGTAGACAAATTTCGCCCCCAGGAATTCAGCCACCAGCGTCAGGAAACCGGCCCCGATCACGGGGCCCCAAACGGTTCCCATGCCTCCCAGAAGAGTCATGATCACCATTTGAATGGTGCGCATGACGTTGAAAACATCATCGGGGATGATGTAGGTCAACCAGTAGGCTTCAATCCCCCCGAGGCAGCCGATCAGGCTCGAACTCAGGACGTAGGCCTTGATCTTTAACGCCAGCGTGGGAACCCCGGAAAGTTCCGCGGACGGCTCGGACTCGCGGATCGCCTTAAGCCCGTATCCGAACTTGGTTTTCTCCAGAAAGAAGGATATCCCGACCACGAGAACCATGAAGGCAAGGAGAACGTAATAGAAAAACTCCGAAGCGGGCGGGGGCGGAAGGGTCAAACCGTGGCTTCCCCCGAAGAATTCGAACCCCGCCACCCGATCCCCTTCGAGGGAAATCTGCTTCAAGGCCTCGGCGGCCGCGAAGGTGGCGATGGCGAAATAGGCCCCCCGGATTCTCAAAGTGGCCCAACCGATGATCGCGGACAAAAGGGCGCAGACCCCTCCGGAAAGCGCCAGGCTAAGGGCAAAAGGCAGGTCGAGGCGGATCATCAGAATGGCCGTGGCGTAGGCCCCGGCCCCGAAATAGGCGACCGGGCCGAAGTCGATGTATCCGGTGTAGCCGGACATGAAGTTCCAGCATCCCGCCAGGGAGATCCATAGAAATACCAGCGTCAGGAGGCGGAGGCGGTAGCCCTCCAATCCCAAGAACGGAAGGATGGCGAGAAGGGCGACGATGGCGAGAAAAGCGAGGAGGGTTTTTCTTGCGATTCGCGCCGTCATTCCAGGGCTCCTTTGCCAAACACCCCGCCGGGGCGGAGAATCAGCATGACCAGGAGCAACAGAAACGTCAGCACCAGCGAAAGACCGGCCGTAAGATAGGTCGTGGCGAGGGATTCGAAAACCCCCAGAATCAGCCCCCCGAAAAGCGTCCCGGGCACATACCCCAGTCCGCCGAGGACCACAACGCAGAAGGCCGTCACCGTAAAAGGAAGCCCCATCTGCGGGTAGACCACAAAAGTCTGGGCGACCAAGGAGCCGGCCACGCCGGTGATGGCGGCGGATATGGCAAAGGTGACGGCATAGACCTTAAAAATCCGGATCCCCAAGAGGCGAGCCATCTCCCCGTCCTGGGCCGTGGCGCGAATCGCCCTTCCCATCTCCGTCCGGTACAAGAGCAGGTAAAGACCGAAGATCAGGATCAAGGCGAGGGAAAAAGTCGAAAGACGGGAGTAAGGCAGGATTAATCCGAAGAGATTGAAATTCAGCCCGGCATAGGACGGGTTCAAAGTGCGGTAGTCGGCCGTCCAGGCCCGCAGAGCCAGGCTGGAAAGCACTAAATGGAGGCCGAAGGTCAACAGGTAAGACATGATCGGCGGGGCGCCGGCAATGCGGTTCAGGGTCAGTTTTTGCAAAAAAAGGCCGAGGAAAAAGAGGACCATCAGGGTGATGGGCAAGGTCAAAAAGGGGTCCCAGCCGAGGAGAATAAAAAGCCAGTACGTCACAAAAGCCCCAATCATCACGAAATCGCCGTGGCTGAGATTCACGACGCCCATCACGCCGAAGGCCAGAGAAAAACCGGCCGCACAGGCGGCGTAAATTCCTCCCAGCAGGATTCCATTGATCAGCGATTGCAGAAAAAGGATCATGGCGACGCTTTAGCGCATTGAAGAAAGGTAATTCACCGGGGCCAAGGGATTCCAGGGCCCGGGGACCAGACCGGCCCGCTTGGAATCATAAGGCGCTGATATCTCCGCAGATGGGGCGGGGATGAGACCCCCCGCCTCCTCCGGCGGAAACAGACAGTGATCATCGGGTCCAAGCGGCAACCCTGCCGATGCTTCCGGCGCGCTCCGGTCTGGCCCCGGGGCCCAAACAGAGGCGTTACCGCGATTTTTCTAAAAATTTAAACAGATACGGATCATGTAGAAAAAAGTTGCGGTGGGATTGGACTTTATGACTCACCGGGTTTTCCACGGCTTCATGGGAAAGACCGCCTTCCCCTCGGCCGCCCCCGGCGGATAAACATGGGTCAGTCTGCCTCCCTGAATCTGCACCACCAGCGGAGGGTGAATCTCGTTGGCGCCGTCCGGGGCAAACCGGATCGGGCCGTAGAAATTGTCAAAGCGTTTGGAGTAGAGAAAATTCATGATCTTTTCCCGGTCCGGGTCCTTCAAAGGCGGCTTCAGGCCTAATTCCTGAACCGCCTGCATTTGGATGAGAGCGCCCGCAACGCTGGCCGCTTCGACAAAATCCGGAGAGCGGTTGAACCTTTTTACGTACCGGTTGTAAAAGTCCCTCGCGCTTCCGAAAAAATCATCCCGATAGGGAAGATTGGGCGTCCACTCGGAAGCCGCAAAAATATACTCCGCGTCCTTCCCAAGCGAGTCGACAAAATCAGGCACGGTCGGCCCGTAGCTGAAAAAGACCCCGGATGGGGAAAAATCGATCTCCTTCAGCGCCTTGACTGTGCGGATGGCGACCAAGGAGTGGGACCCCACGAGGAGAATCTCCGGTTTTTTCGCCTTCACTTTGCTGAGCAGGGAATTGTAGTCGCCCAGAGACATGGGAAAGAGTTCGAAATGGACAATCGAGAGCCCCAGCTTTTGGCCATATTCCCGGAAACCATCCGCCGCGTCGGCGCAAAAAGGAACGTTGGCCCCGAGGATGGCAACGGACTTGGGGGGCGGGGAAAGGGTGGGAAGGATCTCCACGCATCCCCGAACCTCCTCCGGGGCTTTTCCGAGGAGGGAGAAATAATATTTAAAACCGCGATCAAAAAGTCTGAGGGTGCTGGCCGCTCCGGAGGTCAGGGGATAGCGGAATTTCTCCGAAACCGCGCTGGCGGCCATGATTTGACTCGAACCGAATCCTCCCAGCAGCAGATCCACCCGGTCTTCGGTGATCAGTTTTTCCACCAATTTGGCGCTGGTCTGGGGCTCGCTTTTGTCGTCATAAAAAATGAGCTCTACAGGATGCCGCTTGCCTTGAACCTCGATGCCCCCCTGCCCGTTCACCGCTTCTTTCCAGAAGACGTAGGCGTCTTTGACGAGACTCCCGTCTTTTCCGAACGCCCCGGTCAGGGGAACGGCGAACCCTACCCGGAAGGCTTTTTCCGCCGCTCTCCCCTCCCCCCAGAGGAGGAATAAAACCGAAAGAAGGAGGGGGAAAAACCCCCAATGCCAAAGGAACCGATGTCTGTTCTTGTTTTGCCGCATCTTCATTTCTAACTCCTCTTTTTCTCCATCTTAGCAAAAAGACAAGATCTTTGGCAACCTTTGTTAAAAAGAATAGGTGCTGTTGCTCTCTGCCCTCTGTTCTCTGCCCTGTTCTTTGATTTTTGTTGCCCCCCTCCCTGCCCTTATGTTACCTTACAGCCATGGAAATCAGGACTCTTGAATGGAAAAAGGGAAAACTCTTTCTCTTGGACCAGACGAAGCTTCCTCTCCGGGAAATTTACGTTTCCTGCTCCTCCCACCGGGAAGTCGCCGCCGCGATCAAGACCATGATCGTGCGCGGGGCGCCGGCCATCGGTGTGGCTGCGGCCTTCGGCCTGGTTCTGGGGGCAAAAAAAACTCGAACCAAAGCCTACCCTTCTTTTCGAAAGGAAATCGAAGCCATCGGAGATTTGTTAATCGCCACCCGCCCCACGGCCGTAAATCTTCTCTGGGCTGTCGAACGTCTGAAGGAGGTGGTAAGGCAAAACCGCGGCGAAAAGGTGGAAAAGATCCAGGAGCTCTTGGAACAGGAAGCCTGCGGGGTCTTGGAGGAAGACGTAAAAGCCAACCGGGCCATGGGCCGCCAAGGGCAGATTCTCATCCCGGACGGCGCTTCGATCCTGACCCACTGCAATGCCGGCGCTTTGGCCACAGCCGGCTACGGCACCGCCCTGGGGGTCATCCGCGCCGCCTTCGAGGCGGGGAAAAACATTCGGGTCTTCGTGGACGAGACCCGCCCTTTCCTTCAAGGCGCCCGCCTCACGGCCTGGGAGCTGATGAAAGAGAAAATCCCCTGCACCCTGATCACCGACAGCATGGCGGGTTCTCTCATGGCCCGGGGGAAAATCGATTTGGCGATCGTCGGGGCGGATCGGATCGCCGCCAACGGCGATGTCGCCAACAAGATCGGGACGTATTCCGTGGCGGTTCTTTGCGCCGTCCATCGCCTCCCCTTTTATGTGGCCGCTCCTCTTTCCACCATCGACTTGAAAACTAAAACCGGAAGAGAGATTCCGATCGAAGAAAGGCCGTCCGACGAGGTCACCTCCGCAGGCGGAAGGATGGTTGCGCCGCGGGGCGTGAGGGTCCTGAATCCCGCTTTTGATGTGACCCCCCACCGGTATATCGACGCGATCGTCACCGAAAGGGGCATCGTTTACAAACCCTTTGGCCGAAACTTGAAAAGGGTTTTTGCAGGGAGGGGATAGGCTGAACAAACGCACAGCGCAGGGCGCATAGCGGAAATGAGTAAGATCGCTATTCCCCTGTTTCCGTAACGCAAAGCGATCGACGCCTTCCGCGTGGCCCTTTGCGCTTTTCAAACGAAAGGAGAAAAAATGATTTCGCAATCGATGGTGGAGTTGATCGAAAAGAACGCGGAGGCGCTGGCGAAGCAGTGGCTGAAAGACGTTCGGACCAATGCCAACACTCCTTTCTATCACGCCTTCAACGAGGACTATCTGTTCGAACGGGCCCGGAACATGTACAAGAACTTAGGCCACTGGTTGAATGTCGCGACCCCCAAACAGGAAACAGCCAATTTTTATCGGAAATACGGGCAGGAGCGGTTTCGCGAGGGGTTTCCCCTCCCCGAGCTCATTTACTCTTTTATCCTTTTTCGCCGCCACCTCTGGCTCTTCATCCTGCACGTGGGCTTCCTGGACAGCGCCTACGAGCTCCTGCGGGCCTTGGAACTGAACAACCGCATCATCCTCTTCTTCGACCGGGCCATGCACCACATGGCCATCGGGTACGAGGAGGGACGGAAAGGAAAATAAAATTCGAAGTTAGAAGTTAAAAGATCGAAGTCGGGGCGCGCTGCGCGCCCCTGCCTCCCTTACTATCGTTCCGGCCACTTTTTACGAACCCATTAACTTTTTCGGTCTCGTAAAAAGTCGTCACTCCGGTGAAAACCGGAGTCCAGAGAATTTATAAGTCCTTGAAATACTGGATTCCGGCCTTCGCCGGAATGACGGGAAACTTCAATTTCCGACTTTTTGCGAGATCATCAACCTCTATTCCTATTCTTTCTCCTTCTCTTCCTCCTTCGCATCCGCATGGTGTTTGATCACCAAAGCCTTGACCATGAAGATGACCCCCTCCGCGACGTTGGTCGCGTGGTCGGCGATGCGTTCCAAGTACCGGCTGACGATGATCAGGTGGACGGCCCGGGTAATGGTCTTGGGGTCGGCCAGCATGTAGGTAATCAGCTCCCGGAAGACCTGATCATTCAAAGCGTCCACCTGATCGTCCCGGGCACAGACCGCGCGGGCAAGATCCGCATCTCCGTTGACGAACGCATCGAGGACGTCTTTAACCATATTCTTGGTAATTTCCGCCATCCGGGGGATGTCGATATACGGTTTGAGCTGGGGCTCCTGGTTCAGGGAGACGACCCGCTCGGCGATGTTGACGGCCAGGTCCCCGATCCTCTCGAGCTCCACATTGATCCGCATGGCCGAAGTGATAAACCGCAGATCGGCGGCCAGAGGCTGATGGAGGGCGAGGAGTTTCAGGCACCATTCGTCGATCAGCAGCTCCATCTTGTTGATCTTCTCGTCCTCGCCGATGGTTTTTTCCGCCAAGGGCGTGTCGCGTCTCACTAAGGCGTCGATGGCGTTGCTGATCGCCCGCTCGGCCAATCCTCCCATCTTCAGAAGCTGTTCCTTCAGTTTGGCCAATTCCTGCTGGAAATGGGTCTCCATCTCTCCTCCTTTTGTTTTGCCTTATCTTTTTAAAGTGCTCAAAAAAGGGCTAAGGTGCCCTCATAAACGCTCCCCAGAACGATGGCTTTGTAAAAAGCTCCAGATGCAAGGCGCGCAAAAACTGAGGAGTGAGGCGCACTAAAAGGTGCGCCGCAACGACGAAGTTGCAGCGCAACGCCGCAGATGGACTTTTTACGAAGCCATCCAGTTTAGCCGAATTTTCCGCTTATGTAATCTTCGGTTCTCTTGTCCTTAGGGCGAGTGAAGATTTGCTCTGCGGCCCCCTGCTCGATGAGCTCCCCGTTTAAGAAAAACCCCACCCGATCGGCAACCCGGGAAGCCTGCTGGATATTGTGCGGCACCAACAGGATCGTATATTCCTTCTTGAGCAGGGTAAGAGATTCCTCGATGCTGGCCGTAGAAATGGGATCCAACCCGGAGCAGGGTTCGTCGAGCATGATGATCTCCGGCTCCAGGGCAAGAACGCGGGCGATGCAAAGCCTCTGCTGCTGGCCGCCGGAAAGGCGCAAGGCCGAACTGGACAGGCGTTCTTTTACTTCATCCCACAAGACTGCTGATTTCAGAGCTTTGGCAACGATTTCCTCGAGCCGGGACCTCTGGGAGATTCCTTTTAGGCGGGGCCCGTAAGCGACGTTATCGAAGATCGAAAGAGGGAGGGGAGTGGGAAGGTCAAAAACCATGCCCACCCGCCTCCTTAATTCCGGGAGGGCCACTTCCGGGCCAAAAACATCCTGTTCATCGAGAAAGATCTGGCCCGTGTGCCTCGCTCCAAAAATCAGGTCCGTGAGGCGATTGATGCTCTTCAAGAGGGTCGTCTTCCCGCTCCGGGCCGGGCCGAGGAGGGCAAAGATCTGACGGCTTCGGATTTGCAGGTTGATCTCTTTCAGGGCCAGGACATCCCCATAGAAGGAGCTGAAATTTTGAAGACCGATTTTATCTTTTTCAGGCATGCCCCTTCCCTTCCAGCTTGCGGACATAACGGTGCAGCATCCAGTTGGCAAAGGTATTGATCAGCAGAATCAGAAGAATGAGCGCCGCGCCGGTGGCGTAGGCCATTTCCATGGAAATCCCTTCCCGCGCCAGAATGAAAAAATGGATCGACATGGTCCGAATGGGAGAAAACAAAGATGTCGGCATCAGAAAAGAGGATCCGGAAGTGAGGATAATAGCGGCGGTTTCTCCTACGCTCCGCCCGACCCCAAGAAGAATACCGGTAAAGATCCCCGGAAGAGCATTGGGCAAAATGACCTTTTTCACCGTCTGCCAGCGGGTTCCGCCCAAGGCAAAGCTCACCTCCCGGTAGGAATAGGGGATGGCTTTGATCGCTTCTTCAGCCGTACAAATAATAGTGGGCAAAACCATTGTCGCCAGCGTAAGCCCTCCGGATAAAATAGACCATCCCATGCGCAGGAATATCACAAAAAAAACGAACCCGAAGAGACCGAAAATAATCGAAGGGACGCCCGCCAGACAATCCGTGCCAAAACGGATGATGCGGCTGATCTTGCTGTCCCGGGTATACTCCCGCAAAAAAACCGCTGTCCCCACCCCGAGGGGAGTGGCGATCACGACCGCAACCGCCGTTATAAGCAGAGTTCCGATGATAATGGAAAAGATACCGCCGGTTCTTCCCATTTGCCGCGGAGATTCCAGGAAAAAATGGGGAGTTAAAAGAGGAACCCCCTCGCGCAAGATTTGCCAGAGAATCAATACCATCACGGCCAGGGTCGAAAACGCGCAAATCCAAATAACCCCGTGAAAGATGGATTGTGTTTTGAACCGGGATATCGCCATGGTCAGGGTCCTCGCCTCCGCGACACGATCAGGGCGAGGGAGTTTAAGCCCATGATGATAAAAAACAAAATGACTCCCGTAGCGAAAAGGGCTTGACGATGGTCGCCGGTAGCATATCCCATTTCGATCCCAATGTTCGTTGTTAAAGTCCGGGCGCTGTCCAGAATGGATAGAGGCGTCTGGACTGCATTTCCCAGGATCATGATCATGGCCATGGTCTCCCCAATCGCCCGGCCCATACCGAGGATAATGCTGGCAACGATCCCGGAACGGGCCGCTGGCAGAAGAACCCGCCAGATCGTCTGCCAATGGGTCGCGCCCAATGAAAGAGCCCCTTCTTTGAAGGTGCGGGGCAGAGCCCGGAGAGCATCCTCCGAAATGCTGATGATGGTCGGGAGAATCATCAGGCCCAGAACCAAAGATCCGGCCAGCACGCTCAACCCGGGCCCTCCCAAATTCTCCCGAATCAAAGGCACGAGGACGATCAACCCCCAAAAGCCGAAAATGACCGACGGAATTGCGGCCAGCAGCTGAATCATCGGGCGAATGATCAGGCCGAAAGTCGGGGGAGTCAATTCGCAAAGAAAGACCGCGCAAGATACCCCCAAAGGAACACCTACGATCAAAGCACCCAGCGTCACCAGAAAGGACCCCATGATCATGGGAAGGACGCCAAAGGACCCTTGACTGGGAAACCAGCGGTCACCCAGAAGGAATTTTTGCAGTCCCACTTTCCAGATGAGCGGAACCCCTTCCACGAAAATGAAAAAAGCAATCAATCCTAAGATGGCGATTGAGGATAAGGCGATGAACAGCAATATTTTTTCGATGAATTTTTCTTTGGACATATCCTATTTCAGAATTCCCGTCGGTGGGGTGGATATCGAAGCCACGCTCACCAGGCCTTCATGGACGAGTATCTTTTGCCCTTCAATGCTAAGAATATAGCTGAGGAATTTTTTTTCCGACTCTTGGGGTTCATGCTTGAAAATGAACAAAAACGGCCGGATGAACTGATACCGTTTATTTTTGATGTTTTCGACGCTGGGCTCAACCCCATCAATCGGGAGGGCGTTAACCCGGTCATTGACCAACCCCAGGGAGATGTATCCGATGGCGTTTGGATCATCGGCGATAACTTGGCGGATGGCGCCGTTGGAGTCCTGCACCAAGGCCCGCAAACTGATCTCCTCTTTTCCCATAATCAGATGCTGAAAGGCCTCCCGCGTTCCCGAGCCCTCTTCCCGGCTAACCAGGGTGATCGGATGGCTCCTTCCCCCGATCTCGCTCCAATTCCGGATCCTCCCGGAAAAAACCCCTCGAATTTCCTCTCGGGTCAAGTTTCGGATCGGGTTTTTCGGATGAACGATGATGACAATCGCATCGTAGGCAATGGGAACGGCGATGAGATCCTGTTCGGCGGGGGTCAAATTGCGGGAAGACATACCGACCTGGGCCGCGTCCGTTCGAACCGCTTGAACCCCTGCGCTGGAGCCTCCTCCCTGGATGAATATTTTATCCTGGGCATGTTGAGCCATATATTCCTCTGACAACATCTCGGCAAAGGGTTGAACCGAGGTGGATCCGGCAATGGTAAAACCCCCTTTCTGTTGCTGGCACCCATTTAGCACCATCGGCCAAAACAGAAAGAAAAGCCAGATGAACCGCCTTCCCATTTTTCTTTCCTTCATTCCTTTATCCAAACCTGCCGGTAACGTAATTTTCCGTCCTTTTCTCCTTAGGGTGCGTGAACACATCTTGGGTCGCTCCATACTCCAAAAGCTCGCCGAGAAGGAAAAAACCGACCCAGTCCGAAGCCCGCGCCGCCTGTTGCATATTGTGGGTGACGATGACAATCGTATAATCCCGCTTCAAGTCCTGCATCAATTCTTCAATGCGTAGGGTGGCAATGGGGTCGAGCGCCGAGCAGGGCTCATCCATGAGGATGACTTCCGGCTGAATCGCCAGAACCCGGGCGATGCAGAGTCGCTGCTGCTGGCCCAGCGAAAGCCCTGTGGCCGGATCATCAAGGTGATCGGCGACTTCTTCCCACAAGGCCGCGCCTTTAAGGCTCTTCTCAACGGTTTCAAGGAGATAGGAAGACTTTTTTTTCCCAAGCACGATAGGCCCGAAAGCCACGTTATCAAAGATGGATTTGGGGAACGGGTTGGGGCGCTGGAAGACCATCCCCACTTTCTGGCGAAGGTTTACCGGATTAACCCGCGGATCGTAGATGTTTTCCCCATCCAGATAAACGGATCCGCCTACCCGGATCTGGGGAATAAGGTCGTTCATCCGGTTCAAAGTTCGCAGAAAGGTCGATTTGCCGCACCCCGATGGCCCGATGAGGGCGGTAATCTGCTTCTCTTTGATATCGAGGTTGATATTTTTCAAAGCCTGGAAGGATCCGTAATAAAAATCGAGACCTTCCGCTTTCATTTTTAGCTGCCCGAAGGATCTATTCATAAGGAATCATATCATTACCCAATTTTTTTTTTTGATCAACAAAAAAATCCCCGATCCGCAAACGCAGACTGTCAAGTTCACGGCATGCGGATATTCCAATCCGACATTATTAATTTTTTCCCATTTTTTGCGGGAACGCCATTTTGATCATAAACCTTTGCCCTCTCCATGCCGCTGCTGGGGGAGCCACTCTTAAGGGAAGGAGGGAGAGGGTTCTCTAACGTAGTTATTATCGTAGTTGGCAAGAGAAAATTCTTGAATATTTCCGATGATTCCAGAAAATTTAGGCTTGACCGAAAGGGAGGCTAAGGATTTGATTTTAAATGAAAACTACCTGATGATTATTCGGATTTATTTTCGTTTTCGCAAAGCCGCCTGACAACCGCTTCCCCAAAACTCCGACCTGGTTCCTTCCCTTCAATCTTTAACAAAATATTTACATAACCTTATTTCCCACGTAATCCTCCTTTCATAGAATTACCATAAAACGAAACCGGGAGGACATATGGGACTCGCCATTCAGCAGGTCAGCAAAATGTTCGGCAGCCTGAAAGCCGTCAACGGGGTAACGCTTCGCATTCCCGAGGGACAGATGGTGGGAATCATCGGGAGATCCGGCGCGGGAAAATCCACGCTGCTGCGCATGGTCAACCGGCTGGTCGATCCCTCGCAGGGGCAAATTCATTACCGGGATCAGGAGATCACTCTTCTTAGGGGGCCGAGGCTGCGCGAATGGCGGACGAAATGCGCCATGAT
>Ga0105097_10001114_pt1 | contig 12679 bp, 15 predicted proteins | sample PPLLak12cMay2015_FD_87035 | JGI IMG/M metagenome (GOLD analysis project Ga0105097, IMG submission 87035) | Freshwater sediment microbial communities from Prairie Pothole Lake near Jamestown, North Dakota, USA - PPLs Lake P7 Core (1) Depth... | ecosystem: Environmental > Aquatic > Freshwater >... | reverse complement strand
TATCCTCGCGGACTATAAGAAACCGGTGACATGGGAAACGCTGCCGGGTGTGGCGGCAGTGGATGCAAATAATGCACTCTACCAGTTCCTCTCGATAATACGGCAACCCGACGGGACCCCTCTCATGGACCGTCGCGGACGGATCACCTCACACCTCTCCGGTATCCTCTTCCGGGTATCGAACTTTATGGAAAAAGGGATAAAACCGGTGTTTGTCTTCGACGGGAAGCCGGCCGCTCTCAAGCAGGAGACGGTTGACGGCCGCAGGAAGGTCAGGGCCGAGGCCGGTGAGAAATGGAAGGAAGCTATCGAGCGGGGCGATGAGGCAGAGGCCTACAAGCAGGCCCGTTCCTCTTCGAAAGTCGACACCACCATTATCGAAACATCAAAGGAATTGCTCAGGCTCATGGGCCTCCCGACCATCCAGGCTCCGGGCGAAGGAGAAGCGCAGGCATCCTACATGGTGGCGAAAGGAGAGGCACGCTACGTAGTCTCTCAGGATTACGATACCCTCCTTTTCGGTGCACCCACGCTCGTCCGGAACCTTACGGTCAGCGGAAAGCGAAAGATACGGGGACGGCAGATCACCGTGAACCCTGAACGGCTCGTCCTTTCAGAAGTGCTCGACGGGCTTAAACTAACCCGCGGGCAGCTGATCGAGATCGGCATCCTCATCGGGACGGATTTCAACCCGGGTGTAGAAGGAATCGGTGCAAAGACCGGGCTGAAAATCGTGCAGCGGGGAGAGTTTGACGCAAAGATCCATGAGAAACTGCCGGACTTTGACCCTGCGCCCGTTATGGATCTCTTCCTGCACCCGGACGTGACGGACGAGTATACCCTTACCTGGGATTGTCCGGATATCCCCGGCATTAAAAAGATGCTCTGCGGGGATTATGATTTTTCTGAAGAACGGGTGGAAAAGGCGCTGGAGAATTTTTGCGTGAAGGCCGGGCAGAAGACGCTGGAGAGCTGGTTTTAGACCCTGACATGCTTAATCGGGATAAAGATCCGGATGTTGTCCGTATTGGGGGCAATCCGGAATATCGCTCTGACTGAGACGATGGCAGAATTCACGCAGATCAAATTATCAGAGAGATTCACTGAGCGATGCAGATATCCGTGTGGGGATAGGGAAAAATATGAAGTTATCTGCTTTTACGATTATTCTCTTCCTGTTTCTTGTGAATTGCGGGTGCATCTTCCCCGGTTCTATGGGATTTGAGAAAAACCAGTCCCAATTTGCAGATGAGGTACGCGCCAGCCAAAGCTATTATGATAATCTTGTACGGCAAGATCCGCTGAATGCCACAGCATGGTGTTTAAGGGGAAATTACTACAATAACGCGTTCAGCCAGTTCGACACTGCACTGATTAGCTACAACCACTCGCTCGAACTGGATCCTGAATACGGGTATGCCTGGTTTTCAAAAGGAGTTACTCTGCAGAACATGAAACAGTATGATGAAGCAGAGATATGTTTTGAAAAAGCCCTCCACTATGATCCTGCGCCTGGACCTTCGATTGCCCATCCGGAGTAGTAAAAATGGGGAGATCGGGGAACATCTTTTTTTCCGCTTTTCACTATCAGGAAGTAATCCGGGAAATCCGTTGAAGGAAATTACCAGACCACTCCAATGATTTTTCTAAAAAAATATAAAGATGTCTATTATCCAAAGACCATGCTCAACCCGAGAAGCAGATTTATCACCATCAGGGCAAGGGTGAGATATCCCATAAAGATGTGAATGGTCCGCAGGAGCGGCTTGTTGTGTTTCACGTACGCCCGCCCAATTCCCATCGTCAGCACAATGACGAGAGCAAGGGCAAACCCGCCCCCGATGATTCCGTGAAGACTCCGGAAATGAGGCCCGCCTGAGGCTCCGACCATGTACACCGCAACCCCGAGACCTGCGATAATAAACGCAGAACCGATATGAGAGAGTAATTTGTGCGTCCGGAACCATGGTGTCCACTTCCTCCGGAACCGTGCAATAAAGGCAGACGTCGCAATGCAGACGAAGCCTGCGGTCATGAGTCCCATATGCAGTAAAAGAATTGGCGGGATTCCCGATTGGGCTGCGGCTGTTCCCCCGGCAGGCACCAGGACCGTTTCCGTCAGTGATCCGCCCTTATTGCAGCTCGCATTCACTTCCAGCAGGTCCCCGCTTTTTGCCGGGACGGTATAAAGGTAGGTAAATGTCCCCGCCGTTGGCTGGCTTGTATAGTTCGCTAAAATAAGTATCGCAGCCCCTGAACGCACCTCGACAATGTCAATATAGTGATCAGCAGGATCGCGGACAGCATGGGTGATAGTGACGGACAACTCGCTCGTTGGAGAGGTATACGTCAGGTTAAGGGCAGAAGGCGGATGTGCGGCAACCGGGCTGATCAGCAGGGCCGGGATTACCAGCAGTGAAATAACCAGGTACAGTGTTAATGGTGACTTTTCTCTGACTGTTTTAAGAAGGACGGTCATTTTTACTCCAGAATCTTTCGGATTCTTATAGGATGAGGAGGACTCCGTAGAATCCCGGAATTTTTAATTATTTCTTTTCTTCCCATCAGGAATTAAAAAAGATTGTGTTTGATTGTCCCAATGAATCACAATTGCGAGCCTGTGTCCTGTGGAAGTGACCCGCATCTGGGCGACACCAAAGGTCGTGAAACTTCAGGGTCAGATCAACAGGTGGTGTTCTCTTATTTCCGTGAACTTTTTACGGCAAACAGCAGTGCCACCAGCACACCGGTAGCTACGGTTGAAGGAATGAACCCGGCTACCCTTGTCCCGCTTCCGGCAGGGACCAGCACGACATCCACGGTCGCCATCTGATCAGCGGTTACCAGGACCGTCAGATTTTGCGTGACAAATCCATCTTTTGCCACGCTGAAAGTGTGGTTGCCGGGAGTGAGATTCGGGAGCGTTGCTGGCGATATACCTGCTGTTGAAGCGTCAAGCGTGAACCGGGCACTTGCTGGCGTCGTATTGACAAAAAGAGACCCGGTCAGCATGACGAGGGTCGCGTTGACTTCAGACACGCTCCCGGCCTGCACGGTAACGGGTGTTGACAATCCCGCGTATCCGAAATGGGTGAAGGTTACATTATAGGTACCAGGCTTGAGACCGCTGACGATCAGCGGAGTCATTCCCTTATACATATTGTTGACAACAACGGACGTCCCATCCGGAATTGAACTGAGGTTCATTGAACCTGCCTCGACCGGCTCAGGAGGCTGGCCGGACCCCCCGCTGATCCCTGCAGTGATGAAGGATTCCGAAAGGATAATGGAGATGGTGCGGTAACCAACCGTCGAAAGGCTGGAGACGTCAGCCGGGCCGTCGGCGACCCAGACAGTATAGCTGCCGGGATCGAGCCCAGGCGCCCCGGTATTCCACAGGTAAACCCAATGACCGTTCCCGTCTACATCTGCCTGGGTTGCTCCACCCTGGTCTGCGTGGCGGTTGATGTTGTCCAGCGCTACGCCATTTGGCGGGAGGTTTGGTCCGGTCATGAAGAGATAGACGGTGTTGCCGGTATATGAGTATCCCGACAATGTCACGACATCCCCCAGGTATGCCTGCGTCTGCCCTGATACAACAGCCCCGGAAAAGAAAAGGAGGATGGCAATAAGCGCGACCATCCCGCGGGTTGAGATCCGGACAATTTCTGGCATGATGTTCTCGCAGTCCTTCATTACAGATCAGCACCGGCCCGGTAGTTCGGGCAGAAATCCAGGCTTTGGATAAGTATGGAAATTCTGGAATCCGATAATATAATCCTGCCGCTGTTGGAGGGCAATGTCTGGTAGCTGGGAATAACATTGCACATGGTATTGTTGCAGAATGCACAAGCGACCGGTGAGGCATATCGATCCTTTTTAACCTGATGAATCTCCGCGCAGCAAAGTTCTGCTGTTCTGGCTCCAGCAATCCTCGAATTCTTTTATTCTCAGGCCATCCATTTTCAGGGCAGGTTACCAGTTCACGGACTCATCCCTGAGGATACCGGCAGATCCATAAAATAGTTACAGGATAACAAATCCAAAAGTTGAAAATTGTAAATTGATCTTACCTGAAGTTCAGGTCCATACATTTTTCAAAGCACTGTGCTGCTTCGTTGATCTGCCCGATTTTCTTCAGGCTCATCCCTTTGTTAAACCAGGTCTCTGCATTGTCAGGATCAATCTGAAGTGCTTTGTCATAGGATTCGATCGCATGTCTGGCATTATCGAGGCAATCCTGGCAATTTCCCAGTAATGTAAGTGCATGGGCATTCTTCGAATACGTATCGAGTGCCTGTTTAAGGTAACTTACGGCTGTAAAATGGTCTCCTGCCATTGCTCTTTCCTGAGCCCGCCTGACAAGATACTCTGATTCCATTCTGGCATTGTTCATTCCAAGTGCTTCCATAGTTCTCTTCCCGCCACGGATCCACTCCCTCAATCTTCCGCGACAGAACTCACTGATTTTTATCAATTTATATCAATATGCACAATAATAGTGCAACAGTTTTTGCAAGAGGAAAACGCCGTGCGAATATTTTAAATAGGAAAACGTGAGGCATTCCCGGTTCTGGAAATTATTCCTTATAAAGAGAGAAAATCACGCCTGATTTGTTTATTACCGGCTAAAATAATGCATGACATTGGAGACTCAACAATCCAACCCGATGACTGCCATCCATGTGCGGTAATTTATCTTCACAAACAACAACAGCAATAATAGCCGGTGATAAAATGGGCGTTTTCCGTTATACAGACAAATACGGTGCCCCGACAAAGGAGCAAAGGGAGCGGTACCTGACCGGGAAGAGTGAAGAACACCATTTCGGACCTGGCGGCCAGATCGTGCTCATCGAATATTACGAAGCAGCATATCTCAAGGATGATATCGACGATATCAGGATCCTGTTCACCGGATTCAGGGATAAACAGAAGGCCCGTGAAGAGATGAAACAGTTGATACACCGTCACGAACACGGAGAGCCGGATAAAAATCTGTTTAATACAGCCCGCAAAGCTGGCGGAGATTCAAAGCCGGCAGATCGTAAATCCGGATAATCGAAAGGGCAACCTGTCGCCCAACCGAATCCCGTATTCGCCGGTCTCATATACCTGATGAGCTGACCTGTTCAACTGCCTGGATCCCATTTTTTCAGATACTCCCCGGAAAAAATGATCCCACATTCGCAACCAACTGGGAGAGAAAAATCCTCTGGGTCTCTGGACTTGGCGGATTGTCGGATCCTCATTATCCGATTGCCGGTTCTATTGAAATTTGCATGGCGCAGACAGGTCTCCGCTTTCAGAGGGATCAGGTAAATTATCCCGTTCTCATACAATCTCACTTGAGACGGAAGAAATAGTCCGATAGCGCATCATTTTGTAATTCCTGCGAAACAAATCTGATCAAACCACCTTCAACTGCCTGAAGGACAATTTTATTCCGGTATCTTGACCCTTTATAATTGTAATGAATATACCATGGTCCTTCACACGTCCGTATTTTTTTATGATAAAACATCAAAGTTCCGGAAAGACTTAACAGGTTGCCGGGATCGTCGAGTTTATAAAATATCTCATCTGGTACACCTAAATTGGTACGGTCACCGCAATATAGTTCAAAAGGCCCGTCTATTACTTCATTTGAGACCTGATGCCGTACTGGTTTGTTCTGAATATTCTTTGGGATATCATTTTTCTTCCTAAAAAGCCACTCTTTGAATCCCATGGTGTATCACCGGATCTCCGCCAATCAAAATCGGGGATTTTTTTATCGGTTTTTGTTATTCGATAGGCATCATCATATATTATTGCATTTTTATATGCTGCACCTGCATGTTCAATACATTTTCGATGATTTCCGGCCAGATGTTCCTGTCGCTTGAAGAATCCATTCCAATCTTTGTCAAAATAAAACACTACGAAGTACCCCTCTCTCTTCGTATGAATCTCAAGACAAAAATTATCCATCCTGTATATTGAAAGGGAAATTGTATAGAATTATTTCTCAGCATCAGATTTTGAAACAAATTTTGAAGCACTGTTCCGTGACCGAAAAAAGAAGAACTGGTCAACGAAAAGGTTTCTTTTGTATCTGACATCTTCCCGTGAGAGCGAAAAGGATTCTTTTTGTTCAGGTATCAGCCTGTCTATCCCGGTCAGTGATCCCCGTCTTCCTTCAGGTGCGATTCGATCCTTTCCTGGCGTTTCATCATCTCTACGAGGACTGAGAAGACCACAGCTTCGAGTGGATCATCGCAGCCGATGAACGCTTCGCTCGAGTGCATCTTTGCAAGTTCCACCAGTCTGCTGCCGTACTGCTGGTCTTCCTTTTTCAGGGCCCGTGATGACCGGCCCCAGCGGCCGGCGATTGTATTCACACCCTGGCGGACACTCTCGAAACTCCTTCCCATTATGACACCTCCAGAGTCCGCTGCGCGTACGGGAGGTTTTCCCGGTAACGATGCGAATAGGAGCTGCGATGCAGTATCGTTCCGGCCAGGTCGTCGGCCGGCGCGATCTCGATGATCCGATCAGCCTGCCGCATCAGCACAGAGAATGAGCGGTCGATGGATGGGGCGTACAGGATCACGAGCGATTCACGGCCTATATCCCTGAGCATGCCCGCAATCTGTGGCATCATCTCCTCTCCGCCTTCAAAAAGCGTCGGGTCATGCTCAAGGAGCAGGACCGTATGACTCGCCTCTTTCAGTATGGTGAAGAGCTGGTGAGCCGTGAAAGCCCGGCAGACTTCAAAGTTCTTTGACGAGCGGTTGATCGAAGAGAGGAGGCGTGAGTAATTGCCGCTCACGTACAGGAAGAGGAAACGCTGGAGATCCGTGTTGGTGTTGAGTGCGGAGACCATGACCTTCTCGGGGGCGATTACCGCGGTATAAGTGCAGGGTTGGAGTGTCATTCCCTTGCGGAGTTCGATCAACATAGCACCGGATCATTCCTCCATCCGGTGGGATAAGGCTCAGGCCTGAGGGGGGTGAAAGTGCTATTATGTCTATTGAAAATGACATACGATCGCGGATCACGAGCATGAAGTATTCAATCAGGGGCTCTTTGGAATTCTGACTTCAAGCGTATAGGATTTAAGGTGTTTTGTCGTAATCACAAAACTATACTCTTTATTTCCTTCGTAGAATTTCTGTTTCCACGGGCGGGGATCGATACCTGATTTTATCCAGAGTGTCTTGTCAAGTCCCCCGGGAGGTTCAATTGTCTCTACAATTGTATCGGAATTTGTTTTATCGATGACCTGAATCGAGAGATACGGAAAAACTGCTGAGTTCGATCCCGACGCCGAGACTGAATCCTGTCCTCCTGCAGTAAGCGGATCTGCTGTATACCAGAGCTCCCAGTACCCGGTCGGAACAGAAAAGGTATCCGACGTCTTGCCCGACAGGCCGCTGATCGTTACCAGCGTGGTCAGTCCGGGACTCTCAGGAAATGCGGAGGTCGGGGTGGGTGTCGGAGTTGGCGTGGGTGCCGGGGTAATGGTTGATGTGGATAAAGGTGTTGGAACTCCGGAAACAACAGGCTGGTTTGACGTGACGGGAGGGACCGGGCTGCCCGAGGTAGTTTGTTGTGTACACCCGGTTACCAGAATGAAAAAAATCAGGGCGATTGCAGGAAGCAGCGGGATTTTCATACTGTGACTGTACTTCTTCAAGGAATTAATAGTTGTATGAACAGCGGAGTTTATTCTTCACCGTTTATTCACGAGTACGGTTCAGGATATATCGTATCAGATGTATCCGGCATCACCGTTTCAAGTCCTGCAGCTCACGAATCCGGGATAATTTTATTAAAAATTCAGGAAAAAACCCGGCCTCTCATACTCTTCCTGATGATCGACTGGACAAAAAGGACCTGAAAATCGAAAATTGTTCTTATGGTTTTTCCTTATATTCTGGTAAGGAGATGATTCGTGACGAGGGTGGCCCCAATCCAGATCCCATATGCCCCGCCAAGGGTCATGAGGAGACTGAACCGGGACATCAGGAAATAGAATGCCAGCAGGAACACCATGGTGGGGATCACAAACCAGAATGTCGCGATGACCAGCTGCTGGGCCGTCTGCCTCCCTGTCTCGGACCAGGTGAAGATGAACGCAAGGGTAGTGATCATGGGCGCCGCAGCCAGTATGCCGCCATAACGGGGATCCACATGCTCGGCGAGCACGGTCACCCCGACAATGATACTTCCGCCGATGATAAATTTCAGGAAGGTGTAGAGGTACTCCATCGTGTGGAGTATTTCCCCCGGAGATTAAATACTCTTAGCTGGTTTGCTCTTTGATTGTGAGCAGACTTTCTCAGCTCATCCTGACGGGGGTCCTTCAGGCTCCCGGAACCTAGCTGTTTTGAACTGATGGTTATCCATCCGACGAAGATAGATTCAGGGGGGTTCCGCTGAAAGACATGATCCAGCGTATCAGGGACATGCATTCACTCACGTACATTCTCCGACGATGACTTCTTTTGCGGTTACTGACTTTTCTTGTTTTTGTTGCAAAAAACGATACATTTTTACACACTTTTTCCAGGAACGCGTTTTCCGCACGATTTACGCCAAACGGAGCGATTTCCTTTGAGATATGAAACGCTAATGTACCCTAATGGGAGGCAAAACTCAGAGGGGTTGGATAGGTAGCACGGTCAAAGGGACCGGAAGGGCATTGTGGGGCATAGAATCGGATCGTCTTCACATCGGACTGAAAAGGAGGCAGGAGTGGGGAGATCAGAATGAATCTGCCTGTGCTCATCTTATCCCATATAGGTCAGGTTCTGAAAAGAGCCAAATCAGAGAATTGTAGTATTATTACCGTCTGGAAAAAAAGTATGTATTTCAGTTTCAGGAATTCTCACTGATGAGATCATTATTTCCTTCAGGTTACGGTATTTGCTGAAATTCTCCGTATCGGTAAAAAATCCAAAATTGTATTCACGGCGCTGGGAAACGACCGTTTTTATGGTATATGCCGAGGGGAAGTATGTTGTACCTTCCGGTAATGTGACATCATAGCTTGCTGCCATCCCTGTCCCGCTTGCAAAAAATTTGTAGTTGCCCAGATAGTTTGCTGCGGATAAATCCCGGTAATCTCTTTGAAACATTTCCCTGTACCGCTCAATGGTAGGATTAAGGGTGAACGTTCCGGCTCTTTCGAAATCCTTGATCAGTGCGACGAATTTTTTGGTATTATCCGGGCTTGTAATCGTGATGAAACGGTACGGTGTTCTGAAACGCGGATCGTTGAATACATAAAACGGGCCGACGGGGTAGGGAGTGTCCGTCGGAGTATCTATTGTCCAGGTAGACGGATACTCAACGCTGAAGTCGTTGTCATAGTAAAATTCGAATGTAATCTGGGATACATCGGTAGGATCTGCCGGTGGGGGCAGTGTCGTCTCCGTTGCGATGACAGCCGGTGTTGTCGTGGCCTCATTCGATGGTGTTGGAATTATCGTGATGGTTGTCACTTGAGGGCTGGCAGTTGTCGGCACCGGAGTTGTGGAGATTGTTGACGGAACGGATACTTCAGGTGCAGGCTGGTTTATACAGCCAGCGGTAAAAATAATCGCTGTAACGAGGAAAGTAAGAATTATTCCGGAACAGTATCTCATGCTATTTTTACATGATATTGTTCATGGTTAATCGTTGTTGTGATTCAGGACATTTTCACGGGCCGTGGAAGGGGGGTCATCTGAAGAGAGATTTACTATCCATAAAAAAGATGCGAAAAATGTAACCATTTCCAAAAATATGACCGGAACCTCCCTTTCCTGCGACATAACCACCCAACAATGCACAATCCGGGTCCGTATTTAATACCCCGATTCCCTGATTTTCTTTTACTCCCTTTCACGAATTACACCAAAAACGGAATCCCGATTTAACCGTTAAACCAAAGAACAATCATCGATCAACATGAAGAACACCACTATGCCAGATAGTTCCTCACCACGGTTTGGCGAAATGAGGGTACGTATTTTGTGTGATTGTATCAACAGCAATGATCTGATACCGTTTACTATCGATATTTGCACCGTGCTTACCCTGCACAGAAAAAACACTCGAGTATTTCCTTCTCGTTCCATTTTGTCTGATAATTGCCTGGTCCACGTTGAGCTGTTCAAAATGCTATTTCCGGCCAGAACAGAATCCTGCCCGGTCTGTTCTTTAATCTCCTGAGGTACCATCATTTTATTGATGGGAAAAGTTCCTCCTCCCAACCACCCCAAATCAAAGTGTATAAACCCCGGCACGGAATATTTTTAGTAATAACCCGACATAAGATTCCGTACGAACCCGGCATTTCTTTCAGACTTCACCAGAGAACGGTGACCCCCATGCAGTTGAAATCCTGTAAAAAGACCTACAATATTGAGACGCAGCGTGCTGCTCCCCTCGATGAGACGCTCGCACGGATTGAACCCAAAGTGCCAGCCGCAGGAATAACAAGAGTTGCTGATATCACCAACCTGGACCGGATCGGTATACCCGTCTTTTCCTGCATCCGCCCGACTGCCGAAGCCGGGGCTATCACGGTATATAACGGTAAAGGTGCGACGGTAGAGGAATCACGGATATCAGCGATCATGGAAGGGATCGAGCGGTATTCTTCGGAGCTGCACGACCGCAGGGTTCACTTTGCACCCCATATGGAGATGTTCGCACACGGGCGGGTGCTGGATCCAAAAGACCTGATCCTTCCCAAAGACCCGGATCTGGATCGGGCCCTCCCCTGGGTTGAAGGGTTCGATATCGCTAATGATGATGAGGCGGTTTTTGTCCCTGCACACGCCGTCTTCCACCCGCTCCCCCAGAAGTACCGGCAGCTCTTCCGCACCAATACCAACGGGCTCGCATCCGGAAATACCCTGGAAGAGGCGGTCTTCCACGCTCTCTGCGAGGTCATTGAACGGGATGCATGGTCGCTTGTCGAGGCCTCGCGGGATACCGGGGCATCTGTTGTCAATATCGATGATACAGCCTGCCTCGGGATGCAGAAGAAATTTGCCGATGCACAGGTTGACGTGCGGGTGAGGGATATCACCAGCGATATCGGGATACCGACTATGGCTGCAGTCGCTGATGATGTCCTGCTCAAGGATCCTATGCTCCTCACCATCGGTATCGGTACCCATACGAGCGCACGGATTGCCGTGATGCGTGCGCTCACCGAGGTTGCCCAGAGCCGCCTGACCCAGATCCATGGTGCACGAGAGGATACTACCATCGCCGAACTCCGGAAAAAGATGGGGTATGACCGTGCAAAGCGGATAAATGCGTACTGGTTCAGGGATAACGGCGTCGAAGACTATAACCGGATCGCATCCTGTGACAGCGATGATTTCCTCACCGATATCCGGTTCATCATTGAAGCACTGAGAAAACAGGGGCTCGACCGGGTTATCGTTGTCGACCTCACCCGTGAAGAGATCGGGATTCCGGTCGTCAGGGTGATTGTTCCGGGGCTCGAAATCTTTGCGATGGACCCGGAGCGGCGGGGGCAGAGGGCTGACAATGCAAAAGATCATCGTCTTTCTCGGCCCCAGTCTTGAACAATCAGCGGCAGAAAAAATCCTTCCCGCAGAGTACCGCCCGCCGGCAAAACGAGGCGACCTTATTGCAGCAGCCAGGGATGGTGCGACCATCATCGGGTTGATCGATGGTGTCTTTCACCAGGAATCTGCAGTTGCCCACCGGGAGATACTCACCGCCCTGCGACACGGGATAATGGTAATCGGGGCATCGAGCATGGGTGCACTCAGGGCCGCGGAGATGGACACCCTTGGGATGCTCGGTATCGGTGAAGTATACCGGATGTACAAGAGCGGCGAACTGGAGTCTGACGATGAAGTGGCCCTGGTATTCGATCCGTCTTCAGGACTTGCGCTCTCAGAGCCGCTCATCAATATCAGGTTCACCCTGAAGCTGGCACGGGATACCGGGATCATCGATCCGGATGCGCATGATGCCCTCCTCGAATCAGCCCGTTCCCTGTTCTACCCAAAGCGTACCTATCGGGCAATAGTTGCCGGTGCAGGCGATACGATGGATGTAAAGGAAGGTGAGCGTTTCCTGAACTGGGTCACCAGCGGTGCATGCGACCAGAAGAGAGATGATGCAGTTGCAGCGCTGGAATATATCCGGGATAGATTGGACTGATATACTGATGATGGCACCTCTTTATTCCCGCCCCAACAGAGTTTTAAGGAACTGAAACGATTTTCAAACAAGGTTATCAGACATTTTACCTGCATTTTCTGGTCTGATCAGTCCACTTTCAGAGGGATTATTAGCATTGGTTGAACCGGGCTCTCGAGAAAACCTCGCTCTTATGTGAATTATGGTTAGTTAGATTGCAACGGATTTCCACAGATATCACACAGGGGGATGCCACAGTGGCGGGGGCAAAGCCCCCGAGAACGTAATAAAATGATTTCTGCAGAGCCGGAAAAAGATTCTCTACGTAGGATTCCTGACAACAACCCAGTAATCCGAGTCCCAGTCAAGAGTTATCGAAGAGCTGCCCAGGACCTGGCCTGAAGCTGGATCTGCTACCGTCACGGTTACAATGACCGGTTCAGACGTTGACATGGGTCTTTCAATAAACGACCAGTAGAGCTTCTCTCCATGGTTGATAACCGGATTTCCCCGCTCC
>Ga0105097_10001113_pt1 | contig 12689 bp, 10 predicted proteins | sample PPLLak12cMay2015_FD_87035 | JGI IMG/M metagenome (GOLD analysis project Ga0105097, IMG submission 87035) | Freshwater sediment microbial communities from Prairie Pothole Lake near Jamestown, North Dakota, USA - PPLs Lake P7 Core (1) Depth... | ecosystem: Environmental > Aquatic > Freshwater >... | reverse complement strand
TTCCATGCGGCTGGGCACCTCTACCGGCACACCGCCTGCCAGCGTGATCTCGGCCTGATAGGCAACAAAGCAGGGTGTAGGCACCACCACCTCATCCCCCGGGTCGAGGATCGCCGTCAGAGCCAGGTAGAGCGCTTCGGATACCCCCACGGTTATCACGATTTCCGCGACCGGGTCGTAATCCACCCCATAGAGCCGGTTGAGCTGGTTTGCCAGCGCCTTACGCAGCTCCAGGATCCCAGAGTTTGAGGTGTAGTGGGTCTGGCCGCGCTCTAACGAGCGGATGCCTGCCTGCAGGATGCGATCCGGGGTAGTGAAATCCGGCTCGCCAATCCCCAGGGAAATGACATCCTTCATAGTCGCAACGATATCAAAAAACTTGCGGATGCCCGAAGGCTTCAGCGTGGCAACCCGCTCGGATAGATAAGTTTGGCTCATCACGGCTCCTGTTTCCTGTTGACAGTTTACGCCTTCAAACCAGACCAACCTGCCAGGCCTGGCTCATCTCGTCATAACACAAATCGTACAACCGCCCATCGGCAGCCAGTACACGGAAAGTCTTGCCGGATGGTGTGCGCCGGCGCTGGAGTATCTCGTCCACAACCAGGCGTTGGCCTTGCCAGTCAAACACTTTGGGATACTCGGCATACTCGCTACCCGAGTAGCATTCGACGTGGCTGCCGGCCTGGATCAAAAGGACACCTCGGTGTTATCGCCGGCGTTGATCGCAGAAGCTCGGCGGTGCAGGCGCGCCCGGCGGCCAACCAGGCTGCCCTCCAGGATCACCTGGTTGATCTCAGCCTCATCCTCCAGGATCGAGTCGCGGATGATGCTGCGAGACACCTGGCAGCCGGCGCCCAGCGAGACATACGGACCAATGATCGAATCGCTCACCTGAGCAGTGGGATGGATGAAGACCGGCGGGATGATCACACTGCCTGGGGGTTCGACCGTCTGGGCACTGTTATCGTCGGCGTGTTCCAGCAGGTAGCGGTTGGTTTCCAGCAGTGCTTCCGGAGTACCAGCATCCAGCCAGATATCCACCTGATGGGTGCGCATTTGCAGGCCGCGCTCCAGCATAATATTGATGGCATCTGCCAGAAAGTACTCGCCTTTCAGCGCCAGGCCGAGCCTCATCTGCTCTTCGATCGCCGAAAGCAAATCGCCCGCTTCGGCAAAGTAGTAAAACCCGACCACGGCCAGGTTATTTTGCATGTCCTGTGGTTTCTCTATCAGGCGGGTGACCCAGCCATCCTGATTCACTTCAGCCACGCCAAAACGACGCGGGTCCGGCACCGGCTTGACCCACGCCACTGCTTGAGCTGTCTCAGCTGCCAGGAAGGACAGATCGGTCTCGATCAGCGTATCGGCAAAGACCATCAGCATCGGGCCCGCCAGGTACTCCCCCGCCAACTGGAGGGCATGTGATTGACCGAGCGGGTCTTCTTGCACAACCGTGTGGGCTACGACGTGTGGGTAGAATTGGTGAATGTGATGTTCAATCTGGTCGCCCAGATAGCCGACAATGTTAATCAGCTCGATATTCTCGGGGTTGGGCAGCGAGTGCAGGCTGTCCAGAACATGGTCCAACACCGCCTTGCCGGCTACGCTGACCAATTGCTTGGGCTTGCTCCAGGTCTGGGGACGCAGCCGGGTGCCTAACCCGGCCATTGGGATAACGACCTTTAACGTCGTTCCTTTCATATAATCTTCTCACTCCACGAATGAAATCTGATGGTCAAATTTATTATACGCTCGAATTACCCCTTGCGGCACACCAGCAATCCCTTGCCAATCGGGACGACCAGCGCGTCGACACGGGTATCGCTGCGGACCTGCTGCACGAAATCGCCCAGCTCTTCCTGATGGCTGATGGCGTTATCGGCCACAAAGAATCCGCCCGGCGCCAGTCGCGGGACGACGAGCTCGTAACACTCGCCGTAGATATCTTTTTCCACGTCCAGAAAGCAGAAAGCGATCCCGTCCAAACCGGGCAGATGTTGGCGGGCATCGCCCAACACAACCTGAACATACTCCCGCACCCCGGCAGCAGCAAAGGTCTCCTGCGCGCGCCTGGATTTCTCCCCATCGCTATCGAAGGTTGTCAGGCGGTCGCCCCTCTGGCGGCAAGCCAGCGAAAGCCACAAGCCGGAATAGCCACCGCTGGTGCCGATCTCCACCACGCGCCCGGGTGGCGAGCTAACCGCTAAAAGCGACAAGAAACGGCCTGTCTCCGGCGGAATCTGCCGCAGGCGCGCAACCTTTGGTGTGCCATCCAGGCGATCCTGGGCATCGATCGCTTCCAGGAATGCCATGCGCTCTACTACAGCTGCAGGTAAATCGTGAAACACGCTGCTTAGCCTCCCAGTGCCTGTTGTTCCAGGGATTGGATAGTGGCTTCCGATAGTTCAACTGTCTGGTGTAAGGTCGCAGAATCAAAGGCAAACCTGGCCCCGGCAGCGCCAAACAACTGCGGCAGGGGCACACTGCCACCCAGGGCCAGCGCCCGGCGGTAAGACGCCACTGCCCCAGCCTGGTCGGTTAGGGAGTTGCGCCAGATCTGCATAGCGCCCAACAGTGCCAGGCTGTATTCGATGTAATAAAACGGATCCTGGTGGATATGCGCCTTGCGCTGCCAGCCGGTAGCCAGCTCGTCATCCAGGCCGCTCCAATCCACCCCTGGCATGAAGCGCCTCCATAGCTCAGTCCACTTCTCGTCGCACTGATCCGAGTTTGAGGCCGCCTTTGGAACCGTATAGACCCAGTGCTGGAAGGCATCCACCACGGCCATGTATGGGAAGAAGCGCAGGCCAGCTTCCAGGTGCTCGATGCGCGCCCGGGCAGTATCCTGGCGGTTGTAGAAACCGCCCTGTTCAAGGGCCAGGTACGGCGAAGCCAGAAATTCCATCCCCATGGATGCCACCTCGGCAAACTCGTTGCCTACCTCGCGTTGCATGAAGTAGGGCAGCCCGGCCGACTCGAATGAATGGAATGCGTGGCCGCCTTCGTGCAAGAGGGTCAGGACGTCGTCATGGATGCCAACCGCATTCATAAAGATGAACGGCCGGCGAACGGCAGAGTATTCCGTACAATAGCCACCCGGGCCCTTGCCTTTGCGGTTTTCCAGGTCAAGCAGCTTCTCGCGGCGCATGATCTCAAAGTAATCCGCCAGCTGCGGGTCGACCCGGGCGAACATGGCAGCCACACCACTCTCCAGGTTCTCGACCTTTTCGAATGGCTTAAGCGGCGGCAAACCGCTGGCATCCACATCCAGGTCCCAGGGCCGCAGCTTGTCAACACCAAGACGCCGGCGGCGTTTTTCATTTTTTCGCTCGATAACCGGCACAATCACTTCCTCAATTGCCTGGTGGAATTGGGAGCAGTCTTCCGGGGTGTAATCAAAACGCAGCATCTGCTTCCAGCGGTAAGCGCGGTAATCCGGCTGATCGGCATTTTCAGCCAGTTGGCAGCGTACGGATAGCAATCTGCCCCACAAATCGTTGATTCCCTGGCGATCTTCCAGCCAGCGCGCGGAAAACAGACGCCAGGCATCTTCCCGTTTCTTGCGGTCGGGATCCATGAAGACGGCCTGCAGCTGCATCAGGGTAACTTCCTGTCCTTGCCAGACAACACCCTGAGCCCCGATGATCTTATCGTATTCGGTCTTCAGCTCGAGCTCCTGGCTCAGCAGCGGCAGGTTATCTTCCCGGTAGATCTCAGCCTGCTGGCGCATATTGCGCAGCGGGACCCCGAAGCCGGCCGGCTCCAGGCCGCTGGCCAGCAGTTTCTCCTTCAATATCTGGGAAGCTGCTTGCGATTCCGGGTAGACCTCAGCCAGGTGCTGCTGGTAGCGCCCGGCAGCCGCCTCGTCGCAGGTGTCCACTGTCGTTGCAACCCACAGCCGCTGGTAGGCCTCCGAGAGCAGCTCAGCCAGCCGGTCCCAATCCTGAATCCAGGCTGCTACCGTGGTTGGGTCAATCGGGCGTTCGGACAGCTCCCGAAAATACGGTGAAATTTTCTTCCATGGCCAGCTGGAAAATTCAATGGCATCTTGCGGCAGTGAATCAAACATGGGCTTCACCTTTCATAAAGGTCGAATTCCAGCCCATGTTATCTCAGGATAGATAAATTTGCAAGCGAGGTTCGAACATCTAAAAATTAACTAGAACAGCAATTTTGCTCGTTGAAAGCGCCTGGCTGCCAGCCAGAAGGCCACTACATCCAGAATTAACATCACCGCCAGAGTAATCGTCAGGATCAATTCTCCGTTGAGGCGAGGCAGAAGTGCATTCAACTGGTCCCGAAACAAGACCACCCCCACCTGCAACGCCACGATCGGGATCATCAGGAAAGCCATCAGGATTTGGGCAGCCTGCTGCGCAGTGGCAGCGCGCAGCGAGATATGGATACCCACCCCGGCGGTCAGCGTCGCAGCCAGGAAGCTCAAGGCCAGGTCGGCCAGGGCCACCGTAGGCGTGTAGAGTAAAATCTGCCCGTGACCATGCGCGATGTTGGCCATCACCAGGCTGAGTAATAAGAAGACCAGAGTGATACTCCAGCCGACCACCACCGAGAACAAGTATTTACCCAGTAAGATCGACCGGTCCGGTAGCCGGCTGGATAACAACGTCTCCAGAGTATGGCGCTCGCGCTCCCCGGCAAAAGAATCGGTAATCGTTATTCCGATGATCAGCACCGGGGTGAAGAAGGCCAGCAGCATTGTGGGGAAATCTTTCACCCAATCCGGTCCCCAGGTCCAGGGAAAGACCAGGCCAAGTAGCATGGGAGCAAGGAAGAGTGTGAAATATCGGCTGCGGTTCTCCCGAAATTTGAAAAGACTCTTCGATTCCTTCCACAGCACCGTCCGGATGTCATTCCAGGCAAACGTGCTCATTTCTCCTCCTCTACCAGATCCACAAAGGCTTCCTCTAGAGTGGCCTTGCCGCGCCGTACTTCCTCCACCTGAGCGCCCGCCTCCACCAGCAGGCTGACCAGCGGAGCCGCTTCCCCATCCTGTCGTAAATCAATTAACAATCGCCCGTTGCTGGCTTCAACCGCGACCACCGCGGGCTGGGCGCGCAGGCTTTCCAGGGCAGCGGCGGTGAAGTTGCGCCCGATGATTTCCAGGCGAGAGCCGCCTGCCCGCATGCGAAGTGTATCAGGATGTCCCAGGGCTACCAGGCTGCCGTGCCGGATGACTGCGACCAGGTTACACAGTTTCTCAGCCTCCGCCATGTTATGAGTTGTCAGGAAAACCGTCACACCCTGCTGGGCAGCCAGCGAAGCCAACGATTCGCGCACTTCCATAGCCGCCATCACATCCAGGCCAGCCGTCGGCTCGTCCAGCAGCACCAGCGGCGGGCGATGCAACAATGCGCGGGCTATGGCCAGTTTCTGCTTTTCCCCGCGGCTCCATCTGCCCACCATCTCATTACGCCGCTCCCACATCCCGATGCCGCTCAGTATCTCCCGGATGCGAGCCTTGCGATCGAGGACAGGCATGCGATAGACGCGCCCGTAAAATTCCAGGTTTTCTTCTGCACTGAGCTGCTCGTATAGCCCGCTATATTCCAGCAGCGCCCCACAACGCTCCCGCACATCAGCGCCCTGGGTGGCCGAATCAAACCCCAATACCTGGCAACGCCCGTCGGTCGGCTCCAGCAAGCCAAGCAGCAAGCGGATGGTGGTGGTCTTGCCCGCTCCATTCGGCCCCAGGAAGCCAAAGACGATCCCCGCCGGTACTTCCAGAGTCAAGTGGTCCACCGCCAGTACGTCGAAGCCACGTGGTGCTTTTCCACGGGATCCGAATTGGCGAGTCAATTCAATTAAGCGGATTGCTATCCCATCCATCGACAGCTCCCTTACTAACGGGATTCCTGGCAGGTTCGGACGGCTACCAATCACAGGATCTGGTAGTACGACCAGTCCCACATCCAATAGGCCAGGCCCTTGTAATTGCTCCATTTCTCGAAGGCGGCTTCCACTTCTTTGCGCCCGATGGGCTGCCCGTCGAACCATTCGTACGAGACCACCTTCAGCGCCCAGGAGTCAACCGGCAGGTCATCGTAATGACCGAGCAGCATCAGCAGGTTAGCGGCCGCGTAGGGACCGATGCCCTTGATGGCCAGCAGGGCCTTACGCAGGTTGGCAGTGGATATCCCGGGATCCTTGAGCGCCTCCAGGTCCAGGCTGCCGGAAGCAACCGCCTGGGCAAGGCCCAGCACGTAGGGTGCCCGGTAGCCCAGGCGGGTTTGTTGGCGCAAGGTAGCCTCATCGGTCTGCGCCAGCCGCTCGGGCGTCGGGAAAGCTTGCAGGGAGGGATCGGCCGGCAAGGGCTCGCCAAACTGCGTAACCAGGTTGCGATCCATACGGATGGTCGCCGCCCACAGCGTGTTGGTGGTCAGGATGGTCTTGAGGACGTCTTCAAAGAGGGTCGGCGAGCGCAGGATGCGCCCCTGGGCGCTAGCAGCAGCCTTCTGCAGCTTGGGCTCCGCCTGTGCCAGAGCATAGAATTCCGAGAAATCCTGCTCCAGTCCCAGCATCCAGGCCAGCCTTGCGCGCGCCTGCTGCTCTTCGCCCGGGTTCAAGTCTGGATCAACCACCACCTGCACCCCATCCGGCGCCTCCCGCACCTGGTAACGGACTACTTTACCAGCAGGTAGCCGATCGATATAGTTGAAGCCGCCGCTGCTCTCGTCGATGGTGTAGGGCGCCAGCTGCACCCAGCCATGTGAGCGGGTTACGCTAGGCAGCGAGAAAGGAGGGCGAGCAGGAAGAATGAGGTTCATCGGCAACTCCTAAATGCGTGAAGTGATATTTTTATTTTACTGCCTCTTCCTGAAGCCAACCGATTTATAACGGCAGCATAATCAGTATATCTGTCATCGGCAGGCAAACACATTGACCCCAATTTACTCTCGCAAATGCTATAATTTGGATTGTATTTATGGTAATTTGGGAGGTTAGAGATGTATCAATGGATGACTTTTCTGCACATGGCTGGCCTGTTTTTGTTTCTCATGGCGCACGGCATCTCGGCTGGCGTGGCCTTGAGCCTGCGTAAGGAGCAGCGCATTGAACGTTTACAGACCCTGCTGGACTTCTCCGGCGCTTCTTACAGCCTGATGTATGGCGGCCTGCTCTTATTGCTCATTTCCGGCATTATCAACGGATTTATCGGCCATTGGTGGGGGTCCGGCTGGATCTGGCTGTCAATCATTTTGCTGGTCGTGATCATCATAGTGATGGTTTTCCTGGGCTCGCGTTACTTCACCCGCCTGCGCCAGGTGAGTGGAACGAAGTACATGCAAGGTGGAAAAATTCAGCCGCCCCAGGAACCCGCCAGCCAGGAGCAAATTGAAGCTGCCCTCAAATCCGGCCGCCCGATGGAATTAGCCCTGATCGGTTTTGGAGGTTTGCTCGTTATCGCCTGGCTGATGATCTTCAAACCATTCTAAAGGCAATCAACTTCATCGAGAGCGCAAGCAACAGCCTGCGCCGAGTCCATCTGCTGGCCCGCTGACCAGGCAGACTCCAAGGTTGCTATATCCAGCGCTTTCTTCAGCGCAGCCACCTCACCATCGTATTCGACTTGCTCGGCCGGCTGCATATGGATACCGATGGTTTCTCGCATGACCTGTGCCGCTCCCAGCAGCCGTGCCGCACGAGTCAGCTGTCCTCTGGCAACCGCAATATAGCCCAGGGACTCCAACTCGTGGGTAACTGCAGCCCTCTGGCCCAACTCCACCCACACCGGCAGGCAATCCCGATACAGATTTCTGGCCGTTTCCGGGTTGCCCTGGCGGCGTTCGGTGTGCGCCCGCTCGCTGCGAGCCACATTAACGAAGAAGCGGTCACCCATCATCTGGAAACCAGCCTCGGCAGCCATGAAATAGCGGCGGGCTTCTTCCCAATCATTCTCGAAGGCCGAGATGCGTCCCAACGCGGTATTGGCCATCTGGATAGCCCACTGGTAGCCTGTTGCCTGGGCATGACGAACGCTAATCAGCGTAGCAGCACGCGCCGCATCCAGATCCTGGCGGACGAATAGTTCGTAATTCCCCATAACACCAGAAACCATCGATATAGTCAGGTTATTTCCAACTCCCAGATCCATGGCTTCCGTAAATTTACGCTTCCCCAGGTCATAATCCCCGGATAAATTGGCAGGTAAAACCTGCATCCCAACCGTATAACTCAATAATTGATTATCACCCAATTCACGGAAAATCTGCTCGCTCTCTGCAAACGCTTCCAGGGCTTGGTGATTCAGGCCCTGGCTGACATACATAGTGCCAATACCAAGTAAACCTTTGGCACGGGCTTGTTTTCGCCGCTGTTCCACTTCAGCGCCGGCATCCGGTAAAGAAGCAACACGCTCCAGTGAAGGCTGAAGCCATTGTTGGGCTTCCATGCTATACCCGCGGCGCAGCCAGAAGTTTGCCAGGGCGCCGGCCAGGCGCAAAGCGGATTCTGGATCGGGCTCCAGACCCCATTGCAGCGCAGCCCGGAAATTATCCTGTTCCAGATCAAGTGAATTGAAGCGCTGGATCTCCCGCGGACCAAAATAATCACGTTCCCCGGCTTCGACTTGGTCCAAGTAATACCTCAGATGACGGTCACGAGCCTCCGAGGTCTCACCTGCCTCCAACAAGCGCTCTTGCCCATACTGGCGCATGGTCTCCAGCAGTCGGTAACGCATCGATCCATCCCGGACCTCCTCGGTTGCCACCAGGGATTTATTGACCAATGCCGCCAGGAGCTCCAGCACATCCAAATCCGGACAAATGGCTTCCGCCGCTTCCAGAGTCCAACTCCCAGCTAAGACTGCCAGCCGTCGGAACAGCTTCTGTTCTTCTGGCGATAGCAGGTCGTAGCTCCAATCGATCAGGGCCTGCAGCGTCTGCTGGCGAGGTAGCGCTGCCCGGCTGCCCCCGGTAAGCAATCTAAAACGGTCGTCCAGCCGGGCGGCAATCTGTTCCGGAGCCAACAGCCGCACCCGTACCGCCGCCAGCTCAATCGCCAACGGGATGCCGTCCAACCGCCGGCAGACCTGCGCCACCCCAGCGGCATTTTGTTCGGTGAGGGCAAAGTGCGGCTGGACGGAAGCAGCCCGTTCAACAAACAACTGCACTGATTCCGACTGGCGGATGTTCTCCAAATCGGCCGCCTGCGCCGGAGCAGTGCCCACAGGCAGATAACGGATGTCCGCCGGCTGGGCTGGCAGGCGTAGAGATGGCAGCGGATATACCGCCTCGCCGGCCGTCCCCAGTGCTTCCCGGCTGCTGGCTATGATCTTGAGATGCGGGCAGTTTCGCAACAAATCATCCGCCAGTCGGGCGCAGGCTTCTATCAGGTGCTCGCAGTTATCCAGGATCAGCAGCGATCGCTTGGCCTGCAGGAAGCTGATTACCAGATCATATAGCGTGATCCCTGGGCGCTCGCGCAGATTCAGCACCACCGCCACGGTCTGCAACACCAACCCGGGGTCGCTCACCGGCGCCAGTTCCACCAACCAGACCCCGTCCGGGAACTGCCCCAGCAGCTCAGTTCCCAGCTGCACCGACAGGCGTGTCTTGCCCGTTCCACCTGGGCCGATCAAGGTCAGCAGGCGCGTCGTGGCCAGCCTTTCAGCCGTTTCGGCCAGCTCGCCTCGACGTCCGATAAAGCTGGTGAGCTGCGCCGGAAGGTTATTGGGGAAGGCGTCTATTGATTTCAGCGCGGGGAACTCGGCCGGCAGACCAGTGTACTCCAGTTGAAAGATGTGCTCCGGGCTGGTGAGGTCCTTCAGGTGGTGCTCCCCCAGGTCCCGCAGAGTCACATCGGCAGGCAGCTGCTCCCTGCTCAGCCCGGCAGTGACCTCAGAGAGCAGCACCTGCCCTCCGTGACCGCTTGCCATCAGCCGGGCAGCCCGGTTGACCGCCGGCCCGAAGTAATCCCCCTCCCGGGTTTGCGCTTCTCCGGTATGCAGCGCCATGCGCACGCGCAGCGTTTGCGGTGCGATCTCCAACCAGGGGTCGGTTTCGATGGCTTGCTGGGCGGCTCGCGCTGCCCTCAATGCCTGCTGGGCTGTCAAAAATACTGCCATGCAGCCGTCACCTGTGGTTTTGACAACCATCCCGTCATGGCTCTCAATCGCCTGCCGCAGCTGTGCATCGTGCCGCTTCAAGGCAATCTTCATCGCCTCAGGGTGCTGCTCCCATAGCCGGGTGCTGCTCTCAAGATCGGTAAACAAAAAAGTAAGCGTGCCGATTGGCAACGGTTGAGTCATTTACTTTTTTCCAAGGGTGATTGAAAATCTACAATTTCAGGCAATTATAGTCCACATTCCTTCGGGGCATTATTAATAGCTGATGGCAGTTTGCCCTTCACCGGGGTTGACGTTATAATCTGGCTCACATTTATCTTGCACTCAGGTACTTGATCACATCTCACCCGGCGAGGAAGGCCAGCATGGAAAGTAAAATCGATAAGCCCACATCTATCGAACCCACTTCGCCTAAAGAAAGCACTGAGATCGTCTTTCATGCCAACTACGAGCTGTTCATTGTAGCCCTGCTGGTGTTGCAGCTGATCAACTCAATCCTTTGGATTCTGGTGGCCGATCCCGAGCAGTATGGCGTATTAAAAATTGTAGGTGGAGGAATTGGGTTTTTCCTGCTGATAGATGCCTTTTACCGAGTATATAAAGCGCCCCGTCGGAAGCGCTATCTGGGCGAATTTCTTGGCTGGATGACCCTCCTCGGCAGCGTGCCGGTGCCGTTCTTCTGCCTGGTGCGGTTGCTGTGGTATGTGCTGATGACCAGGAAGCTGCGCAGGGATGACTATGGGCTAATGAGGCGGGTGGTTGTAGAGCAGCGCGCCCGTAGCACACTCCTGGCGGTCATCCTGATGGCAATCATTGTTGTGGAAATTTCCAGCTTGCTCATCATCAAGACGGAAACGCAGTCCACAGATGCCAATATCCATACGGCCTCGGATGCCATTTGGTGGTCGCTGGTTACGGTTGCCACGGTTGGTTATGGCGATAAATACCCGGTGACGAATTCGGGGCGCATTGTCGGCGTTGGATTGATGCTCGTGGGAGTCAGCCTGTTTGGCGTTTTTACCAGCTTCCTGGCCCAGTGGTTCTTCAGTCCTAAGAAACGCCTGCCATTCCAAAAAGACGAACAATCGGAAAATAAAGACCAGGATGAGCTATGGGCACGCCTGGAAGAAATCAAACTCATATTGGAACAACAGGCGAGCGCCAACCAGGAATCAACCACTGGCCTGCAGGAGCGCCTGGAAGCAATAGAAAAACACCTTGAATGAGACATGCCACTAAGGACGTTCCGTGTGTTAAAATTGCTCAATTAAAAATGCCCCCCCATTGGAGGTCAGGATAATTCAGTGCGCGCCCCTCGCATCCTAGGTAGCCTTAACGTGCCGGCCGCTTCGGTCTGCTCGCTGTGCGGCTTACCCATTACTCCGGAAATCCGCCCGCTCTTCACGCGGATTGATCCCTCTGTAGCGCGCAAAATTAAAGAGACTCACCCGCACTGGGCAGCCAGCGATGGCGCCTGCCCCGAATGTGTCCACGCCGCCAATTTGGAAGTCCTCCAGGCGCGCAGTCCAACTTCCCTTCATGAAGAGCTGCTCCTTCCCTACCCGGTCTACACACCCCGGGAAGCGCGCCTGCTGCCTACCCCTCATCGCGTGCCGTCCAACCCGCAGTTTACCGGTCAGGGCGTCAGCATGGCCTTCATCGACTCCGGGTTCTATCCCCACCCCGACCTGGTACGACCGCACAACCGCATCTTGTGCTATGTGGATATGACCGACGACGAACCGTTGGAGCAGGCCGATTTCAGCCAACCCGAGGCGGTGAGCTGGCACGGCATGATGACCTCCTGCGTGGCAGCCGGCAATGGTTACAAGTCCAGCTATCTCTACCGCGGGATCGCCAGCCGGGCGAACCTAGTGCTGGTCAAGGCTGGCAACCCGCGCAAGCGCGGCATCCTGGAGATCGATATCCAGCGCGCCCTTTCCTGGGTGATTGCCAATCAGGAGCGATTCAACATCCGCGTGATTAACATCTCGTTGGGCGGCGATTACACCCCGCGTGGCTGGCAGCTGTGCGACCTAGATCAGAAAGTTGAGCTGGCCGTTGCCCGCGGCATGGTGGTGGTCACGGCGGCCGGCAACAGCGGCATCGAGCGCCTGCTGCCCCCGGCCACTGCCCCGTCTGCCATTACGGTCGGCGGGCTGGACGATCGCAATTCGTCAGATCCGGGCTTGTGGCGCATGTACCACTCCAATTATGGCAAGGCTTACCAGAAGCACCCCAAGCCAGAAGTAATAGCCCCGGCCATCTGGCTGGCCGCCCCCATGCTGCCGGGCACCGATATTCATAAAGAAGGCATGCGGTTGTGGCAGAAAGAGCAGGCCCTGCGCCAGTGGGACCAGCTGATCAGCTCAGAGGCAGATTGGGCGCGGGCGGCTGTGGAGCCCCCGGATGCCATGACCAGCTCGCGGCGCAATCTCCGCCAGCGAATGATCGACCAGAAATACATCCACCCGCATTACCAGCATGGCGACGGCACCTCCATGGCAGCGCCGATCGTCAGCTCGATTGTCGCCCAGATGCTGGAGGCCAACCCGGCGCTAACCCCTGGCCAGGTCAAGGAAATCCTTATGGGTACAGCCAC
>Ga0105097_10001112_pt1 | contig 12691 bp, 10 predicted proteins | sample PPLLak12cMay2015_FD_87035 | JGI IMG/M metagenome (GOLD analysis project Ga0105097, IMG submission 87035) | Freshwater sediment microbial communities from Prairie Pothole Lake near Jamestown, North Dakota, USA - PPLs Lake P7 Core (1) Depth... | ecosystem: Environmental > Aquatic > Freshwater >... | reverse complement strand
TTTCACCCTGTTTTAATAATTTATTATTTTTCGACCTGTTTAATCATTATCATAACCTTCTTGTTGTAAATGCAGGCAAATCCAAGGATACGTGGGAAATCATTGAACCCTGTAATTTTATGAGGGCTCCCCGCCTCAAGGCCTCTCCGGGGCACGGCGGTGCAGTGCGGTGTTTACAAATATGCTTACAGGCACTGATCCGCCGCAGGGGGCGTCCCGTCGGGGCGACAGGGTTCATCCAAATAATCATGAGGAATAAATATTCCATTACTTATCTCAGTTTAATTTATTTAACATGGAAATCCTCACAATATTTTTCTTAACGCTCCCTTTGGGCAATGGCACGTACTGCCTCCGCCCCCGTCGCTGTATCATCCCCTCTGGAGCGATAATTTCAGAGAAGGTAATACGACACAATCGCGAAGCGCAAGGGCGGTTCGTGGTGACAGGTACTGTCCTCTCCGATAACTGGTGATTCGCAATTGTTGAAATTTTAGGCTTTCCCATGAAAACAAACACGATGCCTGCGGCCACAGGCACACAGAATGGAAATACCAAGAGCATTTCCATATTAAATTCCACAATTCCATGAAATTTCGGGAAGTGCCAATCCCGTTGCGATGATCTGCGCCGCCCCGAAGGGACGCCCCCGCGGCGCTTCAATTACCTGAAAACTCCGACTCTGGCATCTCAAGAGCCCGTTTTGGATGCCATTCGCACCTTCACAATTTTTCATGTTAGGTGAGAACCATTCATGTTCATGCCCGTTTCAACAGAGCCCAGAAAATGTATTCTAAATATTGACGTTCAGCACCGTGCGAATCAGGATACCTATCACAAAGGAGATCGCTGCAATACCGAGGCTGATGAGAAGCATCTCTCCGAACCGTCGCCAGAAAGGAAGATCTTTTGCCACGGATATATAGAATGTGAAGAGGAATATGACAAGAACGGCTCCTGCCAGGGTAAATATGAGGGCATGATATGGATTTCCAAGGATAAGGTACGGGAGGATGAGCAGGGCGACGGTCACAAGGTAGGCAGTCCCGGTATAGACTGAAGCCCTGAAAGGATTGGTTGCACCTCCGTCCGACCGCTGGGACAGGTACTCGGAAGCTCCCATTGAAAGTGAGGCAGCGACTCCCATGATCAGGCCGGCAACCGCAATGATTTGTGTATTCTGGATTGCAAAGGTGAGCCCGGCAAGGGTCCCCGTAAACTCTACGAGTGCATCATTAAGACCGAGTACGACCGAGCCCACATATTTCAGCCGTTCTTCATCGATGAGTGCAATCAGTTCCCGTTCATGGTTCTCCTCATTTTCCAAGATTTCCCGTGCCTCAGGAATCCTGCCGGCAAGTCCCTGATCATATCCCTGTGCACGTTTTTCCACACCTTCCATGAGCTTGATGGCAAATGTCATACCCATGCCCCGTGCAATCAGGTAATAGAACCAGATACGGAGTGCGTCTGGTGCCACATCCTGCCGGGTGTACTGTTTCCATAGCGCATAATGGCCGAGCTCCTGGCCGGCGATCCGCTCCAGCACCTCACGGTTGTGTGCATCATGGTTTGCAGCAGCAATTTTTTGGTAAATATGGTGCTCGGTGATCTCGCCCCTTTGCAGGGCAAGCAGGGATGCCTCCAGTCCGGGATCTTCCGGTGGGGAGCTCATTGTATCACCCTGTACATATCCCGTGGTACCAGGATCTCAAACTTCACACCTTTGCCGGTTTCACCGTTCTCGCGGATAGTAATGCCGGTGATCGCGAGGATTTCCCGGGACAGGAACAGGCCAAGACCTGTATGTTTGCCAAACCCTCTGCGGAAGATAAGTTCCTTGTCCCGGGCAGGAATCCCTGCGCCGTCATCCTCATACGTAATTACCCCCCCTGCCTCCGTCTCGTTAAACCGGAACCCGATACGTGTGACATGGTCCCCGTGGCGGATGGAATTCTCCATGAGGTTATAGAATACCTTGCTGATGAGGGGATCGGCAAAGACTTCAACGCCGGAAAGCATGATCTCATGCGTGATCTTTTCAAGAGGGAGCTGGGCTGCCGAAGAGCGGATTATTGTCCCGATCTCCTGCCATTGGGGTGCGTTCACGCCGATGTCTTCATAATATCGTGTGAATTCGATCTGGCGGCGGATCGAGGTCACGGCTTCTTCCTCTTTTTGTATAAACCCGAGAATCTCCGGGTCCGTTACACTCTCTTTGGAGATCAGCAGGTAGCCTCCCAGCACCATCAGCTGGTTCAGGATATCGTGCCGGGTAATCGATGAGAGCATATTGAGTTTTTTCAGTGCCTGCTGCAGGGCTTTTTCTGCCCGCTTGGGCTCGGTTATGTCGTGGAGCACGTGGACGCACCCGGTGACCGTGCCTGTTGCATCCCTGAGCGGGGAAGCCGTTACCAGGAAGTCCCCGTTGAGGGTATCTTCATGGATTTCCTGGACGTGTTCCTTCCCATCGGCCATGAGAAGCTGGTGGGGACATGAACGGGGCGGCTGCCCGCTATGGTGGACAATCTCATGGCAGGGACGTCCGACGGCATCCCGGACGGGTATACCGAGCCGGTCGGCCATTGATTTGTTCATTCGTACAATGCGATGGTCACGACCGATAATGGAGATCAGGTCCGGAACAGCGTCAAAGGTCCGCTCCCATTCATCTTTCGCCTTCAGGATTTCATCCTGCAGCCGTTTTTTCTCAGTGATATCATGGGCGGTGGTTGAAATGCCAATGATGGCACCATCAGCATTTTTGATAGGTGACAGGGAGAGAGAGACCTGGATGCGTCTCCCGTCCTTTGTTATCCGATCCGTTTCGTATCGCCCGATACGTTCTCCCCTCCGGATACTCCTGATGAGCCGGGGTATTTCGTCAGGACGATCCGGCGGTGAAAGCAGGCTGACGGGCTTTCCCGTAACTTCCCGGGCGGTATAACCGTAGAGCCGTTCGGCGCCGGAGTTCCAGTCAGTTATGATCCCGTCCAGGGTTTTACCCACAACTGCATCGTTGGACGATTCGACCATGGATACAAACCTGAGGCATTTGGTGGCATCCTGCTGCATCCTGTCGCTCAGGAATGAAATCACGGCACCGATGATAATGAAAACCACCACCCGTGCAAGAGCAGCGACGATGACTTCCGGCGATGGAGATCCAACTCCAAGAACAAGCACGCCATACATGGCCGAGAGAATAACCGTGAACAGGATTCCGCGACGGGGATAGTAATAGGCGGTCAGGATGATGGGGATGTACAGGAGATGGGGTAATACATTGGTAATGTTTCGGGTAAGCCCGTACCAGTTCAGGAGCAGTGACGCAGATATACTGGCAGCGATCAGGCTCAGGACAAGCCGGGGATCTTTCATTGTCTGGTCAAGATACAGGAAACGCGTGCAGATAACCCCCGGTACGTGCGTAATAGTTTTCTCCTGCACATATTGTATTCTTCGATGTAAATGTACGCTTAAAAAGACCGGGATCTCGATGTTTTTATCTTTTTGGCTGCGCGTGGTTGAGGTTGTCAGGTGTGAAAAAAAGGGGGAGGGTTCCGAAAAAGGAAGATCCCGGTAAGGATTATATTAAAGAACAAATTCTACGGCGCAATTAAAGGTATATATGCTCTGTTGGAACGGGCATGGACGGGAGTTCACACCCGAACCATGAAAATCATTGAACCCTATAATTTTATGCGGGCTCCCCGCATCAGGGCCTCTCCGGGACACGGCGGGGCAGTGCCGTGTTTTCAAATATGCTTACAGGCACTGATCCGCCGCGGGTGCCCCGTCGGGGGCGGCGGGGTTCATCACAAATAATATGAGGGACAAACAATCCAATACTCCCATCTGTTTAATTTAATATCATGGGAAATCCCCACCATATTTTTCTCAATGCTTTTGGTGGCTTCGGCATGTAATACCCCCCCTGTTCCCGCCGCTGTGGCATCCCCTCTGGAATAACCGGTGATCCGCAATTTGTGAAATCTCAGGGGTTTCAACAGAGCCGGAATATATAAAAGTGCAATGGTTATCCGGTATCAACGGATCTTCGTTCCCGGTTCAACAGGTTTCAGGGGGGTAAGCAGCGATGCAGTATCCCCGGCAGCAAGGATCATGCCATTGGATTCCACTCCGAAGATCTTCGCCGGAGCCAGATTGGTCACCACAACTACATCCTTTCCTACGAGATCCTCAGGCTTATAAAACTGCTGCATGCCGGCTACGATCTGGCGGGTCTCGCCCCCGATATCCACCTGGAGTTTCAGGAGCTTGTTTGATTTCCTGACCGGTTCTGCCGTGAGCACCCTGCCGGTCCTCAGGTCGAGTTTCTGGAAATCCTCAAAGGAAAGGAGGGGTATTTTCTCCGTTTTCCTGTCTGCCTCAGCTACACGCTTCTGCAGGAGGGCTTCCAGCTCTGCAATCTGGGGCTCTTCCATCCTGCTGAAGAGAGGGGCCGGGGGAAGGATACCGGTTTCCACGACCGGTTCGGCAGCCTCGCTGAGGGAATGATCTGCAAGCGTGTCATTGTATCCCAGCATGTTCCAGCATACCTGTGCCTTTTCCGGCATCACCGGCTCGATGAGCAAAGTGACCGCCCTGACGATCTGGATGCAGTTGGTGATTACCTGTGCCGCCGCATTACGATCGGTCTTGATCAGTTTCCACGGCGCATTGGTCTGGATGTACGTATTGCCGAATGCCGCGAGCGCCATAATCCCATCAACTGCACCCTTGAATTCGTAGTCCCGCATGAGGCTGTCCACATTCTTAAGGCTCTTTTGTATTTCTGCAATGATGGCAGGATCGACGGGACAGGAAGGGATTCCGCCGAATTCCTTGTGTGCAAAGAAAAGCGTACGGTAGACAAAGTTACCGAAGATGTTGACCACTTCGTTATTGATTCGCTCGCCAAAGACCTTCCACGAAAAATTCAGTTCCTTGGTATGACTCGTGTAGGCGAGCAGGTAGTACCGTAAGTAGTCAGCAGGGAGACCCTTGTCAAGGTAATCCTCATTGGTCCAGACAACGTACCCCCGGGATTTCGAGAATTTATGATCATCGACCTTGACCATCCCGCTTGCGACAATAGCATGGGGGACGCCGTACCCTGCACCCTTCAGGAGCGCCGGCCAGAAGATGCTGTGGTGGTAGATGATATCGCCACCGATGAAATGCGTGACCCGGTTATCCCCGCACCAGAACCGTTTCCAGTCTTTTCCTGCATTCTTTGCCCATTCCTCGGTGAATGCAATGTATCCGATGGGAGCGTCAACCCAGACATAGACCACGAGATCGTCGCGGCCGGGGAACTTCACCCCCCATTCAAGGGTACGGGTAATGCACCAGTCGTGCAGGTCTTCTTTGATCCACCCAATCGCGTAGTTCTTCGCGTTGGTCGTCCCTTTTACATTATCGAGGAAGGGGAGCAGGAAATCCTTGAATTCGGAGAGCCTGAAGAAGTAATGCTCCTGGTCCCGGAACTCTGCTTTCGTCCCGCAGACCTTGCAGACCGGATCCTTGATTTCCCCCGGTTCTAAGTGTTTGCCGCACCCCTGGTCACACTCATCGCCCCGAGCCGCTGTCCCGCAGTGAGGGCAGATCCCCTCGACATAGCGGTCGGGAAGGAACCGTTTGCATTTCGTGCAATATGCCTGGTGCACGATCTGTTTGTAGACATAGCCGTTTTTGATAAGTTCGGATACAATTGCCTGAGTACGGTGGTGCGTCGCCGGGTCATCGGTCATGCCGAACCGGTCGAAGATTACTCCCATTCTCTGGAATGTCTCCTCGAAATGCCGGTGGTAACGTTCGGACAGTGCCCGTGGAGAGGTCCCCGCTTCCTCCGCCGAAACAACGATGGGGGTCCCGTGATTATCCGAACCGCAGACAAAGACAACCTCTTCGCCTGCCCGCCGCATGTAGCGGACGTATGCGTCAGCAGGCACGTACGTTCGCAGATGTCCGAGATGGCAGGGGCCGTTGGTATACGGCAACCCGCAGGTGACCAGCAGCGGTGGTGGGTTCATCAGTACTTTTTAGATGCTTATGAGTAATAAGATCTGTATATGGTAAAACGGCTGAAGCTGGGAACAAGAGCGCTGGGAGCGGAGCCCGGCCGACCGGATGTTCCTACTCTGGCTGCCTGGATAGCAGGACACCGCGGTACCCCCGCAGACATTATCACTTACCAGCTTGACCGGTCGCTGTCACCCCAGCTGTCAGCAGGTATCATGTCTCCCTGCGCCGGGGGAAGGTTCTACTGTGACCGGATCATGGCGTGCATGCAGGGGATTGAGGATGGGAAGGCAACAGACGAAATCAGCCTCAATCCCAACGAAATCATCCGGGACGCAGCGGGGATCGTCGCACAGAAAAAAAGTGCCTGGTGCACCCTGCCTGCCCCTCACACGCTTGGAATTACTGATACATTCTATGACGATGAAGAAGAGTGGAATGACGCCCTTACCGGATTCTACCGGATCCTGATGCGCTCGATGAGGGATGCCGGGATCACCGGGCATGTGCTGATCTGCAATACTCTTGAGGAACCGGAGATTGCTTCCCTCGTACGGCAGAATGTCTTTTTTTTCCTGCAGGAACCTGACAGGGACGACCTTGCAGTCCTGATGGAACACCAGCGTCAGGTTGCCGTCGGCCGGGACAGGCTTGATGCCCTGCTCGATCTCACCGGGGAGTATGATGTCCGTAAGATCATTCTTGTCGATCCTGACAGTGCCTCCATCAACCGTGCCCTCTCATGCTTCGATCCCGATCAGATAATAGCCGGCGGGTACTGTACGGGCACCTGTGATGATTATTGGAAAAATCTCGTACTGTCTGCCACGTATACAGAATAATGGTCTTAGAATCTCACGGATTTGCAAAAGCAGGATACACGGGTATCCTTCCAGCAACAATTCACCTGTTTCTCCTCTAACCTGTTCAATACATGATGGGGAAATGCCAATTATGGAAATAAGGATACGAGTGTATCCGGAGAACATCTCCCGTTAATGTAATGAAATCAGATCTCCCGATCTGGTAAAAGGATGTTCCTGCTATTGCAGGTACAAGAACTGCTTCTAAAAAATGAGGGAAAAAGGGTTCTGATGCTTATGGGGCTTCAGCAATTACCCCTTACTCATAGTGGCAATACCAGGGAGATATACCCTCGGAGATTATCCGCTCTTTATCGCGAGACGCAGGAATGTTCCGGGGGTAAAATCACCGCCTTTTCTGTTGATGAATTTTAACCGGGCTGAAAGATTCAGGTTTTCAGGAGATATTAAAAAAACTATTCCGGATTAAAATGATTGGAACAGTGTTCCATTTTTTCCATTGCGTATCAGATTGTCGCGAGCTGGTGGGGAACGGAAGGGATTACGAGAAGATTGTAAAAGTTCGTCCGGTATCCGTCAGGAAAGATGATCGTTGTCAGATCGGGTGAGAAATCAGGGGAGATAAGCGGGGCAAACCAGTATCGGTCCAGCACGCTTTGTGCCTTTTCAAAGGAAAGTGAGGGTGTTACCATTGTCGTAATATCTCCATTGGTATATGACGAGGCGAATGAGGGAATTAGTACCTTCGCGGACGAGCCGGTTGCCTGGGTGACGGTTACCGGATGCTTCGAATTTGAATCAAATACTTTCTTGAGTTCTGCTGCAGGGTCTGAGATCCTGAAAAATATCGCACCCTCTTCAAACAGGGTCAGGTCATACTGCATGTCAACCTGTGCCTCGCCGTCCGGTGCAAGTGTCATGGTAAGCGATTTAACCGTGAATGCCTCTACGGGCATGGCTGCAAACGCGAGAAGACAGAAACCTGCGATAATGATGCATATTTTTTTCAAAGCCATTGGGTGCAGGTTCGTTAAAGTAATATAAATATATCATAGATAGTCCGGGTTATATTGATCCTGGTACGTTACACGGACAAAACAGAGAATACTCTTTATGTCAGGGACAGGTTTACAGGATCTGCCAACGGGTAACTCTCAGCAATCCTGACAAATTCGGTGAAATGACGGCTCTTTTTAAAGAGCCACCAGGTAAAACGTTCGATAACGCTGAAATTGAACGAACCACCGGCAGCGTTCGGGTGGCCCCCACCGCCAAATTCCCGGGCAATAAGGTGACTCACCGGGGGCACGGACCGGAGGGAGAACTTCCCGTCCTTACTTATGATCACCTCTATATCGGTTTTCCTCTCGTTGCGGATGAAATGTGCCGTTTCGCTCGGGTAGCCGTAAAGGGGCGCAAATGCTATTCTGTACCGTTTTCCGGTGATGGTTGCATGCTTCAGGCTTCGCAACATCATGGCATCCATCTCGTCTTTGATTTCTCTGAACTCCTCATCGATGAGGGTGTCGCTGAAGATGCCGGAGATGAGGCAGTCCCGAACGTGTTCCCGGTTCTTCTTTCGCTGGAGAACCTGCCCAAGCACCGCCGAACGGGGATCGGTATGTTTCCAGAGATCATAATCACATACAACCCGGGCGACTTCTGCGGCTGTGGGGTTTTCCGGTGCAAGATCACGTGCGACAATACCGCATGCGCAGACCGTTGTATCGATACGGAGCAGCGCTGCGTTCCGGGCAACTTTTGTCATTTCATCATCACGCCAGCGGTGATGATCCCGCCACTCTACTTTCCAGCCATGGGCTTTCGCTGACCCGGCAATTCTTTCAGCATCCTTAAAATACCCAAGATCTGAGATAGAGAGCAGATCACCTTTTCCCTCGCAGGAAGCGACCAGGGAAAAAAGTGCGGCAAATTTCCCCACCGAGCTCCAGATGGTGAATACATTACCCTTCCCATATCTCATCCGGTGGATCGCATCAGCTCCGACAGCATCAAGATCATTGTGCGTGAGGTGAACGACCTGCTCGGTACGGCTTTTTATCGCTGCTGCCAGTCCTCCGTTTCCTTCTGTGGCACTCTTATCCGCAAGGGGCATCTGTTAATACTGCCATCGCGGTATATAAAAAAGAACGGTCAGAAATACTCATTTTGTACTGCAGAGCAGATCATTTATTAGTCACGAGCGACAACATTTGTATCCTGCCCTAGTAGCTCAGCTTGGGAGAGCGCTAGACTGAAGATCTAGTTGTCGCCTGTTCAAATCAGGCCTGGGGCATTATTATCACTTTTATTTCCAGATTGGTTCACTTCCATTTCATTTCTGTACCAAAACTGCACCACTCCGGGTGCTCCCACGCACCACATGATGCAAACAGTGGTGCACTTTCCGGGAAAGTAATAAGAGCTATCCTCTCAATTTTCTAATATACACGTCTGGGAGATCTGGTGCATGAGCGGGGAATATGAACGGGCGTTCCGTGAATCTGTGACTGATCCGGAACATTTCTGGGGAGCGGCAGCAGAAAAAGTCCAATGGTATAAAAAATACGAGCGGGTGCTCGACAGCACAAATCCCCCGTTTTGTCGCTGGTTCGAAGGTGGAGTGATCAATTCCTGTTATAATGCGCTTGACTATCATGTCGCGAACGGGCTGCAGGACCGTATTGCTCTTATTTATGACAGCCCGGTCACCCGTACGGTAAAGCGCTACAGCTATGGTGAACTGCTGGATCTTGTAGCGCGATGTGCCGGCGGGTTACAGCAGATGGGTGTCGGCAAGGGCGACCGCGTTGTGATCTATATGCCGATGATCCCGGAAGCCGTAATTGCAATGCTTGCCTGTGCACGCATCGGGGCTATCCACTCCGTGGTGTTCGGAGGATTTGCCGCACGGGAACTGGCTGCCCGCATTGAGGATGCAAAGCCCCGCGTGGTCATATCCGCATCCTGCGGGATTGAAGTCAGCCGCATTATCCCGTACCAGCCTCTCCTGAATGCTGCTCTTGACATGTGCACCCATAAACCACGGACCTGTGTCGTGGTTCAGCGACCGGAATCGCCGGCGATCCTCAGAACAGGAAGGGATATTATCTGGAATACACTCCTTGACGCCGACCCTGTTGCCTGTGTCCCTTTACTGGCGACGGATCCTCTTTACCTGCTCTACACTTCCGGCACCACGGGAAAACCAAAGGGGGTGTTGCGGGATAATGGAGGTCATCTCGTTGCACTCACCTGGAGCATGAAAAATATTTATGGGGTAAACCCCGGCGATGTCTACTGGGCAGCCTCGGATATTGGCTGGGTGGTCGGGCATTCATACATAGTATATGGCCCCCTGTTTTACGGCTGCACAACCATACTGTACGAGGGCAAGTCTGTGGGGACTCCGGATGCCGGTGCATTCTGGCGTGTTATTGATCAACACGGTGTCTCGGTGCTGTTTTGTGCCCCGACGGCGTTCCGCGCTATCCGCAAGGAAGACCCCGATGGCAACCTCATAAAAAAATATAACCTGTCCGCGTTCCGGATGCTTTTCCTGGCTGGTGAGCGCTGTGATCCTGATACCCTTGTATGGGCACAGCAGCACCTGAATGTACCGGTGATCGACCACTGGTGGCAGACAGAGACCGGCTGGGCTATTGGTGCGAACTGTGCCGGCCTCGAGCTCCTGCCGGTGAAGCCCGGTTCGTGCACAAAGCCGGTTCCCGGCTATGATGTGCATGTGTTCGACGCTCACGGTGAGGAGGTACCTCCCGGTGAAAATGGAAATATCGTCGTTAAGCTGCCATTACCTCCCGGTTGTTTCACTACACTCTGGCAGAATGACCATGATTTTGTCAAGACCTATTTCTCGGCGTATCCCGGGTATTATCTGACATCTGATGCCGGATATATTGATACGGATGGTTACCTGTGGATCATGGGAAGGACGGATGATATCATTAATGTTGCAGGGCACCGTCTTTCCACCGGTGCCATGGAAGAAGTGCTTGCATCGCACCCGGATGTCGCAGAATGTGCGGTAGCGGGGGTACATGACCCGGTGAAAGGAGAAGTGCCCCTGGGATTTGTTGTCCTGAAATCCGGGGTCACAAAAAAGCAGGATGTAATCGGACCCGAGCTCATTCTTTTGGTACGGCAGAAGATCGGCCCGATTGCATCTTTCAAGGCAGCTGCTGTGGTTAAACGGCTGCCAAAAACGCGGTCAGGAAAGATCCTGCGGGGCACCATAAAAAAGATCGCAGATGGCGTTTCATACCAGGTCCCGGCTACTATTGATGACCCGCTCATTCTTGATGAGATCACCCTTACTCTCCGGCAGATGGGCTACCCGAAACGATAAAAGGCCGGTCTTCATATCTGGTGTTCAGAAAACCATAGCCTGAAGAAATTTCAGGCAGGGATTGCAAATACGAGTTGATTTCAGTGCCGGTCAGGTCTCTTTATCCAAAAATGCCCTATAACTTTCATCTTAGTGCCATGATCTTCTCGGGAGGGGACCCGCAGATACGAACCTACAAGGAGGGAATCTTCCGGCAGGTACTTGAAATACAGGGGACCACGGTACTTGTTGATGTCTTTTCCAAAGGCACAGCAGACGTGCCGGAATTGTATTTCACCATCCGCCCTGATGATGTTCTCGCAGAAAACGGGAATGCTGCAGCAGGCAACCTGATTTCATCGATGTTCAATATCCATGAGGATCTTGCCCCGTTCTACCGGGCAATGGAACAGGACAGGATCATGAAATCCTTTATCAACCAGTTGCGCGGGGTGAAAAGTCCGACCACACCCACCGTATTTGAGGCACTGGTGGATTCGATCATCGAACAACAGATTTCCCTGAGAGCAGCGCACAGCATAGAAAACCGGTTTATCAGGGCACTTGGGACTCCCCTTGCAATTGAAGATAAGGTGTACTATAGTTACCCGACCCCGCACACCCTTGCAGATGCTACGGATTCAGTTTTTCGCTCCTGCGGCCTGACGCGCAGGAAAGGGGATTATATTCGCGGGGTCTCGCAACAGATCCTCTCAGGAACGTTGGATCCGGAGTCTTTCAGGACTTACCCGGACACAGAGATGATCATCAGTGAGCTCACGAAGATCCGGGGTATAGGGCAGTGGACCGCTGAGCTTGCTATCCTGAGAGGACTGCACCGTCCTGATGTATTCCCTGCCGATGATATAGGTGTCCGGCGATTTATCTCGCATTACTACCTGGGGGATAAAAAAATCTCATCAGCAGAAGCCCGTTCATTTGCGGAACGATGGGGAACCTGGAAAGGGTATGCTGCATATTACCTGGAAATTGCAGACCTGCTGGGAATCAGCCCATCTGGATCCTGAAACAGTAAATAAGAATTATCCTGCCACCATTCACGAAAAAGAGCATGAGGTCGGGGAATCCAAAGGACTATCGGACATCCCTTTACTTGGGTTCTTTATGAAAAAATTCACCGTTCTCCGAATAAAAACGCTATTCTTTTTAATCTTTAATGGTATACTGTTAATATGTCATGCTATAACATAGCAAAGTAGGTATAACGTATGAAATACTCTGTCCTGTTCATCGCAAGTATCCTTATTGTGGCTGTATTCATTGCAGGTTGTACGCAACAGCCTGCGACGCAACAACCTTCAACAACCCAGGGGGTTATCAAGGTCGGTGTCATAGCCTCATTGACCGGCCCCGCGAGCAATGTAGGCACCAACATGTGGCAGTCGGCCCAGGTCGCTGCCGATAAGATCAATTCCGAAGGGGGCGTCATCCTGAAAGATGGATCGAAAGCCCAGATCAGACTCATTGTGGCCGA
>Ga0105097_10001111_pt1 | contig 12692 bp, 6 predicted proteins | sample PPLLak12cMay2015_FD_87035 | JGI IMG/M metagenome (GOLD analysis project Ga0105097, IMG submission 87035) | Freshwater sediment microbial communities from Prairie Pothole Lake near Jamestown, North Dakota, USA - PPLs Lake P7 Core (1) Depth... | ecosystem: Environmental > Aquatic > Freshwater >... | reverse complement strand
TGATTGTTTAGACAATTAAATTCTATAAGCCTACTACCCCAACCATTTCCTCATCCTCTCAACTACCTCACAATCCCTACATCCCCTTCTCCCCCTTGAGAATATGCCAGGGAAGATTTGATAAGGGAGCTGTGTAATAGTCATTACTTCACCTGACAGTCATTTATTTTCACTTTTATGGCCTGCATCAAATCCAACCTTTTTTTGGAGCCCATTTTCTTTCAAATTCCTGTAATCTATTAATAGCCTGAAATACTGGAAAAATAAATTCACTAATTGATTTAATGACTATCTCAAAATTACCTTCAGATATTTCCTTTTCAGGAGTAATCTTTCTTAGAAATGCCTTCCATTGAACCTGTTTAGAAGGATTATTAGCAAACTCTGGAGTAAACACGATTGGTACCTTATCTGGAATCTCTGTTTCTCTTCTCTTAAATGTTGCCTGTATTGCCTTTTGTAATACCTTTCCATCATATTCAAAATCTTCTGAAAGCCTCCATATATCAAAGAAATCCTTCATCCTGCTATTTGCTACCCCCAAACTAATCATTGCTTCCACTTTTTCAGCAATAACACCTTCACGACAATAGGATTTAAGTTTTGCAGAAGGCATTTTGAGAATCGAAGGAAATTGGGCTTCTTTGGCTGGTGGATTTAAAATATCCCCAAAACCAATGTCAATCTGCATGAATTCTCCAGTTCTGTCAATCCTGAACTCAAGTTTTATCCTGACTCCATCATATTCATCTCCCTCTCTGATAGCCTCTCCTCGGACAGTTTCGGCCAAATACTCTATTCCATCCTGTACATCTGTTTTGACTTTACAGACTTCCCGAAAAATTCTCTCCAGTTCGGGTATATCAGGACTGCCAAAACGGAGAAGGTCTAAGTCTCTTGTTGGTCGATAGGATTTATCAGACCAGATACGAAATAACTGTGCCCCTTTGAGAACAAATTGAGAGGCATATTTCGAAATACTTAATCGATATAGGAACCGTTCAATTGCATAGTTTGAGAGTGTAAGACCAAAATTTTTCTGTTTTCCCTCAGAAAAGTTCTTCAAACGTTGGAGGATTGATGCTGGAATATTTTTTAATTCTTCTTTACTCATAGAGTAGTTAGTGATTCCATATAAGGCAGGATAATTTTCGTCACACGACAAATTTTAGCATATTTCCAAAGCTCATCCATCGTAAATCGTTTTTCTCTACGGCCTTCCCTTAGAGCCTCAAGTGCTACATCAAGTCCTATCTTATTACGATATTTAAAGCAGTCTGCTACTGTTTTAGCTGGACAATATACCTTTATTTCAATCCCATATACACGATGTTTTTCGATCCCCTTTTCAAGAGCTTCTCCAGAAAACCTAACGATTCGAATGGGGGTTCCAAACCATTTTGGCTTTCTTGCCTTAACATCAATAGCAATCCAAACTTCATGGGGTAGTTGAGTTGTAAATCCATGAAAACTGAGAGCAGAGAGTAGACAAACTACTCCTTTTGGTATTTGTTTTGCAACCTCAGCAAGACTATGGGATGCAGAATAATCGATATTAGGAAGAGAATACAGGCCACGACTGACTTTTTTGATAATTCCTTTCTTTCTTAGCTTGCTTAGAAATACCCTGGAAATACCAAGAGCTTCAATATCTCTTGAACGGAGAATTCCCTTCTTTTTCAGGTTATCTATCAGAATTTGAGTTTTTGTTTTTTTCATAATTCACCTATCGGTTAACAAAACGTAGGTAATTATAAATATATACCGACATTATGTAAACCATAATATTGCTGGAATTTATGGTCCTATACTATCTATCATCCTCTCCACCACCTCACAATCTTCACATCCCCTTCTTCCTTTTGGCACCTTCTCCATCTCAGCATACTTCCTGACTACCTTCAACAAAGGCAAAACTACCTTTTTACTATCTAACTTTATCTTCTTTAGATGTGCCCGAAAGGGAATATCAAATCCATCTTCCAATAGAACTGTATCAAATGAGACAGTAGGAGCATTTCCTTGAGGTTCATAATAGACTAATCCCAACCCCCCTATTTCTCCCATCCCTATTTTCTCAAATATATAGGCATAACTGTTCAATTGGACTACATACATAGGCAACAGACTATCCTGAGTATTTGTAAATTTTGCAGTTTTATAATCTATTATGAAGAATCTCCCATCCTTCATTTTAAATATCTCATCAGGAACTCCTGTCAGTTTAATACCTGTTTTACTGTCAATGACAGAGAAATTTCTATGATGAATAGGAGGGACTAATCCTGTAAATTCTCCAAATTCTGAGAACCAGGGTGGGACCTTCTTATATTTCTCATAGTAAGACCATGTAATTTTCTTGCTGTAACTGTCAATAGTTGAGAATATTCCAGGAAAAATTTGAAAAGGCAAATTGAACCCCATTTTGAGTTTGAGCCAGAAACACCTGGGGCAATAATCTGGTAGGGCCAGTTGTCCTAAGTTCTTTGCTGAGATTGTGACTATGTCTTTTTTCATAGGAGTAATATTATAGTCAATTTTCTGACAAGGAACTGAAATATTTCATAGAAAGTCATTTCAGGGAGAAAAAAGAATTTGCCTATTACTGTCAGAAATATGATGGCAAGGAGCCAACCAAGAAAACTCTCAATAGGATTTTTCAAGTTCATAATTGATATTTTAGGGGAAAAGAGAAAGTCTAGGACATAATTTCTCACAAAGTACATCTACTGTAAAAATATTAACAATACAGTCAATTGTCTGAGAAAATTGTTTGTCTGGAAAATTAAATGACTGTCTATTCTGCCAGATTAAAATAAATTAAATATTTATTATTTTTCTGGGGAAAATTTCTCCTGTCGAAAAAATTGAAATTAGAGATGTTGTATTAATGGGTGCCCAATATTGAAAAAACCATTGGGCTAGGGGTGGCTATATGACAAAAAAAGAATGCTTTTTCTGATAGAAAAAGAGGTTTGTATGGTTTGGACAAACATCCTACGATAAAGGTTATCTGGGTATTTTCTTGTTTATTACCCAGAAATAGGAATATTTCTCTTTGTTAAGGATTTATCACATCAAATTGTAAACATCCTTAAAAAAGTTGATTTTTAGAAATTTTATGTTGACTCATACCCCTAATTATGATATAAAATAAGAAATTTGGTTGAGCGATGAATTTGAGGAGGAATTATGCTTAAAGTTAAGTATAGTGTTTGTTTTCTTCTTGTGATATTTGTGCAGCCGTGCCTTGCTGGAACAATTTATGTAGATTGCAATGCACCAGGCTTCATCCATGACGGTTCAAGCTGGCAAACAGCATTTACAACAATTCAGGAAGGCTTAAATGCTGCTAACAATTTAGACACTGTTCTTGTAGCTGATGGCACATATAAAGGAGATGGAAATCGTGACCTCGATTTTCTTAACAAATCCCTTAATTTAACGAGCCTTAATGGACCATCATTCTGTATTATAGACTGTAACGGCACTAATGAGGAACCTCACATTGCTTTCAGATTCGACCATACAGGACGACCAAAACAACTAATTAAAGGATTTACGATTTTAAATGGTTGTTCTATAGATGCTGGGGCAGTGTTTTTAGCTTTCTACTTTTCATTAACAATAGAAGACTGTATTTTCAAAAATAATTATTCAACCTCACTTGGGGGTGCAATTACAGCTCTTGATGGGACAACCGTTATCAGCAGATGCAAATTTATAGGAAATATTTCAAACGATTACGGGGGAGTGATCTTTAATACTGCCGATGTTGTTATTGACGATTCCGATTTTATCGATAACAAATCTTTTATTGGAAGTGCAATAGCAAGTATAGGGACCAAGACGGTGATAAATAATTGCAGGTTCACAGGCAACCTCACATCCGCAACACCTGAAGTTGGTTTAGAGAACTGTGTAATATACAGTGAAAATAGCACTAAACTCAATATCATATCCTCAAAGTTTACCCAGAATTACAGTGGTGTTTTATGGCATTTAGGTTCCACCGCTTTAATTTCCAACAGCTTATTTAATGGGAATTATGGTCGAGCAATAACTGCAGGTAACGATACTATTACCGATTGCACAATTGTTTCCAACACAAGCGAAGATTACTGTGCTGGTGTTTTTGGAGGAAATCCTATAATTTCAAATTGTATCATCTGGGGAAATATGGATATAAATGGAACGGCCATATCATCTCAAATCTCATTGAGCTATAAAGTTGAAAAACTTTCATATAATTGTATCGATGGTTGGCAACAACAATTTGGAGGTGTGGGAAATATAGGTTCCGATCCATTGTTTATAGATATGAACGGCCCAGATAATATTCTTGGCAATGACGATGACGATTTAAGATTAAGTATATATTCTCCATGCATAGATGCAGGAAGTAATTTTTATGTGCCTAAGGACGTAACAGATATAGACAAAGATGGTGTTGTGAACGAACTTTTACCAATTGATTTCTTCGGCAACAAGCGGATCATTGATATTCCATGGGTACCCGATTTTAATTATATTCCACCGCCTGAAGATCCCAATGCAGCCACTGTTGATATGGGATTTCATGAGGTTCAAAATCAACAGGCTTTTCTTTTACAGCGGTTGCCAGAATACATAGATGAAGGCAAAACTGTTCAATTTTTTATATCACTGTCAAAGGCTCCACAAAGTGAAATCCAAGCATACATCACCAGATATAACGGAGATCCTGACATCAATGTTATTTATAACGCTTCCTTGAGGTTTACTCCTTCGGATTATTCTACTCCTAAGAGAGTTGTTCTTTATGCGAACGAAGACAGCGATTTCTTTAATAGTACAACAACTTTTCAAATAAAGGCCGAAGGTATTCCAACGCAATTCTTTTCTATCATGGAGAGCGATAATGAACCAGTTAAGCCTGTTTTTGTCGATGCAAATGCGATTGGGGCAAATAACGGGTCATCCTGGAACGATGCGTTTAATGATTTACAGGATGCCTTATCTTATGTAAGACAACATCCTGAAATTAAGCAGGTATTGGTTGCTCAGGGTATTTATAAGCCGACTTTAGATGGAAATAGGGAGAAAGCATTTAGACTCATTAATGGTTTAACTATTAACGGAGGTTTTGCTGGAGTAGGATCGTTAGATCCTAATCGTAGAGATCCGAATCTTTATCTAACAATCTTAAGTGGTGACCTTAAGGGAGATGATATTCCATTACCGAATCCCAATAATCCAGGAGTTGATTTAAGCTCCTGGGAAGAAAATTCCAACCATATTATCTATTGCGAATATAATGACGAAACAGCTGTTTTGGAGGGGTTTATCATCACACACAGTTATGCTTCTGGCCCAGTACAAGATAATTATCTTGGTGGCGGTTTTTATTTGAAATGGTCTAGTCCGACAATAAACAATTGTATAATTAAGGAAAATTGTGCTACCGCAGGAGCATCTGTATTTTCAATTAATGGTTTTCCCCACTTTATTAATTGCAATTTCTATAATAATGTTGGTGAGAGAAGTGCAGGAATAAGAGGAGGAAAAGCCACTTTTCTAAGCTGTGTTTTTGAGGAAAATTATAGCACTGCCATATATGTAGAATATGAAGCTCAAGCTTCAATATTTGTTCAAGACTGTAACTTTAAAAATAATTCTTGTGCATTTTATGATTACGGTGGAGGAAATGCGGTCTTCCAAAATTGCCAATTCCAGGATAATGTTTCCTGTATGCACAACGATAAGGCTAAAATTACAATAAAGAACTGTAGTTTTAGGAACAGCCACTATAGAGCTATCCTTGATCTAAGCGATAAAGATTTACTTATCTCTAATTGCGACTTTATAAACAATAATATTCTCGGAGATTGGACAATCAATGGTGGGGCTATCCGCAAATCATCTGGAAATTTCGTTATTTTGAACTCTTATTTCAGTGATAATAGATCAGATGCAGAAGGTGGTGCAGTGAATTTCGGTTCAGCTTATAAGGATGAACTTTATATTGACAATTGCAGATTTTTTAGAAATACAGCAAGAAGTGGAGGAGCAATATTCATAACTTCTGTAAATAATAGGGAAAATATTCCCCCATCTTCAATATTCAACTGTATTTTTATAGACAATAAAGCAGAAAATGGTGGTGCATTTTATTTAGATAAATCCGATTTGATAATAGCCAATTGTTCAATCGTCAAGAATTCTGCCTCTAATCATGGAGGAGGTATCTATGAAACAACAACTGATCCTCCGACAATTTACGATGTAAATGTAGCAAACAATATTATTTGGAATAATACTGATAATTCTGGAGAAACAGAGACTGCTCAAATATACGGTCAAAACCTCGCCCTAAAATATAATTGTATTCAGAATTGGAGTGGGATATTTGATGGAGAAGGAAATTTCGGTAGTAATCCCTTATTAGTCTATACACAAGGCAAAAGAAATCTCGACTTACATTTGTTGCCAGGCTCCCCTTGTATAGATACAGGTGATAATATTGTTGTTCCAAAAGATTTGTTTGATTTGGATAATGACTCTAATCTTGCTGAATTTATACCCTATGATTTAGACGGTGATAATCGTTTTGTTGATGATCCAGATATGAATGACATAGGGTATGGCCAACCACCAATTATAGATATTGGTTCTTACGAAGGAGTTAAACCTGTTTTTCTTTGTGGACCTCGTGACATAAATATACCTGAAGGAGGCACCGCTTCGTTTGAAATCTGGTTGGCTCTTAAACCCGATGGTCCAGTTGAGGTGCATGTTGAAAATACATCTGGTGATGAGGATATTAGCATTGCACAAGGGCAAATCCTTTATTTTGACTATAATGATTATAATCTGCCGCAAACTGTGATTCTCCATGCAAATGAAGACATGGATAATTTTAATAATTCTGCTGAAATTGAAATTTCTGCTGATGGTCTTCTCAGTGCATGGGTAACTGCTACAGAAATTGACAACGAAAACATAATCTATGTTGACGTTAATGCAACAGGACAAAATAATGGGACTTCTTGGAATGGTGCATATACTGATCTTCAGGACGCTTTAATAACCGTACCTCAAATGCCAAATATCAGAGAGATTTGGATTGCACAAGGTACATATAGACCAACTAAAAGTTATGATAGACAAATCTCTTTCGTATTACATACTGGAATTACCATTAAAGGAGGATTTGCTGGTTGCAGAGCTTCCAATCCAAATGAGAGAAATATCAATGAATATGAAACCGTTCTATCAGGCGACCTTGGCAAGAATGATACATACAACTTTGAGTATTACGGTGATAACACTTATCACATTATAACAGCAATAAATCAAAATGATAATACAGTATTAGATGGTCTTACCATTTCCCACAGCGGGGATGGCGGTATCTATATTGAGGGAGGCAATCCAGTTATTCAAAACTGTAAATTTATTGATAATATTGGGAGCACGTATTCTTGTATTTACAACTTTAAAGCAAGCACCACCGTTTTGAGTTGTATCTTCACGCATAACAGACACAATAATAAAGGTTCCGTATATAATTATGACCATGCCTCCCCAGTATTTTCTGATTGTTATTTTAATGAAAACTTAGAGACATGCCCCTTTTTTTCGGAAAACTTTACTTCCTGCATACTCAATAATTGCATCTTTATCAATAATTTGACTGATGACTATATCATCGGTAATTTTTATGACTGCCACGCAGTTTTGAAAAACTGTGCAATAATGTGGAATAAGGGCATGGGCTTAATAAATTGGAATAATAGCAAATCAGAAGTTATCAATTGTAATATAATTGGGAATATCAGCCCTAATTATCCTTCTATATATGCTTATAACTCTATTTTCGAATTAAAGAATAGTATTGTTTGGGATAATATTTATCAGGACTATCAGCAAATACAAATTATTGGAGAAGGCAAAAGCAACATATCTATTTCTTATTGTGACATTCAACATGCACAAGGCTGTATCAAACTATATCCAAATTCGACTTTGTTGTGGGGTCAAGACAATATAAATCTAGACCCATGCTTTGTAGATACTACAAAAATTATCCCTGAGGAACGGGATTTCAACCTGTCAATCTTCTCCCCCTGTATTGATGCAGGCGATCCTAATGATAATTTCAGCCTTGAGCCTCAGCCCAACGGTCAAAGAATTAACCAAGGTTCCTATGGAAATACCTCCAAAGCCACCGTAACTTTGGATTCTGATGGCGATGGTTACACCAATCCTCAGGAATCACGATGGGGACTCGATCCAAACAGCCAGGATAGCGACAACGATAAATTAATGGATAATTATGAAATATGTTACGATGGAGATTGCGATAATTATTATCCATTCGACACTAATACTTTGACAGGAACAGATTTGAACGCTGTATCAGAAGATACTGACAATGATGATGTTAATGATTATGATGAAATTTATATTTTTGGAACAGATCCACTTTTAGCGGATACAGACAAGGACGGTCTTATTGATGGTAGGGAAATTTTCGAGTTTAATTCCGATCCCTTAGACCCAGACACTGATAAAGACTCCCTGCCAGATGGTTGGGAAGTTGATAATGGACTCAATCCAACGGATCCTTCTGATTATATATTAGATCTGGATGGTGATGGTTTGTTAAATAACGATGAATATCGTCTAGGCTGTAGAGCCAATAATTCAGATACTGATAATGATAAGATGCCAGATGGATGGGAGGTTCAGCATTCACTTAATCCATTAGCGGATGATTCAAAATTGGATTTCGATTGTGATGGTATCCGTAATCTAAGCGAGTATCTGAGAGGCACGATGCCAGATAACAGTAATTCAGTTCCAGTGTTATTGATATTTTACGTAGATGATGATGCTCCTAATGATCCAGGCCCAAATAATCCCAACGTAAGCGATCCTTTGGAAGATGGTAGCGTTGAACATCCTTTCGATACCGTTGCAAAAGCAATGACGCATTTACTATCATACGACACAATTATCGAAGACAAGGTAGTTGTTCTTAATGGAACTTATCCCGCAATCGGAACTATGCTTAAAAACGGTAAAAGTTTTACATTAAAATCCTCAAATGGTAAAGAAAATTGTATCATTGATTCTGCGGGAGGCTCATATGGATTTGCTTTGTATGCAAGCTCAGGAGATCCAAACGATGTTATCATAGATGGCTTGAAAGTAACAAAATCAGGTTCATCGGGTTTAAGAATCAGCTACTGCACAGCATTGGTACAAAATTGCGACATCGAAGGAAGCACTAACTCAATTGGAATATATTTATCAGATGGCTATTTGAAAGTTCTAAACTGTTCCATAAATAGCAATGGCATAGGTATCGTAAGTGACGATTCAGTTATTGACGTTGAAGGATGTAATTTATTTGCTAATATTAGTGCTGGGCTCAGGGTCTACGGTGATTTATTTATGGACCGTTGTATCATTATGAGTAATTCGGTAGCAGCTCAATTATATAACGGACAAGAAGTAATTACCAATACACAGATTGCATCCAACGGTGGCGGAAACACAATATCAATATCAAACTGTAAAAATGTGCAATTCAAAAACTGTACCATTGCAAATAACTCAGGCCAGTACTTGATTTTCACCAACTCTTCAATAAATGTTCAAGACTGCATAATATGGAGTAATTCAGTATCAACAGGTACATTAATATATTCATCTAATCAAAATGTCCCTATCTCAGTTGGTTATACCGATATTCAGGGAGGCTGGATTGGTGCTGGTAATTTAAATGTAGATCCAAACCTCTATTATGATGACCAAGGATTACTAAAACTTAAATCCGTTTCACAATGCATAAATGCTGGAGACCCAAACATCTCCAATGGTGGATATTTAGACCTTGAAGGAAAGAACAGAGTAATTTATGGAAGAGTCGATATGGGAGCCATTGAGTTTGAGTGGCTTAAAGGTGACCTCGATTTTAATGAACAAGTTGACACTAACGACCTTAAGATATTTATCGAACATTATCTTGAAACAGACTGTAATGAACCAAACTGGTGCGGCAATTCAGATATCAATAAAGATGGTACCGTTGATATGTATGACTTTGGTTTTCTTGCATTAAATTGGTTAAAATCAGCTTATCCACCATCACCGTCATTAAAGCTCTGGGAATTCGAAGAAGGCACTGGTTCCGTTGCTTATGATTCATTTAATCAAATACCTGCCATTTTGCAGAATACGGACAACAATGATTGGGTAGTCGGACTTAAAGGTTTATCTGTAGATCTCGATGGTGTCAATGATTATATAGAATTACCATTAAATATTATGGCTCCTCTAAAGGACTTTACTATCGCAAGCTGGGTCAGATTTGACAAGGTTACTTCATGGCAACGTATCTTTGACTTTGGAAATGGCACCAGCAGATATATGTTCTTAGCTCCAGACTCTTCATATTACTTGCGTTTTGCTATAACTGCTTCGGCTCAATCGGGTGAGAAACTTATTACTAGCAATGTAAAGGTTGTTGCTGGTAAATGGATGCACGTTGCAGTAACTTTGAGTGGCACTACAGGAATAATGTATATTAACGGTCAGGAGGTAAAAAGAAATGGTTCTATAATTATAAATCCTTCATCTTTGGGACTAACAACTCAAAATTATATAGGCAGATCTCAATATAGCTGGGATCCTTACCTTGATGGACAAATAGACGATTTCAGGATTTATAACTATGCATTAAGCTCTGAACAAGTCTTCCAGTTGTATAACAGCTATGGCCTGTAGTCATAACTGGAATATTCAACAAATAAAACCAATAATACTTGGTAAAAAGTCGGTGTTTCTTTCCTACAATTTTTTCCCCTCCACATCCTCCCTTATCTCATCTATCACATCAGCCACCCTCTTTTTCTTCCTGTATATTCTTCTTTTTTGAAATTTCAGATTTGGCAAAAAAGAATTGACAGCAGATAATATAACAGGATTTCCCTGCAAGTCCTTAGAACTAACAGTCACTGAGTTTATCTCAAATTCTATTCTCATAACTTTTAATTCCTATATTTCCTTAATTTTCCTTTAATTTTATTCCCCTATTGAAAAATCTCTATCGAAGAACTCCCCCCATTTTTGACTGTTCTTTGTTTTTGACCCTAAAAATGAAGATCGTGAAAATCTGAGAGAATAATTACCACAAGGACACACCTCTCTATTCAGAAATCGACAGGAAAAACACCTAAAATTTGACAAAATTTAGACAGTAAAGAAGGAGAAATCAGGCACTGTCCCAAGTTTTTAAAGGCAAATTGATAGGTTAAGGTTCAAATTTCTTCCCTATTTTACTGCATTTATTTGACTACTTCTTGATTCCCCTTTTGTCCAGCGTTATAAAGTCCCAGCTCTTTTTTAACTGTATAAAATATCCTAGACAATTGCAAACTTTTCATAATAGAAGAAAAGAAAATTACATTTTCCAGACAAATGAAAATCTCCTTTATGGGAGAAAAAGGAAATATTAGATATGAGTGAAAAAACTATCGGAACTGATGTCAATCAGATTGAGATTACATCTCTAAACCATATACATGGCCAGCCACAGGTCAGAGAACTGTTGAAAGTTAGTATAAATGCCTATTTTCAAAATAGAAAAACTAATGAAAATAGTTCTTTTGGACCTGTGATGTTGCTGGGCCCATCAGGCACAGGAAAAACTTTGACAGCAAAAGCAATTCACTCTGAACTAGCTAATCTGAACCTGATTGAGAGTAATGGAGAGATGTTAAATAACATCTTAGAGCTAATGGCTGTTCTCTTAATTTCCGACAACAATACGACTATCTTCTGTGACGAGTGTCAGGCCCTTAATAGCAAGGCTCAGCATATCTTACTGACTGCAATTTCAGAGAAGAAACTGTATCTTCCAAGAGGATTGACTAAAAATGCCAAAAGAGTAATACCCTTAGCAAATTTTACTATTATACTTGCCTCTACTCACGAGTTCCAATTACAGGATGCCTTAAGAAACAGGATGAGAGTATATTGTCGTTTTGACTATTATTCTATCCAAGATTTAATGACAATCGTAAAACAAAGAGCAGATGCTCTTAACTGGAAATTCGAATCAGAAGAGGTATTGAGAGAAATTGCAACAAGAGCAAAACAAACTCCCAGACTTGCCCTAAACAGAAATTTACAGATGGCCTGGAATGTATGTACATCTAACGACAGGAATGTAATCACCTTATCAGATGTAAATGAGGCATTTCGACTTTTACAAATTGACAATCTGGGACTCGATGCAATTGAAAGACAATATCTAAATGAACTGTCAAAACACCAATTTATGAAACTCAATGTCATTGCCTCAAAATTAGGACTACCAAGAAATACAATTTCGAATGTCATTGAACCCTATATGTTGAGAACAGAACTGATAGAGAAACGAAATTCAGACAGACTTATTACTGACAAAGGAATAAGTCATATTGAGAATAATAATGTTGTCTAATTTTTTTATAAAAAACTGTCTATTTAATGATGGAGTTTTGTCAAATGGATAACAAAAAGCTGTCTACATCAAAACCTTATATTTCAGTAACTGAGATGGCTCTTATGATAGGATTATCGAGAGCCAGATTTTACCAGTTACTTGTAAAAGGATTCTTTCCTAAACCTATTTATGATGATCGAAGCAAGAGACCCTA